>Ga0307408_100000358_pt1 | contig 42523 bp, 30 predicted proteins | sample 322Cmetagenome_FD_202116 | JGI IMG/M metagenome (GOLD analysis project Ga0307408, IMG submission 202116) | Maize rhizosphere microbial communities from greenhouse at UC Davis, California, United States - 322HYB-C-3 | ecosystem: Host-associated > Plants > Roots > Rhizosphere > Soil | place... | reverse complement strand
CGTGAGCGGTGGTGGCCGAGACCAGCGCAAGTGGAGCGCCGGGGCTCGACTCATGCGGCCACTTGGTCGTCTGAGCTACGCGCTCGTGGAATGGGCGCGCACTGACGAGCTGGTAGGCGACGTCAGAGCGAACCAATTCACGTCGATTCTCGCCGAGGGGTCCACTGCCCTTGCGCGAGCGACGGTGAGCGCGCGGTTCGAGAACACCACGCGCCCGGAGGAAGAGCGATTGCTCGACCCGTTTCGGTACTCGCGCAACCCAACGGACCTCGGAATCATCGGCGTAACGCGATGGCAGATCGGGACCATTGCCGTGAGCACACCACTCCCGACGCGGCGCGTCGACGTCACGCCGTTCGTGGAAGTCACCTATGCCCATCCGACCCCGGAGCTCACTCCGTCCGCGTTCGTGCCGCAGGACTTCTACGGTAGCGAGTCGATCTGGAGCGCGTCGCTCGGACTACGGCTCGGCATCGGCTCGATGGTCCATCGCATGGGGCGCTACGGCGTTGCCGTGCCTAACGCTCACGGGCCGGCCGCGTCGGGCGGCCAGCACGTCCACTGACCACACCAAAACCACCTTTCGGGATGGCATTCAGACCTGGTGCGTTTCGCGGGTCGCTGGTGGCGCTGTGCGCCGCCACGCTCGCTGGCTGCGGCTCCGATTCCCCAACAGCCGTCAAGCCGTTCACCGGAGCGTCGCTGTCCGCGATCGGGCACGGTGAGACGACGGTGCGCTACACGGCGGAGCTCTGGACGCACGGCAACGTCGCGTACACGACCACGTGGGGCCAGCGCTCCCCGACGGCCGTTGGAAACGCGGTGTACATCTGGAACGTCGCCGGCAACACGCCGGTCATGGTGGATTCGCTCATCATCGAAAATGCCACCACGTTAGGCGACATCCAGGTCTCGGATGATGGCGCGCTGCTCATTGTGGCGACCGAGCGCGCCAACGGCTCGATCGTCATCTACGACCTGACGAATCCGCTCGAGCCCGCCCGGCTCACACGCTATCAGACGGACAACACGAGCAACGGCGTTCACACCGCCGAGGTGGCGCGAGTCGACGGCAAGCTGTACGCGTTTCTCTCGATCGATCCCCCGACGGCGCGTCTCGTGATCGTGGATCTGTCAGACCCTCGCAATCCAGTCGAGGTGATGGTGCGGACCATGGGCAACCCGTTCGTGCACGATGTTTTCGCGCGCGACGGGCTGCTCTTTACGGCCCTGTGGAACGACGGCGTTACCATCTGGGACGTGGGCGGCGGAGGCAAGGGCGGGACGCTTGCCAACCCCGCACAGATCGGGAACGTGCGCACCGCTCCCTGGTCGCCGCCCGCGAATGGCAGCGAAGCGCACAATGTGTGGTGGCTTCATGACGCCGCCGGCGGCGCAGATGCGAAGCGCTTCGCGTTCGTCGGCGAGGAGGCTCCCGGCAGCGGCGGCTCCGTCCTCAACTCATCGAACGGCGATATCCATGTCCTGGACGTAAGCGACATGTCGTCGCCGCGCGAAGTCGCGTTCTACCACGTGGACGGAGCCGGCACGCACAACTTCTCGGTCGATGAGGAGCGTGGGATCCTCTACGCGGCGTACTACAACGCGGGCGTCCGTGCACTCGACGTCCGCGGCGACCTCTCGGCGTGCAGCGACACCCAGAAAGCGAGCGACGGACGATGCGACCTTCGAAAGATGGGACGCGAGCTGGCGGCGGGTCTCAGCAACGCACAGACCTACATCTGGGGGGTGCACTTCGACGGCAGCTTCGTGTACGCATCGGACATGCTGTCGGGCATCTGGAAGCTCGCGGCCGCTTCTCGGCCCACGCCATAGTCATCCCGAGCCGTCAGGCGAGGGATCGCAGCGTTCCTCATAGAGAGCCATGTACCGGGAGGATCGCGATCCCTCGCTTCGCTCGGGATGACGAGGCTTGCCCGCCCCCGGTCGCGAACGGATTTTATCCGCGAGATGAAACGGCTTCTCATCCTCCTCGGCGTGCTCCTCGTGGCGCACGTCGCGCTGTTGTTTGTGCGCCCACGCGGGGCATCGTCGGCCCCGGCGCGCGATGCGATCGACGTCGGGATCGTCTTCGACGTCGGCGGCCGCGGTGACAAGTCGTTCAACGACGGCGCCTACCTCGGCGCCGAACGAGCCGAGCGTCAGCTGGGAGCGCACGTGCGCTTCATCGAGCCCGGCGAAGGCTCGGATCGCGAGGCCGGCATTCGACTCCTTGCGGCCGAGGGGATGGATATCGTCATCGGCGTCGGCTTCATCTTCACCGATGACCTGACGCAGCTCGCGAAGGAGTACCCGAAGACGAAGTTCGCGGGCGTCGACTACGCCATTAACACCGACGCGCAGGGCAACCCGATCCCGCCACCGCCGAATCTGGCGGCGCTCAAGTTCCGCGAGGAACAGGGGTCGTTCCTCGTCGGTGCCCTCGCTGCGCTCGTTGGCAGGTCGAAGCGAGTCGGTTTCATCGGCGGCATGGACATACCACTGATCCACAAGTTCGAAGCGGGGTATCGCGCCGGCGTGAAGCATGTCTGCCCGGATTGCACCGTGATCGCGCAGTATGCCGGCGTGACGCCCGAAGCCTTCCGCAATCCCGGCCGCGGCAAGGAGCTGGCGCTCAGCCAGTACCAATCGGGGGTCAACATCATTTTCCACGCGTCGGGGTCCACGGGACTCGGCGTATTCGAGGCCGCGCGCGCGTCGCACAAGCTGGCGATCGGCGTCGATGCGGATCAGTGGGCCGAGGCCCCCAATTACGTGCTCACCTCCATGGTGAAGGGCGTGGATGCCGCCGTGTACGAAGTGATCCGCCGCGCGAAGGATGGGTTGTTCACGGGCGGGATCTACCAGTTCGGTCTCGCCGAAGGCGGCGTGGGATACGTGTACGACGCGAACAACAGGAAGTTGATTCCGGAATCCGTGCGCACTCGGTTGAACGAGCTGCAGGCGGAGATCATCGCCGGCAAGATCGACGTGCCCAGCACGCGATGAGCGGCGCCGCGGCCGTGCGGATGGCCGGAATCGTCAAGCGATTCGGGCGCATCGTCGCGAATGACAGTGCGGATCTCGAGGTTGCGTCAGGCGAGATTCACGCACTGGTAGGCGAGAATGGCGCCGGCAAATCGACGCTCATGCGGGTGCTCGCCGGGATGTATCCACCCGCCGCGGGCGTCGTCGAAATCGCGACTGATAGTGGACCGCTTCGCGATGTCACCGGCTGGAGCACTCGGCAGGCAATCGAAGCGGGCGTCGCCATGGTGCACCAGCACTTTATGCTCGTGCCAACGCTCACCGTTGCCGAGAATCTGATTCTCGGTCGAGAGCTCCGGCGCGGGCTCGCGCTGGACCTGCGCGCTGCCGACCGCGAGGTGCGTGAGCTGTCGGAGCGAACGGGCTTGCGCGTCGACCCGTCGCGGCTGGTCTCGAATCTCTCGGTCGGTGAAGCGCAGCGCGTCGAGATCCTGAAGACGCTGTACCGCGGCGCGAAGGTGCTGATTCTCGACGAGCCGACCGCCGTGCTGTCGCCACCGGAAGTCGGTGAGCTGTGGAAGGTGCTGCGTCGCCTGCGGGACGATGGCGGGACCGTCATCCTCATCACGCACAAGCTGGATGAAGTGATCGAGATCTCGGAGACGATCACGGTGATGCGTGCAGGGCGAACTGTAGGTCGGATGAGGACGACCGACTCCACGCCGCGGACGATCGCGAAGATGATGGTGGGACGGGATGTCTCGCTGGCGCTCGCCAGCCGGGAGCCGGGAGCCGGGAGCGGGGGGCCGGACCCCCCTCGGGAGGCCACGTCTCCCGTCTCCCGTCTCCCGTCTCCCGGTTTGCGGGTCGAGAACCTGACCGTCTCGTCCCCTCGCAAGCCTAACGAGGTCGACGGCGTCTCGTTCACCGTGGCGCGGGGCGAGATCTTCGGTATCGCGGGCGTGGAAGGAAACGGACAGACGGAGCTCATCGAAGCGATCACCGGGCTTCGGGCGGCCGCGTCAGGCACCGTGAGCCTTGCTGACTCGTCAGGCACGCTGCGCGACGTCACCACGCACGATGTCCGCGCGCGAGCCGATACGGGACTCTCGCACGTTCCCGAGGACCGGCATCGGCGCGGGCTCATCCTCGAGTACTCGGTGGCGGAGAATCTCATCCTCGGCCAGCAGCATCGATTCACCGGCAGCGCCAACGTGCTCGATCGGGCCAGAATCGCCGGCAACGCGGCGAGCCGCATCACGACGTTCGACATTCGGCCGCCTGACGAGTCGCTGCCGTCCCGCTCGCTCTCCGGCGGCAATCAGCAGAAGGTCGTCATCGCCCGGGAGATGGGGCGTGACTTCACGGTACTCATCGCGGCGCAGCCGACGCGGGGCGTCGACGTCGGTGCGATCGAATTCATACACGATCAACTGCGGAAAGCGCGCTCGGAGGGGAAGGCGATCCTGCTCGTTTCTGCGGACCTGGTGGAGATCCTGGCGCTCTCCGACCGCGTCGCCGTGATGTACGGGGGCCGCATCGTCGTGACGCTGCCGGGGAGCGACGCCAGCGCGGAGGTTCTCGGACCCTACATGACCGGCGCACAGGGAACAGCCGCGTGACGCCTTCGCCGGTCGACCGACCCGCGTCGGACCGCATGGCGCGCGTTCGCACGCACATCGAGGAGTCCATTCTGCCTCCGCTGGTGGCGCTCGTGATCGCGGCCGTCGTCGGCGACATCCTCATCATCATTTTCGGCCAGTCGCCCGGCGACGTCTATCGGCAGCTGCTCGAGGGCACGTGGGGCAACGCGTACGGCTTCGGGCAGGTGATCTACAAGGCGACGACGCTGACGTTCACCGGGCTCGCCGTAGCGTTAGGCATCCGCGCCGGGCTGTTCAACATCGGCGCCGAAAGCCAGCTCGCGAGCGGGGGCTTTCTCGCTGCGCTCATCGGGCTGGCGATGCCACCGGGCACGCCGGCGGTGCTCGCCGTCTCCGCGTGCCTGCTGGCGGCCGCCGTGGGTGGCGGCGTCGTCGGCGCCATTCCGGGCGCGCTCAAGGCGCGCTTCGGCGCGAGCGAAGTGATCGTGACCATCATGCTCAACTTCGTCGTGCTCGCGCTTCTCAATTACATCGTTGCCGCTCACATCCACGTGAGCGAGACATTGCACACGCCGGAGGTTCGCGCCGGAGCGCTGCCGCGGTTGGCCGCCGTCTTCCCGATGTTCTCGGGGTCTGCGGCCAACACCACGTTTCTCCTGGCGCTCGCCACCGCGGCAGTCGTCTGGTGGTACCTGTTTAGAACGCGACCGGGCTATGAGCTTCGCGCCGTCGGATTGCAGCCCGACGCTGCCGAATACGGCGGGGTTCGGGTCGGCAGGGTGTGGGCGAGGGCGATGCTGCTGAGTGGTGTTCTCGCCGGCATCGGTGGGCTCAACTACGTGCTCGGCTACAAGCACTACTACGAGGAGGGATTCGGGACGGGCAGCGGCTTTCTCGGGATCGCAGTGGCCCTGGTTGGCCGCAACCATCCGATTGGCGTAGTGATCGCGGCGTTGCTCTTCGCGACGCTTTCGCAGGGGGCACTGGCCGTCAACGCGCTGGTCCCGAAGCAGATGGTCGACGTGCTGACCGCTGTCGTCATCATCGCCGTCGCCACGGCTGTGCCGGAGGTGAGGCGGGCGTTGGCGGCCACACGGAGACCGTCGGGAATCGGAACCGCGGGAACCGGGAACGGGGAACAGGCAACCGAGGCTCCACGAGGAGTCACTGTTCCCGGTTCCCGGTTCCCGGGCGCGCGCTTGCAGCGCGCCGCCGATTCCCAATTCCCGATTCCCGATTCCCGATGATGGCGTTTCTGATTCAAACGCTCCGCATTGCCACGCCGTACTTGTTCGCCGCGGCGGGCGGGATCATCTCGGAGCGCGCGGGGATCATCGCCCTCACGCTCGAGGGGTTCATGCTCACGGGGGCCTTCTGCGCGGCGCTCGGGAGCTACTACGCCGGGTCGCCGTGGTTTGGGATTCTCGCCGGGGTTGCCGGCGGGCTGCTGGCCGCGCTCCTCCATGCCCTCGCCACCATTCGATACCGCGCGGACCAGGTAGTGGTCGGCATCGCGATGAACCTGCTTGCCGTGGGTGTCACGCGATTCTTCCTCCGCCTGGCGTTCGACAGCTCATCCAATTCGCCCAGGGTTCCCGGCTTTGGCGGCGGCCAGGTCGGGAGTGGCGTGCTCTCTTCCCTGGCGAACCCTCTGGTCTGGTTCGGGATTCTCTGCATGGTCGCCGTGGGATGGATTCTCTACCGCACCCCGTTCGGCCTTCGCGTGCGTGCCGCCGGCGAAAAGCCGGAGGCGGCACTGTCGGTTGGGGTTCCGGTGAGGCGTATACGGTGGCTCGCCGTGGCGCTGTCGGGAGCGTCAGCCGCGCTGGCCGGCGCGTACCTGGCGCTGGACCAGCACCAGTTCACTGACGGGATGACGGCGGGGCGTGGCTTCATTGCGCTCGCGGCCGTCATCTTCGGCAAATGGGACCCGAAACGTGTTACGATTGCTTGTCTCCTGTTTGCGGCTGCCGAGACGATGCAGATCCGGCTGCAGTCGCTGCAGCTGGTGCCGTCGCAGTTCGTTGAGATGATCCCGTACGTGCTGACCATCGTCGCCTTGGCCGGTGTGGTGGGGCGGGCGGTACAGCCCGCAGCGCTTGGCAAGGCAGTCGACTGATCGAACAGCCTTCAATGGTCCTGGATATCGCGACATCCCTGCAGTCCCCGGTCGTGCGCGTCGCCCTCGGCGTGCTCGCGGCGGGGCTGCTGTATACGCTGGCCCGCGAGCTGAGGAAGATCCCGGCGAAGCTCATGGTGCTGATGGCGACGGCATTCCTCGACATGGTCGGGCTGCTGATCGTCGTGCCGATTCTGCCGTTCTATGCGCGACGTTTGGGCGGCGAGGGGTTCACTGTCGGCGCGGTGCATTTCGGGATCGGTACGGTGGTCGCCATGCTCGTGTCGACCTTCACGGTCGCGCAGCTCGTGAGCGCGCCGGTGTGGGGCCGCTTCTCGGACCGGTTCGGGCGACGGCCGGCGCTTCTGGTCGCGCTTGGCGCGTCGGCGATCGCGTACGTGATCTTCGGGTTCGCCAATTCGCTGGCGATGCTGTTCATCTCGCGGCTCATTCAGGGCGCCGGCGGCGGCACGGTCGGCGTGATTCAGGCGTATGTCGCGGATTCCGTGGAGCCGGATCAGCGTGCGCGCGGACTTGGCTGGCTCTCCGCCGCGACGAACCTGGGCGTGGCGCTCGGGCCCGTGCTCGGTTCTTTCTCGGTCACGTTAGGCAACAAGGTGTGCAATCTCGGCGGCGGTGACGTCGCCGGGCTCCACGCGATCGGACACGGGATGCCGGGCCTCGTGGCCGCGGTGCTGTGCCTCGTGAACATGGCGTTCGCGTGGAACTATCTGCGCGAGTCGCACCACGTGACGGGTGAGCACCAGGTGCCGCAGAAGCCGCGCTCGTCGCGTGAAGCGGTGCTGCGGGTGCTCGAGCACTCCGGGGAACCCGCGTCGCGGCTGATCTGGATCTATGCGATTGCGATGGGCGCGTTTCAGGGTGTGACCGCGGTGCTGGCGCTGTTTCTCGCGGACCGCTTTCAGGTCACGGAGCAGACGATCGGCTACTTCTTCATGTACATCGGGTCGATCTCGGTGTTCACGCGTGTGCTGCTGCTCGGAAAGGCAGTCGATCGACTGGGGGAGCCGCGCCTTTCTCGCATCGGGGTGACGCTGCTGGCGGTCGGGTTGGGGGGCATGCCGCTCGCGCGATCGCTCCCCGTGCTGGCGCTTGCGGTGGCGTTCATTCCACTCGGCACGGCGTTTACGTTCCCGTGCGTGACGGCACTCCTGTCGCGCGTGATCTCACCGCGTGAGCGTGGGTTGTACATGGGTGTTCAGCAGACGTTCGGCGGGGTCGCGCGCATCATCGCGCCGTTGTGGGCAGGATTCGCCTACGATCACCTCGGCACGGGCGTTCCGTTCTTCACGTCGGCCGCTGTCGTGCTTGCGACCTTGCTGCTCGGCGTTGGGCTCGAACAGTTCGTTAGGCCGCCGGCAACGGCATAGCGGGGACGGGCGGCGGGCGACGGGCGGCGGCTAGAAAGCGAGAACCCTCGGGAGGCTCATCTCGCTGCGAGATGCATCCCGAGGGTTCCGCATCTTACCCGTCGCCCACCGCCCGTCCCCCGCCGCCGGCTTATCTTCCAGGTTCACTCTCCAAAACTTCCCGCGCGACATCGACCATCGGGACTGATCGGTCCTGGCTCGTGCGCTGGAGGATCCGGTAGGCTTCCTGTTCGGACAGCCCGGTGCGGCGCATGAGGATGCCCTTGGCCCGCTCGATCGCCTTGCGGTTCTCGAGCTGCTGCCTAACGAGCGCCACTTCCTCGCGAGCCGAGCGGAGCTCGCGGGTGCGCTGCGCGGCGAGCCGAATGCTCGAGTCCAGGAGCGCCGCGGGGCACGAGCTCGGAAGCACCGAGATCGCGGTCGTGTCGGCGACGTCACCTTCGAGCGCGAACGTCTGGTCGCCGCAGAGGTAGATCACCGCAACGCCAGGGTTGTCGTGGGCGAGCGTCTTCGCGGCTTCGACCATCCGCGCGGGACCCAGATGCGCATCGAGCAGCAGTACGTCGGGCGAGAGCTCGCGCGTGCGGTCGAAGGCATCACTCATCGTCGCTGCTTCGCCGACGACGACGTGGCCGACCGCGCTCAGGCTCCGACTGAGCGCGCCGCGAAGCTCTGTGTCGTCCTCCGCGATGAGGACTCGCACGGGTGACGCTGGAGCATCGATCGCCGTAGCGCTACGGCCATCCGCTGCCATGCAGTGCTCCGAGTAGGCGGACGCGGCTACGGCATCGGCGTCGACGGTCGCCGCGGAAATCGAATATTCGATGAAATTGTTCGGGACGTCAACCAAAGGTCGGACCATTCGCCCACGATTGTCGGATTAGAGAATCGCGGTGCGGTCGCCGGTGCACGTGCTTGGTGCGGCGTCGTGGAGGGGCCCGACCCCACTGCTACGCCGCCGGCGTCGTGCGCGTCCTCCTGTCCGTATCGGCGTGCGTGATCAGTCTGACGCCGCGCTGGTACGTAAAGTACGAATACGCCCATTGCAGGAGGACACTGAGGCGGTTTCGGAAACCGACAAGGTACATGATGTGAACGAACAGCCAGAACCACCACGCGATCCAGCCGGTGACACGGAAGCTCCCGAAGTCCGCGACAGCCTTGTATCGGCCGATCGTTGCGAGGTTGCCCTTGTTGCGATACCGAAAGGGAACGGTTTCCTCATCACGAATCCGGCGCGTGATGTTGTCGGCTGCGCGCCTGCCCTGCTGATTCGCCGCCGGCGCCACCCACGGCACCTGCACGCCACGACTGTCCTTCAGCGTGGCCATGTCGCCGATGACGAAGACCTCCGGGTGACCTGGGACCGACAAGTCGGGCTCCACGATAACGCGCCCTGCCCGATCGAGCGGCGCGCCGAGCATCTTGCCCAGGGGAGATGCGGCGTTGCCGGCGGCCCAGAGAATGGTTCGTGTTTCGATGCACTCGCCGGAGCCCAGGCACGCTACTCCCGACTCCACGCGGGAGACGACCGAATTGAGCCTCACCTCCACGCCGAGCGAGCGAAGATCGGCCAGCGCGTGATCCGAGATCTCCTGCGGAAACGCGGCCAGCAGACGTGGTCCGCCCTCGATGAGCACCACCCGCGCGCGCGTCGGATCGATGCGGCGAAAGTCTCGGCGTATGCCACGCAGCACATCGGGGATGAGCCCGGCGAGCTCCACGCCGGTAGGCCCACCGCCGATCACGACGATGGTCAGATACTGTTTGCGTTCCTCCGGATCATCGGCGAGCTCCGCCCACTCGAGCGCAAGGAGAAAACGCCGGCGAATCTCGAGGGCATCGTCGATGCTCTTGAGGCCTGGAGCGGCAGACTCCCATTCGTCATGACCGAAGTATGAATGACGCGCACCAGCAGCGAGGACGAGGTAGTCGTAGTGCACAACACGCGACCGACTCGCGCCCTCATCGACGGTTAGATTGCGGTTAGCGACGTCGACATCGACCACTTCGGCAAGGAGCACCGTCGCATTCTTCTGATAACGCAGCAGGTGCCGAATGGGTGCGGTGATGTCGCTCGGGTTGAGCGTGGCTGTCGCTACCTGATAGAGGAGTGGCTGGAACGTGTGATGGTTGTTCTCGTCGATGACTGTCACGTCCACGTCAGACCGCCGGAACGCTCGTGCGGCGGTGAGTCCGCCGAATCCGCCACCGACGATGACAACGCGCGGTCGCTCCGAGACTGGTGTCATTGGGCGAAGCTGAAGGGGTGGGAGCCGACAGGAGACGAGAATCTAACGTCGTCAGGGTTTGTTCCTGACGGATCGAGCAGCCTTGCTAGCCACGCACGCGAGCGGATACTATGGCCGCGCGCGATCTGCGCATGAGACACGACCCGACCCTTTCCGACATGGCAAGCCCGAGAGAGTCGCCAGCGCCGGCGACCCCGACGTTTCGCAAGACGTTGATTCGCGTTATGGCGGTTCAGGTCGGAGCGGTTTTCCTGCTCTGGCTGCTCCAGTCGCGCTACACGACCTGATCGGGATTCGTGCACGCGCTCGACTGGGTCATCATCGTCGTCTATCTCGCCTACGTCGGGATAGACGGCATCCGGCGCACGCGGCGGTCCACCGGGATCGAGGGATATCTCCTCGCGAACCGGAGCCTTCCCTGGTGGGCCGTCGGCCTCTCCGTCATGGCCACGCAGCTGTCGGCCGTCACGATGATCGGGACCACCGCGCAAGGCGCGACGGATGGCCTTCGATTCGTCCAGTTCTATTTCGGGCTCCCGCTTGCGATGGTGATCATCGGTGTCACCCTCGTGCCGTTTCTGCACGGCGCGAAGGTGTACACCGCCTACGAGTACCTCGAGCGACGCTTCGACGCGAAGACTCGATCGCTCACCGCCTTCCTGTTCCTCATCTCGCGCGGCATGTCCTGCGGGACGATCCTCGGCGCGCCGGCCGTCGTGTTTGCGTCCATATTCGGCTGGCCGATCGGGCTCTCGGTCGCAATCATGGGAGTCCCAACCGTTCTCTACACCGTGCTCGGCGGGGTGCAGGCAGTCACGTGGGCCGACGTGAAGCAGATGGTCCTCGTCGTCACCGCGATCGTGGCGGTGATCACGGTCGCTCTCTTCAAGCTGCCGGTGAGCCCTGACGATGCGCTGCGAATCGCGGGTTCGGTGGGACGCCTCCGCGCGCTCGACTTCCACTTCGACATCACGCAGCAGTACACGTTCTGGTCCGGCGTCATCGGCGGCACATTTTTGATGATGTCCTACTTCGGCACCGACCAGAGCCAGGTGCAGCGGTTCCTCACGGCGAAGTCCGTGGACGAGGCGCGCAGCTCGCTGCTCATCAGCGCGTACTGGAAGATCCCGCTGCAAGCTGCTGTGCTGCTGGTCGGCGTGCTGGTGTTCGTGTTCTACCTGTTCGAGAAGCCGCCACTGCTCTTCAATCCGGCGCACGACCGACGCGTGCGGGACGCGGTGCCGGCGCAGTACCAGGCGCTGGCCGCCCAGTACGGAGCGGCGCTCGCGCAACGTGACGCGGCAGCACGTGGCATCGCGGCGCACGATGCGGCGGCCACACGCGACGCGTTCCGCACTGCCGAGGCGCGCGTCGAGGGCGTGCGAACGGAGGCGCTGGCGCTGGCGGAGCGCGTCACCGGCGAGCCGTCGAAGGATGTGAACTACATCATCCCGCACTTCGTGCTGTTCGACCTTCCCGTGGGCCTGACGGGAATCTTCATCGCGGCGGTGATGGCGGCGGCGATGTCGGCCGTGGCGGCGGAGCTCAACTCCCTCGCGACCGCGTCGGTGATCGACTTCTATCGGCGGTGGGTGCGTCCCGAAGCGCCAGACGCCGAGTATGTGCGCGCCTCGAAGGTCGCGACCGCGTTCTGGGGCATCTTCGCCTGCGTGATCGCGACGTACGCCGTGAGTCTCGGATCGCTGATCGAGGTGGTGAACCGCTTCGGCTCGTTCTTCTACGGCTCGATCCTTGGCGTTTTTCTGTTGGCGATGATTCCGAGGGCTCGCGCGTTAGGCGCGTTCGTCGGGCTCATCGCCGGCATGTCAGCGGTTGGCGCGGTGAACTTTGGCCGACCGGATGTGGCGTTCCTCTGGCATAACGTCATCGGCGCCGTGACAGTCGTCGTGGTCGGACTCGCAGTAAGTAGCCTGAGTCGTAAGTCGGTAGTCGCGAGTCGTTAGCGCCCGTCGCCCGTCGCCGGCAGTTACGGAACTAGCGTCTTCTCCGGCGCCTTGGCTGCCAGCAGGTTTACGAACAGCCGTGCGGCACCGGGAACACCGTTCGGCAGCTGACGGAAGAACGCGAACGTCGTGTAGATGTAGGTGCCGGCGCCGTATTTCGCCACGAGAATCGGACCATCGTTAGGTGTCTCGCCCGGATCGTTCGTCGAAACGATCGGGGCATACTCGCCCGCGTGGGTTCTCGGCATGTACAGTGTCCGGTCCTGAATCCACCCCCCGAAGTCCGACTCGGTGATCGTGTTCGGGTACGCCAGCACCCGTGCTTTCGGGTCGAGAATCCGGATCGGGCTCGCTTCGTCCGTCACCCGATCAGCCGGCCGTGCGAGCGTGATCGGATAGGGCATCATCCCCGGCCGCGTCATCTCGTACTGGCCGTACTGCACCACCATCGTCCCGCCCTGCTTCACGTATTCGAGCAGCGCCGCGTTGTTCGCCACGAGGGCGTCGTTCGACTCGTACGCGCGAGAGCCCACGACGATGGCGTTGAAGCGGGACAGATCCGTCTTCGGGATATCGGCCGGATTGAGGGTCATCACGCGCAGCCCAAGCTGCTGCAGCATCGGCGCCGAATTGTCCCCGACACCCTGGATGTACGCGATGACCGCGTCGGCGGGGACCTTGAGATCGACGGCCTCGATCGCGACGGCCGCATCGCGATAGAGCCGCTGCGGTCGAATGTGATCGTACTCGATCGCCGTGTAGCCGGTGGTGTAGCGCCGTCCATTCGACTCCGCGGTGGCGGAGATCGTATGGCGGCCCGGCGCGAGCTCCCCGCGTATGGTGAACGTCGCACTGCGCACCGCCCCGTATCCCGGCAGCGTCACTGTTCGCGCGACGGAGTCGGCGCGAAGGCCGTTAGGCAGGCGCAACGAGACGCGAACGTCCCGCGATGCCGTGGCGCTCGAGCGGACCTCGACACGAAGCTGCCTGACGAGTGGCGTGCGCGCGGGCGCGTACTCCACCGCGCGATCGAGTCGCACCGACAGCTCGGGGACAAAGGCCAGCGGGCGACTCACATCGCCACGGACCGGATCGGCGTACCGATACACGACCGGCGCAGCGAGCTCGACCGGGTGTCCCGGCGCGGTGCCCACCGTCAAACGGACCCTAACGACAGCTCCGCGTGTGGCATCGTTCTCTGATTCGATCAGGCTCGCCTTGGCGAACATGTCGCCCTGGCGCGGTGGGCTCAACCAATATGGTCCGTCGACAGGCGGCTCGCTGCCCGCACATTCGACCCCTCGCCACGTACGTGAGCTGTCCGGGAGAATGGTGGCCGTACTATCGTTCCAGAGCACGGGCGAGTCGCTGGGCATTCCTCCGCCCGGTGACGAGCGGCCGCGCCGGCAAGCCACGATGTAGGACGGATCTGCTTGCACCGCCCCGCTACCGCGATTGTAGATGGTGACTGTGAGCGGCGCGCTATCCGCCGTCGCGATCTGCTCGCGTGGGATCGTCGCTTCGATCGCGACCCCGCTCGCGAGCGCGATCGCGTTCACCGTTCGTCGATACGCGACCGACGCTGTCCGCAGCAAATCGTCCGACACGCGGAGCCGAGCCGCTGGCGTCGGGCGGCGGTTCGTGCGCGGGATGACGCTGTCGGGAACGACGACGAGTTGCGCCAGTGTGCTCGCCAGCTCGATCAACGGCTGGACGGCTGATGCCGGATCTCGCAAGTACGGCGCACGCTGCGCCTGCTCCACGTTGGCCTGAATCGAATCGATGAGGCGTGCGACCTCGGGCGAGTTGGTCGACGTCCTGAATCGCGCCCAGGTCGTGTCGATGCCATCGAACAGCGATTTCTCGGTGCCCGTCGCCTGCGACTCGTTCACGCGCGTCGCCTCGCGGCGTACCTGCGTGAACCGTGCGCCCTTTGGCTGGATCGATCCGAACGCCTGCGACTTGTGCTGCGACCGGCTCTCCGCGGCAATCTCGGCGTACGAGCGACCGAGCATCGCATTGAATTCGCCGACATTGATGCGCAGCACCGGGTCCGCCGCCGCAGCGGACCACGCACCACGATAGAACTTGAGCGGCATCCACCCACCAAGGCCGGCTGTGGCGGCGCGCGGGAACCGCACGGTGTCACCCGCCACGTCGTACGCCTCCCGCGCGAGGATGCCCGACGCCTGATGATGGCCGTGCCCGTCGCGCGGCGTGCCCGAGAACATGGCGACGATCACGTGCGGCTTGAACGACCGCACGACCGTCACGACGTCGCGGAGAATCGAGTCCCTGGGCCAGTGGCGGAACGTTTCGTCCGAGCTCTTCGAGAACCCGAAGTCGTACGCCCGCGTGAAGTACTGGCGGCCGCCATCGATCCGCCGCGCGGCCAGCAGTTCCTCGGTCCGTATCGCGCCTAACGCATCCCCGAGCTCGTTCCCGAGCAGGTTCTGACCGCCGTCGCCGCGCGTGAGCGACAGGTACGCGGTCTCGACGTGCCTCCCGCGCGCAAGCCAGGTGACGAGCTGCGTGTCCTCATCGTCCGGGTGCGCGGCGATGACGAGCACCCGCATCGGAACGGAAAGACCGGAGATGGCTTCATCGAGAGCAGGGACGCCCTGCGAACGGACAGGATGTGGAAGCGCGAAGGTCGCTGCCATGGCGGCAGCGACCCCGATCAGCGCACGACGAATATTCTGAATACGCATTTACGACCGTGCCGCAGCCTTCCGCCTGGTTGGGACCTCGAGCGCGTCGGTCACGATGCGCGCCTGTTCCTCCTGATGCGACGCAACGTACCCTTCCGCCGGGCTCGCACGCTCCGGACGCCCGACGTAGCGAATGAGCATCGCGTTCCCCGTACAGGCCCGCAGGCGCGGCCACACGTAGCTCCAGGCGCCCATGTTCTTCGGTTCCTCTTGCGCCCAGACAACTTCGGTGACGTTGCGATAGAGGTCGACGACGCGCGAGACCTGCTCCGCCGGCCACGGGTAGAGCTCCTCGACACGTGCGATCGCGACGTTCGCCGGACGCTCCTTCGCGTTGAGATCGTAGAACAACTTGCCGGTGCAGAACACCACGCGCTGCACCTCGTCCCGCCGATCGCCGATCGTTTGATCGTCGATCACCGACGCGAATCGCCCATTCACGAGGTCCTCGAGGCGGGACGCCGCCTGCGGAAGGCGCAGCAGGCTCTTGGGCTGCATGAGCACCAGCGGGCGGCGAGAATCCGATTTCGCCTGACGGCGCAGGATGTGGAAATACTGCGCCGCCGTGGACGGATACGCGACGGTCAGGTTCCCGTCGGCACAGAGCTGAAGGAAGCGCTCCAGCCGTGCGCTGGAATGCTCGGGCCCCTGCCCTTCGTACCCGTGCGGCAGGAGCATGACGACGCCGGAATCCTGCGCCCACTTGGCGCGGTCGGCGGCGATGAACTGGTCGATGATGGGCTGCGCGACGTTCACGAAGTCACCGAACTGCGCCTCCCAGAGCACGAGCGAATCATCCGCCGCCGTGCTGTAGCCGTACTCGAAGCCGAGCACGCCCGTTTCGGACAGCGGGCTGTTGTAGATCTCGAACTGTCCTCTGGCGTTAGGCAGGTGTTGCAGCGGGGTGAACGTCTGGCCGGTGTTCGGGTCGTGCAGCACGGCATGGCGATGCGAGAATGTTCCGCGCTCCGCATCCTGACCCGACAACCGAACCGACGCGCCTTCGGCGAGCAGCGAGGCGAACGCCAGCGATTCCGCATGTCCCCAGTCGATGCCGCCGTCTTCGCCCATCGCATCGCGTCGGCGCTCGAGCTGTTTCGCGAGCCGCGGATGCGCGCTGAACCCCGTGGGCCAGGCCAGCAACTGCTCGTTCAGGGCCACGAGCTGCTCGGCGCGGACCGCCGTTTCGACGACCGTCGGAACCGCCTTGGAGGGTTCGATCTCGAACTCCTCCGTCTTCACCTTCTTCGACTCGTCGTAGATCTCCTCGAGCTCCTTTGCAATATCGCGCTCGGTCGCCTGGACGTCCTCGGTCGTCACGATGCCTTCGCGCACCAACCGCTCGCCCCACACCTGTCGCGGCGTGGGATGCGCCTTGATCGTCGCGTACAGCGTGGGCTGCGTGAACGTCGGCTCATCGCCCTCGTTGTGGCCGTGACGACGGTAGCCAACGAGATCGATGAGGAAGTCCTTCTTGAATTTCGTCCGATACGCGACGCCCAGCCGGACCGCCGCGATGCAGGCTTCCAGGTCGTCGGCGTTCACGTGAACGATCGGAATCTCGAACCCTTTGGCCAGATCGCTCGCGTAGTGCGTGGAGCGCGCGTCGGTGGGGTCGGTCGTGAACCCAACCTGGTTGTTGACGATGATGTGGAGCGATCCCCCGACCGTATAGCCGCGGAGCCGGGAGAGGTTCAGCGACTCGGCCACAATGCCTTCGCCGGGGAACGCTGCATCGCCGTGCACCAGGACGGGCGTGACCGTTGCCGAGTCGAACTCCCCCGTTAGGCGCTCGCCGAGCATCACACGCTGACGCGCACGCGCGAGGCCGGTGACAACGGGGTTCACCACTTCGAGATGGCTCGGATTGGGCACGAGCTGCACACCGACCGTTTGGCCGTCGGCGAGCGTCCGTTCGGTCCGCGCACCGAGGTGGTACTTTACGTCACCCGTCTCGCTCTCGGCGGAGGCGGCGGCGTGTCTGCCGTCGAACTCGCCGAACACGGTGGCGTATGGCTTGCCGAGGATGTGCGTGAGGACATTGATGCGGCCGCGATGCGCCATCGCGATCACTACTTCGCGCGTGCCCGCGCGGGCGGCGTCGTCGATGAGCACGTCGAGCATCGGCACGAGCGCGTCGGTCCCCTCGATGGAGAACCGCTTCATGTTCACCCACGCGCGTCCGATGAAGCGCTCGAGGCCATCCACCTCGCTCAGGCGACGCAGAACGGTTCGCTTCTCTTCCGGCGTGAGATAACGCGCGAGCCGTTCGTGCTCGATCGTTTCACGGAACCACTCGCGCTCCGCTTCCTCGCCCAGGTGCGCGAAATCGAACCCCATCGTGGATGAATAGAGGTCGCGCAGTCGCTCCGTCACGTCCGCACCGGTGCCGACGTCGAATCCAAGCGCCAGTGCCGGCACGAGCTGGAGGTCCGAGGCGGTGATTCCGTGGAATTCCGGTGTGAGCTCGGCGGCGCCGGGTGGTGGCGATCCGAGAGGATCGAGCTGCACGGCGAGGTGTCCGTACGTACGGATCGCGTCAACGAGCGCCGCCGCGCCGGCGACTTTGCGAAGGTAGACCGGGTCGGCTGCTACCGTCGTCGTGCTCTTGTCGACACCACCGAGCTGCTCGGCGAAGCGGAAAAACTGGCGCCAGGACTCGTCGACTGACGCGGGGTCGCGACGGTACGCCTCGTAGACTTCGGCGATGTAGCCGTCGTTGTAGACGCTCGTAATAGGGGCGCTGGGCATGATCGAAATCTATGGCTCTCGGCGGTGAGGAAAAGCAGGGAACAGCCGGGAAACGGGAGGCGGGAGACGGGAGACGGGAGACGGGAGACGGAGAAATCTCGGGAGGCTCATCTCGAATAGAGAGGCCTCCCGAGGGGTTTCCGTATCTTACCCGTCTCCCGTCTCCCGTCTCCCGCTTTATCCCAGCCTACTGTACCGGACCGGGATGCAGAGGGTAAACGCGCTCCCGCCCCCCGGGGCGGAATCCACGTCGATATGCCCGCCAAGGAGTTGAGCGAGGCGGCTCGAGTTGTAGAGTCCGAGCCCCGTGCCGCCATGTCGCCGAGTGAGCCCGGCATCGAGCTGAGTGAACGGATGGAATAGCCGCTTCCGGTCGATTTCGTCGATGCCGATACCCGTGTCGCGCACGCGGACGCGAACCTCGCCATTGTGACGCTCGACCGTCAGCGAGATGCCGCCCTTGTCGGTGAACTTGACCGCATTGTTCATGAGGTTCACGAGGATCTGCCGGACTTTTTCCCCGTCGGTGTAGAGCATTGGGGCGCGTTCCGGCATCGTGAATGCGAGGTCGAGGCCCTTCTGGCGCGCCAGCGGCTCGACGATGCTGACGACCGACTCGACGATGTCGCCAAGCCGGACGTCGCTGGGGTGGACAGTCTCGCGTCCCGCCTCGAGCGCCGAGAACGTCAGCAGCTCGTCCACCATCACCCCAAGCTGATGCGTAACCGACCGCATCCGGTCGACCATGTCGAGCTGGTGGGCGCTGAGCGGGCCAACGATCTCGTCGGCGAGCAGCTCGCCGTAACCGGTCAGCGCCGTGAGAGGAGTTCGAAGCTCGTGGGAGATCGTCGCGAGGAACGTCCCCTTCGCATGCGTGGCCGCCTGTGCCTCCTCGAGGAGCCGAGCCTTCACGAGCACGACGGCGGCGTGATCGGCGATCGTTTTGAGTCGCTGTCGGTCTCGCTGCGAGAACGCGCCACCGTTGTCGCGTTGCCACGCGCAGAGCAACCCAATCGGCTGATCCGCAGCGACGAGCGGGGCGACGGCGACTTCGCCGACGTTCGCGTCCGACACAAAGATCGGACAGGCCAGCGACGGATCGTCGTGCTCGACGATGAGGGTGCGACTGCGAAGGGCGTTGCCGGCGAGAGAGTCTCCGACGTCGAAGAGCTTGCCCGCGTCAGGCGCCTCGGTGCCTGACGCGGCCAGCACGACTCCGTCCGGCCCCGCAAGCCGAGCGATGGCGGCACCATTGGCGCCGCCAATTTCGCATGCCGCATCGCACAACACGGATAGCAGGGCGAGCGAGTCGGAGCCAACCGCCATCCGGTGTGCGAGCTCGCGAAGTGGCTCGGCGTCTTCGCCTGACGAGTCGCGCGACGTGCGCGGCATTTCGCGGATCTCGAAGACGAGCCAGCTGCTGCGGGTCCGCGCGACTCGCACCTCGTGGATCGCATCGGCCCGGCCACCCGGAAGCGCGGCGGAAAACGCGCGTGGTGTGCCGTCGAGAATGGTTGCGGCGATCTGCTGGTGGCCGCGACCGTCGTGCAAGGCGGGGAATGCGCTCCAGAAGTCGCTGCCGACGACGTTCGCGTCGGCGCCGAGCGCCTCCGCGGCGGCTTCGTTTACCGCGGACACGGTACCGTCCGGGAGGACACACACGATCCCGGTGCCAAGTGCGCCGAGAACGTCGATCCCGGCGGCGGACAACAGCGCCTCGTTTTGCGCGGCGCGGGCTATCCCCTTCGTCTTCACCTCAGGCCTGTTCAATGCTCGCCGTTCCTGCTTCGTCGCGGGCGTTGCTTCCCGGTCCGTTCGCGCGCTCGTCGTGCGTGACACCACGAACAAGAAAACGAGCGCGCGAATGATAACCTATCACGATCCGCGCGCAACCGGATGCGGCGATGGTTGTTGATGATCGATTTGCCTCACTCGCGTCAGGCAGGCGGCGCGGAGGTCGACATCAGCCGATCAAGCGCGGAGCGAAGCGAGTATCCAGCGCTGGGTCGAACGGCGCGCAGCAGGCGACGTGCGTCGTCGTCAGTGAGTGAAGGCAGATAGAAGAACCCGGCGATGTTGTTCACGTCGAGCAGATGCATCTCGTCGGACCGCCGCGTGAGGCTGACGGCAATGACGGGAATGCGCGAGAGGAGCGGATCGCGCTCCCACGGCTCGAGCGGAACAGTGGCCAACAAGTCGTACTCACAGAACACGACGTCGGGCACGTGAGCATGTGCCGCCGGGATGGCGTCGGCGATTCCAACCACGCTCGAAGCATCGACGCCGAGGTTGCGGAAGAACCGTTTGAAGTGGTCGCTCAAATAGCGATGGCGACCGACGCACAAAGCCTTCAATTCGCTGCTCTCTCTCGACATTGGTGACATTCGCCTCGGCCTCGCTGGCGCGAACCGCGCCTGATGCCGCGGCCGAAGGATTCGAATGTGATACCGCCGGGAAAAGCGATTGGTCCAATCGGCGCTAGCCGACCGGTCCCGACCGTTCATCGCACGGCACGACGGCGAATGTTGTTGCGAGGGGAAAAGATGGGCAAGTGAGACCTACTGCCATCAGCCATAGCCGGCCGCAGGGCGGCTATGGCTGATGGCTCTCAGCTAATCTTCCATCCCAATCCGTTCGGGAAGCTTGAGTAGAAACGTACTTCCCTTCCCGCGCTCCGACGTTACGCGCAGCTCGCCACCGAGGAGCGTCGCCAGGCGCTTCGAGATCGGAAGGCCCAGGCCAGTACCGCCGAGCTGCTGCGAGTTCGACAGTTGCACGAACTCGTCGAAGATCCGAGGCAGGTCATCCGGCTCGATGCCTTCGCCATGATCCGTGACCGCGACCTCGATGTGATCTGCCGCACCAAGCGAGAGATCGACCTCAATGGGCTGTCCACGACCGAACTTGATCGCATTCGAAAGCAGATTCAGCAAAATCTGCCTTACTCGTCGTGGGTCGCTAACGATCGCCTTCGGACCACCGTCGACGTGGAGATGCAGCTCGGTCGCGTGCTCGTCGGCAAACGGACGCACGGTGACGAAAAGATCCTCGATAGTGCCGGGGAATGGAACCGGCTGCAGGGTCAGCTCGATCTTGCCAGCTTCGATCTTCGAGAGGTCGAGCACGTCGTTCACGAGCTCCAGCAGATGATTGGCGGCCTTATGTGTCCGCTGGAGGCCGTGGGTTTGCTTGTCGTTGAGCGGCCCGTAGATGTGGTCGAGCAGCAGCGTGTTGTAGCCGATGATGGCGTTGATCGGAGTGCGCAGCTCGTGGCTCATCGACGCATAGAACCGGTTGCGCGCCGTCATCGCCCGCTCGAGCTCCTCCTGGCGCTCTTTCAACTCGTTGTTCAGCTCACGCAGCTCGGCCGCGTTCTGCGCGAGCGACTCCGCCTGTCCGCGAAGCGCCTCCTGCGCGCGAAGCCGATCGGTCACGTCGCGCGCGATGATCGCGTAGCTCCGATCGCCCGCGACGTGGAGGCCGGATACCGAAACCTCGAGCGGGAACTTTTCCCCGGTGGATCGATACCCGGAGAGCGAATGGAGCTCCGGCTTGTTGGAGTCGGCCCCCTCTTCGCTCACGATCGTTAGGGCGCGATCGAGCTGTTCATCCGCGATGACCTGCTCGACCGGTCTGCCGATCACGTCAGCGGCCGATCGGCCGAACATCCGCTCGGCGGCGGCGTTGAACACCTCGATATGGCGTTCGGCGTCGAGCACGACGATCGCATCCATCGCGGTGCTCACGATGTGGGCCGTGCGCGCCTCCTGCGCGAGAAATCGCGCGCGGTGCTCGAGCTCGATCTGGCGGACGGCGGCTTCGTGCAGCAGCCGCCCTTGTTCCTTGAGCTGGCGCTGCTTGCGGTAGAGGTCCACGAACACGGCGACCTTCGACCGCAGCACGTCCGGTTGGAACGGCTTCGACATGTAGTCGACCGCACCCACCGAGTAGCCGCGGAAGACGTACGACTCGTCCTTGCTGATGGCAGTGAGGAAGATGATCGGGATGTAGCGCGTACGCTCGCGCGACTTGATCAGCTCGGCGGTCTCGAAGCCGTTGAGGCCCGGCATCTGGACGTCGAGCAGAATGACGGCGAAGTCCTCGGTCAGGAGGCACTTCAGCGCGTCGTCGCCGGAGTGCGCGCGCACCGTCCGCTCCCCGAGCGGCTCGAGGATCGCCTCCAGCGCGAGGAGGTTTTCCGCCCGATCGTCGACGAGCAGGATGTTGACGCGCTCGTCTCGCGCGGCACGCTCGACTTCCACGGCGGACTCGCGTAGCGTGGCGGTCATGCGAGCGGCGCCCTAACGCGGTGCTCTGCCGGCGGCCGGGGCGGTGCGATCGCGATGAGCTGATTCGCGATGCGGTCGAGCGGAACGACGCTCGCTTTGGGAACGGCGCGAAGCGCGGCATCCGGCATCGCCGTCCCTTCCGCCGTCTCGGGGTCCTGGACGATCGCGTAGCCACCGCGGTCGGCAATCCGCTTGAGGCCTAACGCGCCATCCGCGTTGGCGCCGGTGAGGACGACGCCGACCGTCCGTGGACCGTACTCGTCCGCGGCGGACACGAACGTAACGTCGATCGACGGCCGGCTGTAGCGCACCGGCGCGTCCGTCGTGAGCGAAAAGAAGCCCCGCTCGATCAGCAAGTGGTAGTTGGCGGGCGCGACGTACACGTGACCCGCCACGATCGGACGTTTGTCATCGACTTCGACGACGCGCAACCCGGTGTGCGTCTGAAGCAGCTCGGCAAGGAATCCCGGCGCGTCCGGGCTGCGGTGCTGAACGACGACGAGCGGTAACGCGAACGTTGCTGGCAGTCCGGCGACCACGTGTGTCAGCGCGTTGAGCCCGCCCCACGAGGTTCCTATCACGATGATCTCGTACACGGCGCTACCGAACCTTCCGGTAAATCTTCTCCGCGCTCGAGAGCTCCTCGTAGGAGCTCTCGTACTTCGAGAGCCGAAGCGTCTCCTTCGACCCGAGACACAGAATCCCGAGATGCACGAGCGACTCGTGAAAGAGTCCGTGCACCCGCGTTTGCAGATCGCGGGCGAAGTAGATGAGCACGTTACGACACAGGATGACGTTGAACTCCGCGAAGGAGCGATCCGTAACGAGGTTGTGCTGCGAGAAAACGACGTTGCGCTGGAGCGCCGGCGAAAAGAGCGCGCCGTCGTACTTCGCGACGTAGTACTCCGAAAACGATCGTGTACCGCCGGCCCTGATGTAGTTCTCGGTGTACTCCTGCATCCGCTCCAGCGGGAAGATGCCGGCCCGGGCGCGATGCACGACGACTTCGTTGATGTCGGTCGCATAGATGCGCGCGCGCTCGTAGAGCCCCTCCTCCTCGAGGAGAATGGCCATCGAATAGACTTCTTCACCCGTCGAGCACCCTGCGTGCCAGATCCTGATGAATGGATATGTCCGCAGGAGCGGCACGACCTTTTGCCGGAACGCCAGGTAGAACGTCGGGTCCCGGAACATCGCCGTCACGTTGATCGAGAGGTCGAGCAGCACCTGCTCCATCATCGCTGGCTCGTGGAGGACGCGGCCCTGCAACGCCGACACCGTCTTCAGCCCTTCCGCCTCGATCCGGCGCCAGAGGCGACGACGAATCGAGGCGTACGCGTACGAGCGAAAATCGAAGCCGTAATGGCGGTAGATCGCTTCGAGCAGCAGCTCGATCTCGAGGCGCTCGAGGTCGGGATCGTAGGACAGCGGCGCCGCCGAGTCGTTGGTGGATGGGCGCGCTCCGAGAGCCACGCGGATGCTGTCCTCGCGTCGGCGCCCTGTGGGCGTTGGTTCCGTCGCCGACACCGTCATCGATACAACCACACCCGCATGAGCGAGAGCAGTTGCTCCGTGTCTACCGGTTTGGTGATGTAGTCGGACGCTCCAGCGGCGATGCACTTCTCGCGGTCACCCTTCATCGCCTTCGCCGTCAGCGCGATGATCGGCAGCGATCGGAAACGCGGATTCTCCCGGATCGCCCGTGTCGTCTCGTACCCATCCATCTCCGGCATCATCACGTCCATCAGCACGAGATCCAGGTCGGGGCCACTCTCCAGCCGGGCGAGCGCATCCCGGCCGTTCTCGGCGAACGCGACGTTCATGCCGTGCGACTCGAGCACGCTTGTCAGCGAGAAGATGTTGCGGACGTCGTCGTCGACGATGAGCACGTGCTTGCCGGCGAAGACGGCGTCCGTGTTGTGCAGCTGCTCGAGCATGCGCCGCTTGTTCTCCGGCAGCTTGGCCTCGATGCGATGGAGGAAGAGCGCCGTCTCGTCGAGGAGTCGCTCCGGCGACTTCACGTCCTTCACGATGATCGTCTCGGCGTACTTGCGGAGCCGGGTCTCTTCGGGCTGGGAGAGGTCGCGCCCGGTGTAGATGATGATCGGGATCTCCCGAACGGTCTGACGCTGATCGCTCTTGACTCGCTCGAGCAGATCGAACCCACTCATGCCGCCGGCGAGGCCGAGGTCGAGGACCATACAGTCGAAGTGACCTCGGTGAAGCTCGTCGAGCGCCTCCTCACCGGACCCCACGGTGACGATCTCGATGTCGTCGTCGCCGATGAGCTCGACCATGCTGCGCTGCTGGTTGACATCGTCCTCGACGATCATCAATCGCTTGACACGATTGTCGATGAACGATCGGATGTGGCCGAACGCTTCGTCGAGCTTCGCCTTGTCGACCGGCTTCTCGAGGTACGCGATCGCGCCGGCCATGAGTCCCTGCTGGCGGCGGTCTATGCCTGAGATGATGTGCACCGGGATGTGCCGCGTGTCCGGGCTGTGCTTCAGCCGGTCGAGCACCTGCCACCCGTCGATCCCCGGCATGTCGATGTCGAGCGTGATCGCGTCGGGCTTGTACCCGTGCGCGAGCTGAATGCCGGTCTCACCATCGAGGGCGATCAGCCCGAGGAATCCCTTCTCGCGCGCCATGTCCAACAGCACGCGGGCGAAGTTGAGGTCGTTCTCGACGATGAGCACCACCCGGTCGGTCGGCTGGATGGCGTCGCGATCGTCCGGTGGGGACTGGGGACGGGGGACTGGGAACTCGGCGGGGCCGGTCCCTCTATCCGTCCATGGCTCCTCGTTCACACCAGGCTCCGCGGGCGAGTCCTCCACAGTTGTGTCCCCGGCAGCGCCCGAGCGTGATTCGTTAGGCGACACCTCCCGGGCTCGTGCGTTCCCCGCGGGCCGCGGCGTGTTGAGCTGACGGGGCGGCCGCCGGGGCGACGTCGCGCCACGCTCGCCACGGCGTGGCTTCCCGGCCGAGTCCCCAGTCCCCAGTCCCCAGTCCCGGCCGTTGGGCTTCCGACCACCTGACGCGTCGACAAACGTGTCTGGCAGGAAGAGCGTGAACGTACTCCCCACCCCGGGCGTGCTTTCCACGCGAATCTCACCGCCTAACAACCGCGCGATCTCGCGGCTGATCGAGAGGCCGAGCCCCGTCCCCCCATACTTGCGGCTGGTCGCCCCGTCGGCCTGCTGGAACGACTCGAAGATCAGGCGCTGCTTGTCCTTCGCGATGCCGATCCCCGTGTCGCTCACCGCAAACGCGATCACCGAGTTGGCGTTGTCGAGCGATGCGTTCGCGAACCGCCGGCCACGCTCGGCCGAACGAATCGTCAGGCTCACGTGCCCCTCATGCGTGAACTTGAACGCGTTCGACAGGAGGTTCTTGAGCACCTGATGGAGGCGCTGCCCGTCGGTGACGATCCGAGCGGGCGCTCCAGGCTGAACTTCCACCGTGAACCCGAGCTGTTTCTGATCCGCGAACGGGCGGAAGCCCTTGTCGATCTGGTCGCGGACGTCGATCACCGACACTTCCGTCGGGTTCACCTCCATCTTCCCCGCCTCGACCTTGGACAGGTCGAGCACATCGTTGATGAGGGTCAGCAGGTCCGTGCCCGACGTCAGGATCGTGTTTGCGTACTCGATCTGCTTCGGCGTGAGATTGCCGTCCTTGTTCTCCGACATCAGCCGCGCGAGGATGAGCAGCGAGTTGAGCGGCGTGCGCAGCTCGTGCGACATGTTCGCCAGGAACTCGCTCTTGTACTTCGACGAGACCGACAGCTGCTCGGCCTTCTCCTCGAGCGCGACGCGCGCGGACTCGACCTCCGCGTTCTTCTGCTCGACCTTCTTGTTCTGCTCCGCGAGGAGACTTGCCTTCTCCTCCAGCTCCTCGTTGACCTGCTGCAGCTCCTCCTGCTGGTCCTTGAGCATCTCCTCGGACTGCTTGAGCGTGCGCGCCTGCTGCTCGAGCTCCGAGTTGGACCGGCGCAGCTCTTCCTGTTGGCGCTTGAGCTCCTCGGACTGACTCTGGAGCTCCTGCGTGAGCTTCTGCGACTGCTGCAGCAGCTCCTCGGTCCGCATGTTCGCCGCGATCATGTTGAGCACGACGCCGATCGATTCCTGCAGCTGGTCGAGGAAGGTCTGGTGGATCTGACTGAACGGCAGGAAGCTCGCGAGCTCCACCACCGCCTTCACATCGCCCTCGAACAGGATCGGAAGGACGATGATGTTCCTCGGCGCCGCTTCGCCAAGTCCCGACGAGATCTGGATGTAATCCGACGGAACGTTCGTCAGGAGAATGGGCTTCTTCTCGAGCGCCGCCTGCCCAACGAGTCCCTCGCCCAGATGCCAGACGTTGTTCAGGTGCTTCCGCTCCTTGTACGCGTAGCTCGCAATCAAACGCAGCGCGCCGCCATTTCCGTTGTCCTGCTGCATGATGAAGAACGCGCCCTGCCGCGCCTGAACGAGCGGCGTGAGCTCGCTCATGATGAGTCGCGCGACCGTATCGAGGTCCTTCTGACCCTGCATCATGCGCGAGAACTTCGCGAGGTTCGTCTTCAACCAGTCCTGCTCCGCGTTCGCCTCGGTCGTGTTCTTGAGGTTCGCGATCATCTGGTTGATGTTCTTCTTCAGCTCATCGAGCTCGCCCTGCGCCTGCACGGTGATCTGCCGACTCAGGTCGCCGCGCGTCACCGCGGTCGCGACGTCCGCGATCGACCGCACCTGCACCGTAAGGTTGTTCGCGAGCAGGTTCACCGAGTCGGTGAGATCCTTCCACGTCCCCGCGACGCCCGGTACCTCGGCCTGTCCACCGAGCTTGCCTTCTGTGCCGACTTCCTTCGCCACGCGCGTGACCTCGTCGGCGAAGGCGTTCAGCTGATCGACCATCGTGTTCACGGTGCTCTTGAGCTCGAGGATCTCGCCTCGCGCGTCCACCGTGATCTTGCGTGAGAGGTCGCCCTTCGCGACCGCCGTGGTGACGTCGGCGATGTTGCGAACCTGATTCGTCAGGTTCGACGCCATGCCGTTGACATTGTCGGTGAGGTCGCGCCACACGCCTGCCGCGCCAGGCACCTTTGCCTGCCCGCCGAGTCGGCCTTCGCTGCCGACCTCGCGCGCGACGCGAGTGACTTCGTCGGCGAAGGAGTTGAGCTGGTCCACCATCGTGTTGACGGTGTTCTTGAGCTCGAGGATCTCACCGCGCACGTCGACCGTGATCTTCTGAGACAGGTCGCCGCGGGCGACGGCGGTCGTGACCTGCGCGATATTGCGGACCTGCGTCGTCAGGTTTCCCGCGAGGACGTTCACGTTGTCGGTGAGGTCCTTCCAGGTGCCCGCAACGCCCGGCACGTTGGCCTGGCCGCCGAGTCGGCCCTCCGATCCCACTTCCTTCGCCACCCGCGTCACTTCGGCGGCGAAGCCCGACAGCTGGTCGACCATTACGTTGATCGTCGTCTTCAGGTCGAGCACTTCTCCCTTCACGTCCACGGTGATCTTCTTCGACAGATCACCCTTCGCGACGGCCGTCGTCACCTCGGCAATGTTGCGAACCTGCGTCGTGAGGCTCGACGCCATGAAGTTCACGTTGTCGGTCAGATCCTTCCACGTGCCGGCGACGCCGCCCACGTTCGCCTGCCCGCCCAGGCGACCCTCCGCGCCGACTTCACGAGCCACGCGCGTGACCTCGCCCGCGAAGATCGAGAGCGAGTCCACCATCTTGTTGATGACATCCTTGATCTGCAGAATCTCGCCCTGCGCTTCGACCGTGATCTTTCTCGTTAGGTCGCCGCTCGCGATGGCGGTCGCGACGCCCGAGACGTCGCGGAGCTGCACGGTGAGGTTGCCCGCCATTCCGTTCACGGAGTCGGTCAGATCCTTCCACGTGCCGGCGACGCCCGGCACGCTGGCCTGGCCGCCGAGTTTCCCCTCCGTGCCCACCTCGCGCGCGACACGGGTGACCTCGGACGCGAAGCCGTTGAGCTGGTCCACCATCGTGTTCACGGTGTTCTTGAGCTCGAGCAGCTCACCGCGGACATCGACGGTGATCTTGCGTGAGAGGTCGCCCTTCGCGACCGCCGTGGTGACGTCGGCGATGTTGCGAACCTGATTCGTCAGGTTCGACGCCATGTAGTTCACGTTGTCGGTGAGGTCCTTCCAGGCGCCGGCAACGCCCGGCACCTGCGCCTGGCCACCGAGTTTCCCTTCCGTCCCCACTTCCTTCGCGACGCGAGTCACCTCGGACGCGAACGCGTTGAGCTGGTCCACCATCGTGTTCACGGTGGTGCCGATGCGAAGGAACTCACCCTGCACGGACTTCCCGTCGATCTCGAGCACCATCTTCTGCGAGAGGTCGCCGTTGGCGACGGCCTTGATCACACGCGCGACTTCGCTGGTCGGTGCAACGAGGTCCGTCACGAGGGAGTTGAGCGCCCCAGCGCTGTCGGCCCAGCCACCAGTCATGCCCTCGAGCGAAACCCGCGCGGTCATGTCGCCCTTTCGGCCGACGATGTCGCTGATGCGACTCAGCTCCTTCGCCATCCGCTCGTTTCGAGAGGCGACATCGTTGAACGTCGACACGATGTCCGCCATCAGCGGATCTCGCGATCTCGGCAATCGGACCGCGAAGTCGCCGCCGCGGAGGTCGCGAAGACCCGCGAGCAATGCGTTCAGGTCCGCCCGTGTGATGCCGTCGGATGCCTCGCCGCGCGTGCCGGACGCCCGATCGTTGTCGAGCACCGCGGTGCCGCCGCGTTTTTTCGAGCTACCGCCGTTATCCACGTCGGCCAGGTCGGTGCCGCCCGCGGCCGCGGACGACGAGTCTCGCTCGCCTCGCCGACCGCCGTTGCTCGATCCACGACGGGAGCGACGCGGGCTGGGTTCTGACGGGGGCGCGCTATCGCTGTGCCCAGGAAGGTCACGGTCGACTTGCGGATCGCGGTCGCCGGCCACGGGGACTCCGTCTGTTGGGATGGGATTGGAGCGGGAAGGGACTGTTTCGGTCCTCCCCGCGATGCTCACCCCACCCTCTTCAAGATGGATACCGCTGAGCCGCCGCTGTGTCCGGCGCGTCCGGGTCGGGATCGGCGTCGGGACGGGCCGTTACCGTGCCTGCGACCACCCGCACGTCGATCCCGCCATTCGACGTCTGGAGGATCGGCTCCAGACGGAGTCGGAGCTGCCGTTCGAGCGCTGGATCGGCGGATAACAGCGCGAAGCGCCAGCCGGAACACTTCGCGCGAAGGACGTTTCCGAGCTGCGCGTATAGATTACGGAGACGATCGCGCTCCCCCACACGGACGCCGTATGGCGGGTTCGAGACAATCCAGCCCGGCATTGCGGTCGGTTGCATCGCGGAAACCGGCCGTTCGGAGAGCTCGACGTCATCAAGGACCCCGGCACGTTCGGCATTGGAGACGGCGGCTCGGATCGCGCCCGCGTCGCGATCGGAGCCTGCGATCGGGGCGGGCGCACGAGCGATCACCCGACCTTTCGCGACTGATACGAGGTCGCCCCATAAACCGGAATCGAAGTCCGGCCAGTTCTCGAAGCCGAACTGTCGTCCGAGACCGGGTGCAATGCGGCGCGCGATCAGGGCCCCTTCTATAGGTATGGTGCCCGAGCCACACATCGGGTCGATGAGCGGAGCGTCACCCCGCCATCCGCTCGCGAGGAGCGCCGCGGCCGCAAGCGTCTCACGCAGCGGCGCCTTGGCAAGAGCCTGACGGTACCCACGCAGGTGGAGCAGCGGGCCGGAGCTGTCGACGCTGATGGCGCACCGGTCGTGCAGTAGCCTGACGAGAATCAACTGGCTGGCTGCGTCGCTTTCCGCGGGCGCTACGTGCACGCCCGTCACGCGCGACATGATCGCGCCCGCCACCCGCTCCGCCACGGCGTCCGAATGGTATAGCCGCGACTTCCGGCATGTGACTCGGACGGAAACGGCAACGTTCGGCGAAACGAATGCCTCCCACGGGACCTTGCCTGCCCGGCGCTCGAGCTCATGAAACGCCCGCGCGCCGAACTCCGCAGCGCGCACGACAACCCGACTCGCCGTGCGGAGATGCAGGTTGGCTTCGTAAAGTGTCCGGCGCGTGGCGGCGAACGTCGCGCCTCCTTCGACTGGCCGCGCGTCGCCGACTCCGAGCGTCTTCAGCTCGTCCACCGCGAGCCGCTCGAGACCAGGAGCGGTGATGACGAACGCGTCATACTGCGGTCGCGAGCCCATGGCGGGAATCTAAAACGATCACCTGAGAGTGATTTCGACGCGCCGGTGGCAATCGAACGCCGGGCGTGTCCTCACGGGACGAATAGCAACGCATTACACGATGGGGCCTTACAGAAACGCGCTGACCGCCGGATGCCGCGTGATTCTCAGGTGATAGGTCATCACTATCGTTGTGCCCACAAACCGGCTGCACAAACCGCCGAGTCGACCGAAGGTCACGAATCTCTGGAACGAAGACGAGCTAACGCCGCGGCTCACGCGGATCGAACGAGAATCCGACCATGGCACCTCACGTCTACCTCGAAGCCCTCAACAAGGCGCTGAACGCAGAGCTCCTGAAGCGTGGCGGTCCCGATTTCAGCAAGGGGCGGCGTCGCGGTCGCGCCCTGGCCGCGCTCCTGTTCGGCGCCAGCACGGTCGTCGCAACGACGGAAGAGCTTCCGGCAGTTGCGCCGCCGACGCCAGCGACGACCACACGCGCCACCAGCTCGCCGCCCCTGGTCCCCGCGCACTTCAGGCCTGCCGCAAACAGAAGTCACACGGTCGGCTCGGTGCTCTCGAATGCTCGGAATCGAGTAGAGACCGACAGCGAACCAGCTCAAGCGCTCGCCACGTTGGCCCTCGAGCTGGGACGGCTTCAGAACGACATCGCCGTCCGGACTCCGGACGGATTGGAGGAATGGATAGGTGGAGAATACGCCTCGCTCGAGGCGGTACGCCGCGCGATCGCCGACACCGTCGTCGACGATGAGGAGCGCGAGGTCGTCGCGGTCGCCCTGGACCGCGCCGCGCAGCTCCTTTCCGCAGCGGCTTGATCACCCGGCCCAAATCACCACGGGCGGGTTCCCCGGATAACGCGCCTCCGATCGGACGCTCTGATCGGGATGTCGCTGAAACACATAGATCCAACGTCGCACCACAAAATCAAAGCCGCCGAGGACCGTGACCTCGGCGGCTTTTGCGTGGGGAAATGCGCGCGTTTACCGCAATCGGCTTACCCTAACGCCGAACTCGCTGCTTCCCTGCACGTTCTACGGCGCGGGCGGCCAGATCGAGCTGGGGCCGCACGAACGGATCCGCACGGACCCAGGCGCGACGCACCCAGTCCAGCTCCCGATCCGCCCGATCGCGTTCGCCCGCCCCCGCGTACGCCTGCGCGAGAAGCAGTCGGATCTCCGGATACGTCACGTACAGGTTCGATGCCTCGAGCGAACCCCGCATGGCCGGTTCCAGGATGGAAATTGCCTCCGCGTAACGCCCCAGGCGGAGGAGCGACTTGGCCATCTCCACGTTCGTGCGCGTGTACCCGGCCGATACGGAAAAGACAGCCCGCCGAAATTCCGTCACTGCCATGGAGTCGGCCCCGCGAGCAGCGAGAAGAAGCCCGCGCACGTGGTGATGGATTCGGCTATCGCGCGCGAGATTGCTTCCGCTGCCGAACGCCTCGATCGTGTCGGCGAGCGCGTCGAGGCCGGCGGTGTCTCCGCCCGCCGCCAGTGCACCCGCCTCGTGCGTGAGCGACCACACGCGGCCGGATTGGATCGCGGCCGAGTCGGCCCCGGCGACCGTGAAGCGCGAGATCGAGTCGAACAGCGCCGCCGACTCCCGATAGCGTCCGATCTCACGCAGCACTTGCGCCTGCTGCAGCGCCGCCAGCTCGACCGCGCCACGTGGCGGGCGGTCCGTCGGGCGGTCTCTCCGAACCCCGCCGAGGCGGAAGGCCTTCGCAATGCCTAACGCCTCGTTCAGCCGACCCTGGTACCGCAAGCTGATGGCGAGAAACCAGCGGGCTTCGTTCGTGTTGACTGCCTCCGTCTCGCCTCCTTCTCCGCGGGATCCCTTTTCGAGCTCTCTCCTCAGACGATCGTCGGCGCGAGCGAACTCACCCTCGTGCGTCCACAGCGACACTATCGGTTCCCAGTTGCTGCCCAGGACGTCGAGGGAATCCGAGGTCCGGAAGGCCGCTTCCGCCTCGGGGACGTGACCGACGACCGTGAGAATGCGGCCGAGGACGAGCCTCGGGACCCAATCGTTAGGCCTCGCCGCGATCCAGCGCCGCGCCACTCGTTCCGCCGCAGCCATCGAATCGGCGAGCATGTAGGCCGCGACCTGCTGATGCAGCGCGTCGCACGCGGCGCATCGGGCGGTCGTGCCGCGCAAACTCAACGAGTCCATCACCTCGACGCGACGGAGGGGTGCGATCGCTTCGAGAAACGATCCGCCGTTCACTAACGCCCGGCCAAGGTAGTAGTGCCCCTCCACCTCCGTCGGATATCGTGTCGCGAGCGTTTCAGCGATCGGTCGGAGCGACAAGAGATTGTTCCTCTCGGCCCACCCACCCTCGATGATCAAGCGCTCGCGATCGCTCGCCCGCCCGGCGAGCGACATGGCCCGACGCAGTCGGCGGATGAACTCGGCGCGGGTCGTGGTTGACGCGAGCGCGAAGTAATACGCTGCCATCGCGAACGTCGAGTCCTGCGACAACGCCGCGTCGAACATCCGCTCCGCCGAAGCCATGTCGCCGAGGTAGTATGACCGAAGCCCTTCGTCGTACAGGCGATACGCGCTGACCGAGCGCGTCGTGGCGTCGGCAACAGTACCCCGCGGTGCCGTGGACCCGAGGTAATCGGCGAGTCGCGCCGTGGCGCTGTCCGCAAGGTCGAAGGGGTCGCGCCCGGTGACCGTATACGCGCGAAGCACGTTGCCATTGCGCAGGCTCGTTATCCGCAGATCGAGGCGCAGCGTGTCGGCGGCCAATTTGTAGAGTGAGCCATCAACGAGTGCCGTAGCCCCAGCCTGGCGCGCAACGGGTACGATCGCGCCCGGTGCCGAGACACCGCCGCCGCTCATCTGTCGCTCGACTTCCAGCAGCCGAGAGCCACTGACTACCGTGAGCTGCGGCGATCGAGCGAGGTTCGTGGCGAGCATGTCCCGCAACGCTCGCCCAACGCTGGTTGAATCTGCCGACGCGTAATCGCTGATCGCTCCCACCGCCACCACTGGCCCTCCGCCCGAGAACCGGGCGTCTGGTCCACCGCGGGAAAGCAGATATACAGCGAGCGCGAAGATCGCGACTGAGGCGATCGCCGCGGCAGTAATCCATCCGCGTCGGCTCGGCCGCGGCGTCGCGGGAGCCGACGCGACGTGGTGAGCGGCAACCGTCGGGGCCGACTCGTACTTCTCAGGTGCCGCGTCCGTCCTAGTGGACGCGTCATCGACGGGCACCGTGTCCACTATACTAACCACGGCAGGCTCGGCACTAACCACGGCAGGCTCGGCCGAAACAGGGAGGGGCTGCGGCACGCCAGCATCCACCAAGGGTCGCGCGCGAAGCTCACGGGCAAACGCAGCGATCTCCCGATCCGGCGGGAGTCCGAGCTCCTGCTCGAGGAGCGCCTCGTGGAGGCGAGCGTGCTGCAGCGCCGCATTCACGTCCCCCGCCGCAACGAGCGCGGTCATGACGGACAGCGCGACGCGCCCGTTGAGTGGATCGGTCGCGGCCAGCCGTCGCCAGAGTTCGACCGCCATGCCTTGGTCACCACGCGCGGCAGCGGCGGCTGCGGCGCGCTCCAGTGCCCCCGCGTAGTCGAGCGTAAGCGCCGCACGCTCTGCCTCGACCCACCGCTCGAACTCGGCGGCCCGCGGAACAAAGAAGCCGTCGAGAAACGGGCCGGCGTATAGCACGATTGCGCGCTCGAATTCGCCTTCCTTAAGAGCGTCGTCGAACTCGATGGTGTCGACTTCGATCCGATCGAGGTTTAGCCGTAAGTCCTTGGCACCAAGCAGAGCATCCTCGCCGCCGAGGTCGCGACGCAGCGAGTAGACGGCCTGGTTGAGGGAGCGCCGCGCTCGCTCTTCTGGCTCATCCGGCCAGAGCAGCGCGAGGATTTTTTCGCGTGTGATTCCGGGTCGGCCGGCGCGTGCCAGCAGGGCAAGGAGCGCGAGCCGCCGAGGTTGGGCCGCCGCACCAGCTACCAACCTTCCCTCCGTGATGACACGGATGCCGCCTAACGTGTTTAACCGCAACGAGTTGTCGAGGTGATTTCGAAGTGATAATGCGGGCTATACTGTCAATCACTCGAGAGGCTGTAATACGGCACGGCCAGCCTCGCCGAGCAAGCCCTCAGCAGCGCGGACGTGATTCGGTGATTCGACGTACGCAGCGCGGAATGCCGCCGATGCCTGAAACCATAGAGAAGGGCACCATGATTCCCCCACGAAGACAGCTAGTTACAGAGAGCTGGAAATCACTCGCTCCCGACGGTGCCCTGGTGGGCGCCATCTTCTACCGCCGCCTGTTCGAGATCGACCCGGGTCTGCGTCCGATGTTTTCTGCCGGGACCATGGATGATCAGATCCACAAGCTCGTGACCATGCTCGACCTTGTGGTGCACTGGCTCGACGTCCCGGACAAGCTCGTTCCAGTGCTCAAGAAGCTGGGTGAGCGCCACTCGACCTATGGCGTTCAGGACGATCACTTCGGGAAATTCGGGGCCGCCCTCATCGGCACGCTCGAGGAGGGACTGGGCGACAAGTTCACCCCGGATCTCAGGAGCGCGTGGACGGAGGCATTCCTGCTCATTTCATCGCTGATGCGTCGTGGCGCCGCGAAGATCAGTGGCGCTTTCCCGGTCGTGAAGCCGGACGATGGCATCGGTCCTGTCGTGCCGAGGCAGGCTGCCGGGTTCGATGCGGCGTGAGGGGGTCGTTTTTGCGTCAGCGTAAGGGATCGGAGACGTGACTCTGGCCTCTTACGCTGACTGATTCCGACTTCGAACGAATGCGTGACGGCCGCCGGAACGGCGCGAACGCATACTCCGTTGCCGCCAGCCACACCAATCCGATCAGGAGGCCGCCCACGACATCCGTGGGCCAGTGCACGCCGAGGTACAATCGGGAATACAGGACTACGATCATCAGCGTCGTCACCACCGCGAACGGCCATCGCCAGCCCCGCTCTCGGAAGAGCATCAGCGCGATCGTGAAGTAGACCGACACGCAAACGATCGCATGACCGCTGGGATACGACGACCACGCGTACTGACCACGGTGTTCCCAGAGGTCAGGACGCGGCCTGCCGAACGCGTCCTTGAGTGCCGCGTTCATGATGAGGCTGCCTAGCGAGACGACGATGAGCTGAATTGCGAGCTCGCCCCTGCCCTTTTTTCGCCACAGCCAGAACGAGAACAGGGCGATGATCGGCAGCAGCGTCAGGTTGGTCCCGAGCCACGGGAGCCCGAGCATCATCCAGTCGAACGCAACGGGCAGGGTACGATGGATGGCGAGCATCAGCGCGCGTTCCCACGCCAAGCCGATCCGCCAGTCCCCACTGGACTCGAGTCGCAGCGCGTACAACGCGCCGACGGCGGTACTGATAAGAAGCCCGGCGACGCTCACGATGGTGGCGCGTCGCCAGGGGTGTCTCATCTCGTGTTCGATTGCGGCTACCGACGTTCTTCGGTGGGCGGTGGGTTGACCAGCGTGTCGCGAGCGTCAGTCGTGATATCGCCGGACTCTTGGCGGAGTCGCTCGGTCTCGGAGGGAGACATGTCGGCGGGATCCACGACTCGCCGTCGCACGACTTCCTCAACGACCATTTTGTCGTGCGTTGGACCGTACCGAACGAACCGTCGGCGCTCCGGTTGGAGGTCGGCAGTTCGAACGTCGTCCACGTCACGGTCCGGTGCGTTAATAGCGCGGCGGGCGGTAGCGTCCGCGGGCGTATCGGGGACAGTGGCCGAGGTGATCTCGCCGTCCACATCGAACATCGATGTGTTGAGCACGACGCGATGGGTCTCGCGGTCGATCCAAGCAGCCTTGATCGGCGCGAGCGTATGGCGATCATCGCGCTTCAGGTCGATGTCGATCATGACGACTTCGCCCAAATCCGTGTCGACCAGCAGATCCTGGATGTCACCGAGCTCGCGTCCGTTCGCGGTGAACACGCTCCATCCGCGGATGTCCGGTTCGCCATCCACCACCTTGTAATGGTGGAGGTCCTTCATGGGGACAAGTCGGCGAGCATCGCGTGGGTTGGGACCAACGCCCGCCTCGTCGCGCATCCCACGCCTGGATTTCCTCGCGCCGCGGTCAGCCATTGGTCAGGCCCTCCGTGAATGAGACAGGTGGGACAAGTAGTGACGTCCGGACCGAATCGGCCGGCGCCGCGGGTGCCGGCACCGCGCGCGAGCTGCGCATGTAGAACCAGAGCCCCGCTGCGATCAGCACGAGGATGATGAGCGCCCAGAGCCAACCAAGCCCGCTTCGCTCCCGCTCGACCTTGATCTCTGCCATTCCTTCCTCCAGACATGCTGCCAGAACGTCCCTCGACGCCATGCAGCCAGTGCAAACCGGGAGCCAGTTGGGGGTGCTGCGCTCATAATGCAGAGTGCGCAAAATCGCGGAACGAAAAGTGCCTCCGCGCAGACGTCATGGCGAAGCATGCTCACGAGCACGCGTCTGCCCGACGCGCGCGTGATCTACTCACGCAGCGCTTCGGGCACGTGGAGTTCCAGGAAGGCCAATGGGAGGCGATGCAGGCGCTGCTCGACGGGCGCGATGCGGTCGTCGTTATGCCGACTGGAAGCGGGAAGTCGCTCATCTACCAGCTCCCCGCATTGATGTTCCCCGGACTTACCGTGGTGGTGAGTCCGCTGATCGCGCTGATGAAGGACCAGCAGGACAAGCTGACCGCGGTTGGCGTCGACGCGCTCGCCGTGCATTCGCATCTGTCGGGGCCGGCCACACGCGAGACGCACCGACAGATCGAGGAAGGCGAAGGCTCGATCCTGTACGTCACGCCGGAGCGGTTCAAGGACCGGGAGTTCTTCGAGCGGCTCCTCGTTCGCAAGGTCAGCCTCTTTGTCATCGACGAGGCGCACTGCGTGAGCCAGTGGGGACACGACTTCCGGCCGGATTTTCTGACGCTGGGGTCCATCGCCACTCGCCTGGGGCGCCCGCCGATCCTGGCGCTCACCGCCACGGCGACATCCGAGGTGCGCGATGACATCGTTAGGCAGCTCGGCATGCGGCACCCGTTCGTCACGGTGACCGGGTTCGCGCGACCGAACCTGCGGTTCGAGGTCGTGCGCGCCGTGAACAACGCGGTGAAGGACGAGGCGCTCGACCGGATTCTCCGCGAGACCGCCGGATCGGGCGTGGTCTATCTGGCGACGATCCGCGAGGCGGAGCGGCTCTACGAGGATCTGCGACAGACCTATTGTGTAGGCCTCTATCACGGCAAGATGCCGGCGGCGGATCGGCGCCAGACGCAGGACCGCTTCATGGCCGGCGAGCTCAAGGCGATGGTGGCAACCAACGCGTTCGGGTTAGGCATCGACAAGCAGGATTTGCGATTCGTGGTGCACTATCACTTCCCCGGGTCGGTGGAGTCGTACTACCAGGAAGCGGGTCGCGCAGGGCGCGACGGACTCCCGGCAGTGTGCTCGGTGCTCTATCGCGTCGAGGATCGCCGGATTCAGTCGTATTTCCTGGGCGGCAAGTATCCGGAGGTGGAGGAAGCGGCGCGGGTGGCGCTGGTGCTCGAGTCGGTCCCGCTGAACACGCCGGTGCACGTCGACGACCTGGCGAACAAGTCGGGCGTCCCGCACCGCAAGGCGCGGATCGTGATGGTGCTGCTCAAGCGGCACGGTCTCGTGCGCGAGCATCGCGGCGGCCGATGGGAGCGCATGCGCAACAACCTCGTCGCCTGCGATTTGAGCGCCGATCTAATGGACTACGAGGAGCGGCGCGCACGTGATCAGTCGAAGCTCCGGTCGATCATCGCCTTCTGTCAGACCGCGCAGTGTCGCACGCGCTACATCCTCGAGTATTTCGGCGAGGACGTCGCGCCGGACTGGGAATGCGGCAACTGCGACGCGTGCGACGAAATGGCGAGGTGGGCGGCCAAGCGGGTGGCGGCGATGGCCTAAAAGCCGGCGGCTGGCGGCTGGCGACTGGCGACTGGCGACTGGCGGGTAGAAGCGTGAACCCTCGGGAAGTCTCCTCTACGCGAGGTGAGCGTCTCGAGGGTTTCCGCATCGTGCTCGTCGCCCGCCGCCAGTCGCCCGCTTTTTTCGGCATTGACATGCACCAGCGCCAGAGCGTGAATATGCGCGGACCGCGCGGCACGGTGCCGTGCGAAATCGGCGGTGCGGCCGCCGAGAATCGACTGCCGAACGGAGAGCCCTGATGGCGCACGCGCAGCTGCCGGTGATCCAGCGTGGATTCGGCGAGACGTATCGCCGCGACGCGTGGTGGGGTCAGCCGGTGGTCGTCTTCCTCATTCTGTCGTCGTTCGTGGTGTACGCAACGTGGGCGGCTTTTCAGAACGCGCATTACACGTATGGGCCATACCTCTCGCCGTTCTACGCGCCCGAGCTGTTCGGCGATTCGCCGCACGCGTGGTTCGGCGCGAAACCCGGGTGGTGGCCGGGCTGGGTTCCGTTCTCGCCCGCGCTCCTGATCCTCCCATTTCCCGGCCTGTTTCGGTTCACGTGCTACTACTATCGCGGCGCCTACTACAAGGCTTTCTGGGCCGACCCGCCATCCTGTGCCGTCGGCGAGCCGCGAAAATCCTACCGTGGCGAGCATTCGTTTCCGCTGATCCTCCAGAACGTCCACCGCTATTTCCTGTACATCGCGGTCGTGTTCCTCTTCCTGCTCGCGTGGGACGTGTGGCAGGCGCTCTGGTTCACGGATCCGGCAACAGGCCGGACGACGTTCGGGATTGGGCTCGGGACGATTCTGCTCGCCGTGAACGTGGTGCTGCTGTCGAGCTACACGTTAGGCTGCCACTCGTTTCGCCACGTGATCGGCGGCTATCTCGACCGGCTCGCGGGCCGGCCGGTGCGCCAGCGGCTGTACGCCGGGTGCAATGCCCTCAATCGACGGCACATGCTGTTCGCGTGGATGAGCCTCTTCTCGGTCGCGTTCTGCGACGTTTATATCCGTCTATGTTCCATGGGGATTTGGAGCGACTTCCGAATTCTCTTTTAAGCCGATCGCATGAGCGAGCTCGAAACCATAGATCACGACGTGCTAGTTATCGGCGCCGGGGGCGCCGGGTTGCGTGCCGCCATCGCTGCCGCAGCCGAAAACGCGAACGTCGGCCTCGTGTGCAAGTCACTCCTCGGGAAGGCGCACACGGTGATGGCCGAAGGCGGCATGGCCGCATCGCTGGCGAACGTCGACGACCGCGACAACTGGCGCGTGCACTTCGCCGACACCATGCGCGGCGGCCAGTACGTCAACAACTGGCGCATGGCCGAGCTGCACGCGAAGGAGGCGCCGGACCGCGTGCGCGAGCTCGAGGCGTGGGGCGCGCTGTTCGACCGAACGCCCGACGGTCGAATTCTGCAGCGCAACTTCGGCGGCCACCGCTATCCACGCCTGGCGCACGTCGGCGACAGGACTGGCCTGGAGATGATCCGGACACTTCAGGATCACGCGGTCTACCTCGGCATCGACGTGCACATGGAGTGCACGGTCGTCACCCTGTTCAAGGACGGCGAGCGCGTGAGCGGCGCCTTTGCCTACGACCGCGAGCGCGGACGCTTCAAGGTCTTTCGCGCAAAGGCCGTAGTGCTCGCGACCGGCGGCATCGGCCGCGCCTATAGCATAACGAGCAACAGCTGGGAGTACACCGGCGACGGCCAATCGCTGGCGTACCACGCCGGTGCGGTTCTGCAGGACATGGAGTTCGTGCAGTTCCACCCGACTGGCATGGTCTGGCCGCCGAGCGTGAAGGGCATCCTCGTGACGGAAGGGGTGCGCGGCGAGGGTGGCGTGCTCACGAACAAGAACGGCCGCCGCTTCATGTTCGACGACATTCCCGAAAATTACCGCTCGCAGACCGCCGACAACGCGGAGGAAGGCTGGCGCTACACGCAGGGCGACAAGAACGCGCGCCGCCCGCCCGAGCTGCTCACGCGCGACCACGTGGCACGGTGCATCATGCGCGAGGTACGGGAAGGTCGCGGGAGTCCGCACGGCGGCGTCTTCCTCGACATCTCGTGGATCAAGGCGAAGCTGCCTAACGCCACGGAGCATATCAAGAAGAAGCTGCCGAGCATGTATCACCAGTTCAAGCAGCTGGCGGACATCGACATCACCACGACGCCCATGGAGGTCGGCCCCACGACGCACTACGTGATGGGTGGCATCCGCGTGGACGGCGACTCGCAGATGTCGACCGTGCCGGGGCTGTTCGCCGCCGGCGAGTGCGCGGCGGGGCTGCACGGCGCAAACCGGCTCGGCGGGAACTCGCTGTCCGACCTGCTCGTCTTCGGCAAGCGCGCCGGCGAGTATGCCGCCAAATTCGCGAAGGAGCGCGGAGCGGTTACGGTAGACCAGGGTGCCGTCGACGACGCAGCGCGCTTCGCGCTGGCACCGCTCGAGCGTAGCGGCTCCGGCAACGGTTCCGCCGCAGGAGATGGCCCGTATCAGATCCAGTACAAGCTGCAGGCGATCATGCAGGAGGGCGTGGGGATCGTCAGGCGCGACGCCGAAATGCGGAAGGCGCTGGATGCCGTGCTCGCCATGAGGCAGGAGGCGGAGCGCGTATCAGTGCCCGGTAACCGCGAATACAATCCGGGATGGCACACGGCGCTCGATCTGCGAAACCTGCTCACGATCTCCGAGGCCGTCGCTCGCGCGGCAATCGATCGGACGGAGAGTCGCGGCGGGCACTTCCGGGATGACCACCCAGACAAGGACCCGAGCTTCGCGACGTTCAACATCACGCTCCGCAAAGGGGCAGACGGCTCGATGTACCTGGAACGCATACCCATTCCGCCAATGCCGGCGGAGCTCAGAGCCGTAGTCGAGGAAAATAAATGAGCACAAGTGCGACGTTTCGTGTGTGGCGCGGCGATGAGACGAAGGGCGAGCTTGTCGACTACGAGACGCCCGTATCGGAGGGCATGGTCGTGCTCGATGCCATTCATCAGATTCAGGCCGAGCAGGCAAACGACCTGGCCGTTCGCTGGAACTGCAAGGCAGGCAAATGCGGCTCGTGCTCGGCCGAGATCAACGGGAAGCCGAAGCTCATGTGCATGGCGCGGCTCTCAGAGCTGCCGCTCGACCAGCCCGTGACCGTCGAGCCGATGCGCGCGTTCAAGCCGATCCGCGATCTCGTGACCGACGTGTCGTGGAACTTTCGGGTGAAGCAGGAGATCAAACCGTTCAAGCCGCGAAAGCCCGATGCGCCCGACGGCACCTGGCGGATGGCTCAGTCCGATGTCGATCGGGTGCAGGAGTTCCGCAAATGCATCGAGTGCTTCCTCTGCCAGGACGTGTGTCACGTGCTCCGCGACCACCGGAAGCACGAGCAGTTCATCGGACCGCGCTACCTCGTGTACGTCGCGGCCCTCGAGATGCACCCGCTGGACGTCGAGGACCGCGTCGCCGATCTGAAGCGCGAGCACGGCATCGGCTACTGCAACATTACCAAGTGCTGCACGAAGGTGTGCCCGGAAAGCATCACGATCACCGACAACGCGATCATCCCACTCAAAGAGCGCGTGGTCGACGAGTTTTATGACCCGTTAGGCAAGCTGGTGAAGATCTTCTCGCGACGAAGGAAGGACGCCTGACCTACGCCCGGTTCACCGGAGGCTCCGTGTTCACGCTCAAGCGCATCTCGGCATCCGGCGTTCCCGCAGCGCTGCAGAAAGCGGAACGCTATCGTCTGCTGAACGACTCCTCCGCGGCCGAAAGCATCTGTCGCGACATCGTCGAGGTGGATCCCGACAACCAGCAGGCGCTCATCGTGCTGCTGCTGTCGATCACGGACCAGTTCCCCGATGAGCTCGGCGATGCGCTTCGCAGGGCGCGCGACGTGCTGCCGCTCCTGCGCGACGAGTATAAGCGCGCGTACTACGCGGGGATCATCTGCGAGCGCCGCGCGAAGGTGCAGCGCCGGCAGTCGACGCCGGGGTCGGGCTCCATGGCGTACGAGTCGTTCCGCGAGGCAATGGAGTGGTACGAGAAGGCGGAGTCGATGCGCCCGGGCGGCAACGACGAGGCGATTCTCCGCTGGAACACCTGTGCGCGCGTCCTGTCCTCCGACGACCACCTCCGCCCACGCCCGGTCGAACAATACGAGCCGGTGTTGGAAGACTGATTGTGCTCTGCCGCAGCCGCTAAAGCATTTGATCCGCAGAGGACGCGGTGGTGGGGGGGGACGGCCCGCAGCTGGTGGGCGCGGCCAACCCGGGC
>Ga0307408_100000357_pt1 | contig 42591 bp, 44 predicted proteins | sample 322Cmetagenome_FD_202116 | JGI IMG/M metagenome (GOLD analysis project Ga0307408, IMG submission 202116) | Maize rhizosphere microbial communities from greenhouse at UC Davis, California, United States - 322HYB-C-3 | ecosystem: Host-associated > Plants > Roots > Rhizosphere > Soil | place... | reverse complement strand
ATCCTGAATGGCTCAAAAGGTATTCTTGAAGTTGTCTACAAAGCATACTTTCCGATGATTTTACAATTGATTGTAATGAACAACGGAACTGAAGATGATGCTAAAGACATTTTTCAGGAATCTGTAATAGTTCTTTATGATAAGGTGAAGAGTGGGAACTTTGAATTGAATAGTAAACTTAAAACTTTTATCTATTCAGTTTGCCGAAGGCTATGGTTAAAGCGTTTATCACAATTAAGCCGTAATGCTGGAAGCGTTAAAGATTACGAAGAGGTGTTGCCGGTTGAACAGGATTTGGAACGGCATGAAGAGAAAGATCTCCAGTTTAAACAGATGGAGAAAGCCCTCATTCATTTAGGAGAGCCTTGTAAAACTATTATAGAAGACTTTTATATTAACAATAAATCAATGCAGGACATTTGCGCTAAGTTTGGTTATACCAATGCCGATAACGCAAAAAACCAAAAGTACAAATGCTTGCAGCGTCTGAAAAAGTTGTTTTTTCAGATCTGATTAACGCTATAAAAAATGAAAAGTATCGAACGCATTGAGGCTTATTTGCAGGGAGAGATGACAGAGCAGGAGAGAGCCGCATTTGATGAATTAAGGGCTATGGATCCCGAGCTGGACCAACAGGTTGTAGCTCACCAGGCTTTCTTAGCCCAGCTGAAAGATTATGGAAACAGGCACCACCTGATTTCAGAAATGAACGCTATTCACGAGATGCTAGACATTGATGCTATTAAAGAGGAAGTACTTCCTAAGAGGTCTTTAATTAAAGTGTTATGGTCTAAATATCGTGTTAATGCTGCCATTGCTGCTTCGGTTGCAATTTTAGCTGCATTTTCAACCTTATTATCTACTGGATATTTTTCCAGAACTAATGCGCTTAATGATGATTACAACGCCCTTCGGAGGCAATTAAGCAAAATAACCAATATCCAAAAATCACAGAGTGCCCAAATGAATGATATAAGGGGCAATGCAAGCGGTCCGGCTAATCCGGGACAGTTTGGCGGCACAGGCTTTGCGCTCTCAGCTGATGGTTATTTGGTAACTAATTATCATGTAATTAAGGGCGCTGATTCTGTTTATATCCAAAATACTGCTGGTGAGTCATACAAGGTCAAAACTGTTTATGTACATCCTCAGTATGATATAGCGGTGTTGCAAATCACAGACCCGCATTACAAAGCATTAAAAGCTCTTCCGTATACTTTCAAGAAGTCGTCTGCTGACGTAGCTGAGGAAGTATTTACAATTGGTTTTCCGCGTGAAGACCCTGTGTATAACAGAGGATATTTAAGTGCAAATACAGGTTACCGTGGCGATACAGTGGCATATCAGGTAGATATTCCAGTGAACGAAGGTAACAGTGGTGGTCCTTTACTTGATTCTAAAGGAAATGTTATTGGCATCATCAACGCAAAACAAGCCAGAACAGACGGGGCTACTTTTGCAGTAAAATCCGGCTATTTATTAGAGGCATTAGAGTCTATTCCTAAAGATTCATTAAACAGCGAATTAGTACTTAATAAAAAGAATAATCTTTCTAATCTAAGCCGTAAAGACCAATATAAGAAAATGCAGGATTACGTGTTTATGGTAAAGGTTTACCAATAAATAATACTTTCCCATTCATAAATAAAAGCCTTTCTGATTGTTCAGGGAGGCTTTTATTATTATTAGAATAAGACCTGTCAGGTCTTATTCTAATAATAATTTATCTGTCTAATTCCCCTAATACGATATCAATAGACCCGATAATAGCAATCAGGTCGGCAATTAACACGCCACGCGAGATCTCAGAAATAACATGCAGATTATTAAAGCTCGGTGCTCTTGCCTTAACCCTTTTAGGGATTTCAGATTTGCCGTCTGCTATAAAGTAATAACCTAATTCGCCTCGGGGTGTTTCTGCCCTAATGTAGAAATCCTGGGCTTTTGGAATAATTTTCTTGGGTAGCTTGGCTCTTGGGTCAAAATCTGGCGTGCGTTTTAAATCCTTGGTAAGACGTTCCAAGCATTGTTCGATAATTAAAACAGATTGCTCGATTTCATCAATCCTCACTTTGTATCTGTCCCAACAATCGCCCGTGGTACCCATTAGTCCCTTTCCAATTGGAACCTCAAATTCCAGTTCAGGGTAAGCAGAGTATTCATCTACCCGGCGTAAATCCCATTTTAAGCCAGATGCCCTGAGCATGGGGCCGGAGCAGCCATAGTTTATTGCTACCTCAAGGGGCAGAATTCCTACATTTGCAGTTCTCGAAATAAAGATTTGATTATCTGTGAGCAGCTCATTTAATTCTTTCATTTTGGGCTTGAAGTAATCAATAAACTCTTTGCAGCGTTCCTCAAAACCAACCGGAAGGTCAAAAAATAAGCCTCCAACCCAAATATAGTTATAGAGCATCCGAGAACCGGATGCCCATTCAAGCATATTCATAATATGCTCTCTATCCCGAAAACACCATAGAAAAGGAGTAAATGCCCCTATATCGATTCCATAGGTACCCAGAGCTATAAGGTGCGAGCCAATGCGGTTTAATTCACAAACCAGAACCCGAATGTATTCAATACGCTTTGGGATTTCTTTATCAAGCCCTAACATTCGTTCAACACCCATTACCCATGCGTGACTGTTGTTCATTGACGCCAGGTAATCCATTCTATCAACAAAGGGAATAGTTTGCTGATAGGTGAGATTTTCGGCATGCTTCTCAAAGCAGCGGTGCAGGTATCCCACATGAGGGATTACTTCTTTCACCACCTCGCCGTCTGTAATAAGCTCAAGGCGTAAAACCCCGTGCGTAGAAGGGTGCTGAGGCCCCATGTTTAGAATCATCTCATTCGGCTGAGCCTCAGCGATGAGCTGTTCGTGGCGGGTTTTATATGAAGATGTTTTTGGATTTATCATTTATAAATGTATTTGGCGAGTGGTTAGTCCACCTTAATGCCATGATAATATTCCTGAACTTTATAGTCTTTTCTGAGAGGGTATCCCTCCCAGTCGTCTGGCAATAGAATACGCCTTAAATCCGGATTGCCCTCAAAGTAAATACCTAAAAGATCATATGCTTCACGTTCATGCCATTCTGCTGTACGCCAAACGGAGCAAACAGAAGGGAAAGAGGGGAGTCCAGTTTGATTTCTATCGTGATACTTTTTAACTTTTAAAGTGAGCTGGGTTTTATATGGAATAGAGGAAAGGTGATAAACTACTCCAAAAATATTTTCATCAACTCCGTAATCCACTCCTGAAAGGCACGCTAAAAAATCGAAATAAGTTTTTTCATTATTCCTCAACTCCAGGCAAGCCTCAGCTATTTTATCGGGCTGAATGAGCAAGGCGGGCTGCAATCCACTAGTTTCTTCACCTACAATTACCTCCGGCCCAAACTTATCAATCAGTAAGTTTTTTATATCCTCAAATTTCATTTCATTAAGGTGCTAACCGGACAATCTTCCACTTTTGTTTATCCGCTTTCTTATATACAATACGGTCGTGAAGGCGGGCAGGGCCACCTTGCCAAAATTCGACAACCTGAGGCTTTAGAATGTAGCCTCCCCAATGAGAAGGTTTCGGTACGGTTGAATCGGCATATTTACCTTCTAATGTTTGAAGGGTTTCCTCGAGAAGCTTTTTGTTAGGAATTTCCTGGCTTTGTGGCGAAGCAATTGCTCCAAGCTGGCTAATTTTCGGCCTTGAATGGAAGTACCGTTCAGATTCTTCCTTGCTTACTTTCTCCAATACTCCTTCAATTCTAACTTGGCGCTCTAATTCTCCCCAGAAGAAAACCATAGCAGCGGCTGGATTCTTAGCAATTTCTTTACCTTTTCTGCTAAGGTAATTTGTATAGAAGGTGAAGCCATTTTGATCAAAACCCTTTAATAGAAGTACCCTTGCAGATGGTTTCCCATCCGGGCTTGCAGTTGCCAGGGTCATTGTATTTGGTTCATACAAATCTGCATCCATCGCTTCTGCAAACCACTTTGCAAATTGGCTGATCGGGTCTTGGGCTACTGATTTTTCGGATAACGTAGCGGCAGTGTATTCCTGCCTCAAATTTTGAATTGTTTCTTTGCTTAAAGCCATTATTTTACAAACTTACTAATTAAAATTTTTTAGCGTAACTTCTGCATCAATTCAGAGTAAAAACATAAATTACTGGTATATTGTTAATAGATTATGCTAAACTCAGTCTCTCCTCACACAGGCAGTTTATTAATATCAGAGCCTTTTATGCTCGACCCCAATTTTAAGCGTTCTGTGGTTTTACTGGCAGAACATAACGAGGAGGGAACGATTGGCTATGTTCTCAATCAAAAGAGTGAGTACCTGTTAAAAGACTTAATTCCCGATTGCCCTGACGCCACGCATTCAATTTATATTGGTGGGCCTGTGGGCAATGACACTTTACATTTTATACATCGTTGTTACGATAGGATGAATAGTGGTACTGAAATAGTGAACGGATTTTACTGGGGAGGCAGTTTCGAAACGCTTAAGCTTTTGATCAACACCCACCAAATTGATGAAAATGAGGTACGGTTCTTTATGGGATACTCTGGCTGGAGTCCGGGGCAATTAAGCCGGGAACTGGAACAAAACTCGTGGCTGGTTACCAATAAATTTAATCCTGCTGCCCTTTTTAATGAAGAAGAAGAAAATTTGTGGCGCGAGATTGTGATTGGCTTAGGTCCTAAGTACGCCCATATCGTTAATTTTCCTGAAAATCCGTTGTGGAATTGAGTTGTAAAAATTATGAGTTCTTAAGTTGGGAGTGAAGAGTTGTGAGTGATGAGATTAAAACTCCGAACTAAAAACTCCCAGCTCCAAACTACAAATCTTTTCCTTCTAATTCTTTAGCCGAATCTTCGATTTTCTTTTTCAGGGCTTCTTTGTAATCTATAAGCCGATTTGCAAGAGCATCGTCAGAAGTACCTAATATTTGAGCAGCCAATAAGCCGGCATTTTTTGCCGCATTTAAAGCCACAGTAGCAACCGGAATACCATTAGGCATTTGAAGTATCGATAAAATAGAGTCCCAGCCATCAATTGAATTGGACGATTTTACCGGCACGCCAATAACTGGCAAATGTGTGATTGAGGCAACCATACCTGGTAAATGTGCTGCGCCTCCAGCGCCTGCAATAATAACTTTTAACCCACGGCTGGCCGCAGATTTAGCATATTCAAACATTCTTTCTGGGGTACGGTGGGCTGAGACAACAGTTATCTCATACTCAACTCCTAATTCTTTTAATGCGTCAGCAGCATCCTGCATTACAGGCAAGTCTGACTTACTGCCCATTATTATTCCTACTTTCATTGTGATCAATTGAGTTTATAGTTTTACTTCGTGGCTGTTAGCTGTTAGCTGTCAGCGATGAGCTATCAGGCTTTTCAGCTAAAAGCTAATTGCTATTAGCTAAAAAGCTCTACACCTTTACTTTCAATGTATTCTGTACTAATCGTGCTTTGGCAATTGCTTCTTCACGATTTTCGTCTACAATGGTAACATGTCCCATTTTTCTAAAAGGCTTAGTGAATTTTTTACCGTAAAGGTGGACGTAAACCCCATTAAGTTTTAAAATATCATTCATCCCCTCATAGTCTGCAAGTCCTTCATAGCCTTTTTCCCCTAACAGGTTAATCATTACAGCATGATTTATTGGGCTTGTGTCTCCCAGAGGAAGATTAAATATCGCTCGTAAGTGTTGCTCAAATTGAGAAGTGCGGTTACCTTCAATACTATGATGCCCGCTGTTATGTGGGCGGGGAGCCAATTCGTTCACCAATAGCCGGCCATCTTTCGTCAAAAACATTTCGACAGCCAATAGCCCATTAATTTTAAAGGAATCAGCTATTTGGATAGCCAACTGTTCTGCCTGTTTTTGGATTTCAATAGGCAGGGTAGAAGGAGAGATTAAAAACTCTACCAAATTAGCATCAGCATTAAATTCCATCTCTACCAAAGGGAAGGTTCTAACTTCGCCATTGTCATTTCTGGCAACGATTACAGCTACTTCTTTTTCAAAGTCAACCCATTCTTCAATCAGGCTTGGCGCATCAAAAGCGTTGGCCAGATCTTCTTCAGATTTGATTTTGTATACGCCTTTCCCATCGTAGCCATCTTTTCTTAGTTTTTGAATATATGGATATTTAAGGGTGGCATTCTTTAGAGAATCTCTTGAAGAAATTAACTGAAATGGTGCTGTTGGTATATTGTTTTGTTTGAAAAATTCCTTTTGTAGGCCTTTATCCTGGATCAGGCGAATAACACGGGGCTGTGGGTGAACCTTAACTCCCTCATCTTCGAGTTTCTGTAAGGCATCAACGTTTACTTTTTCAATTTCAATGGTAAGAAGGTCGGTATGTTTGCCAAAATTGTAAACAGTTTCGAAGTCTGTTAACGAGCCGTTTACAAATTTGTCACATAGTTTTTTACAAGGAGCTTCAGGGTCAGGGTCCAGAACCCTGATATTTACGTTATAATCAATGGCTTCCTGGATTAACATGCGTCCTAACTGGCCACCGCCAAGAATTCCTACACGTAAATCGCCATAAAATGCTTTCATAGCTGCAAATCTATGAAAATTCCAAATGTTAATACGTTGGTCGGCTAAAGTGTCGATTTATTTGCTGGTTAAAAGGCTTTCACCTTGTATTTTTTTCTGCAATTCCAATATGCCTCCTATCAGCGCTTCAGGTCTTGGAGGGCAGCCTTGAACATAGATATCTACCGGAATAATCCTATCCACACCTTTTACAACATGATAACCATGTTGCCAGTATGGCCCGCCGCAATTTGAGCAAGAACCCATGGAAATTACATATTTAGGGTCTGGCATTTGCTCGTATAGCCTTTTAATGCGTTCCGCCATTTTAAAGGTAACGGTTCCGGCAATAATAATGACGTCGGCTTGCCTGGGCGAAGGGCGAGGAAAGACACCAAGGCGATCCAAATCATACGTAGAAGCCATTGAGCCCATCATTTCAATAGCGCAGCAAGCAATACCAAAGCTCACCGGCCAAATGGACGAAAGCCTGGCCCAATTAAGCAGGTCATCCAATTTGGTTACTATTACTCCGCCATCTTGTGGCATTTTATCCAAGCTCATATTTACTATAATGGTTTTCTAAACGAAGGTTTAAATGCAGGCTTAGGTGCACTGCTCACTGGAGTAACATCCGGTTCGGTTTTAACTACTGATTCAGGAGAGAAACTTTTTACCTGATATGATTCATTATTTATACGATCGTATAGTGACTTTGGTATGTTTACATCAACGGCTGGGATTTTTTGTTCAGGTTTTATCCAGCTCAAGTCGCCTTTTTTCCAAACATAAACTAAGCCCAGAATTAAAATCCCTACAAAAACAAACATTTCGATCAATGTAAGCCATCCCCATAAAGGTTCTGCTGCTAATAACTGTTTTTGCCCAAAAACGGTAGTCCATGGGAAAATGAAAACCATTTCAACATCAAACAGCAAAAATATAAGTGCGATTACATAAAACCTGGAGTTAAACTGAAGCCAGGAACTACCGGTGGGTTCCTCGCCACATTCGTAGGATGTTAACTTAAGAGGCGTGGGCTTATTAGGCGCTAAAATCCATGAAAGAAATAGGGTAGCGCTAACTAAAAGTACTCCGATAATTAAAAAAATGAATATTTTGCCAAACTCAGTAAGCTGAGAAACCTGCTCCATGCTGTCAAAAATACGTATTTTAAACTAGTGTGGAACGATAAGAGCTAAAAAGACAAGTGAATTACAATTGTTAATAAATATCGATTGCCTTTTAGTTAAGGCATTGAAATGGTTGGAGGGGACACCAACCACGGAAAAACTCCGGTGCTGGTGTCCCCACCAGCACCTTTATACTCTTAACTTAATAGTGTTGTGTCCCCACCAACCACTTAACTAAACGATATTGAATAAATATTATAAATATGATCACGGTATCTGTTTGATATTACAAAAAATGAACCTATATTTGCACTCTTGTTTTTAAAAGCTACAAAAGTTGATATAAAGTCATGAAAAGAACATTCCAGCCTTCTCAAAGAAAAAGAAGAAATAAACACGGTTTCAGGGAGCGTATGGCTACTGCAAACGGTAGAAGAGTATTAGCATCAAGAAGAGCTAAAGGCAGAAAAAGATTATCAGTATCTGACGAGCGTCGTCATAAAGCATAATTTTGATTGCAGCCTTTGCAACTAGCTGCATAGGTTTATCCAATCAGAATGTACACATTTAAGAAAGAAGAACGATTATGTAATCAAAGGCTTTTAGATAAGCTTTTTCATAATGGTTCTTCTTTTTTGGTATATCCGTTCAGGATTGTCCACCTGTTAGAAACCCTTCCTCACAATATTTCTGCCCAGGTTGTTATCGGTGTATCTAAGCGTAAGTTTAAACATGCTGTAGACCGGAATCTTATAAAAAGGCGAACCAGGGAAGCTTATCGCCTGCATAAGCAAAGCCTTCTGTATTCGTTTCTGAAAGAGCAGGATAAGCAAATTATCTTTTCAATCAATTATATCGGCAAGGAAATTACTGATTATAACTTTATGGAGAAGAAGCTGATTGCGGCCCTGAAACAATTAACAAAAGCTTATATTGAAGATGTTCATCAGGATGCTTAAGCGGATTTTGGGCTGGGTTTTCTTACTAATAATACGGTTATACCAGTATCTTATATCTCCATTGTTGGGAGCTTCCTGCCGTTTTACCCCCACCTGTTCCCAGTATGGTGCTGAAGCAATTAAGAAATATGGCCCCTTTAAAGGAGGCTGGCTCACCCTTAAAAGGTTATCGCGTTGCCATCCATGGGGAGGGCATGGCTATGATCCCGTTCCGTAATACTTATTTAAATCGTAGGCTTTAATTTGCATATTTGCGCATAAATGGCACTTATCCTTCAAATAGAAACCGCTACTACATCTTGTTCTGTATCACTTGCTGAAAATGGTAAAACGATTGCCGTTAACGAACAGAATGAAAGAAATATCCACGCAAGCCATATTACATTGTTTATCGAAGATGTTTTGAAAAAGGCTGGTTATTCCTTGAAAGATATGAATGCTGTAGCTGTAAGCATGGGGCCTGGTTCGTATACCGGACTGCGCATTGGGGTATCGGCAGCTAAGGGCTTGTGTTATGCCCTGGATATTCCTCTGATTTCTGTAAGCACTCTGGAATCTATGGTTAAAGGTGTTTCAGAACATTTTTTGAGTGACCAGATTTTATTTTGCCCGATGATTGATGCTCGGAGAATGGAGGTTTACACTGCTGTTTTTGACCAGGCTTTAAATCAAATTTCAGGTATTGAAGCAAAAATAATCGATGAGGGTTCGTTTGCTGATTTGCTTGCAGATAACCGAATTGTGTTTTTTGGCGACGGTGCAGAGAAATGTAGATCTGTGCTGGACTCCAACAAAAATGCTGAGTTTTTAACAGAGTTCGTCAACTCAGCAAAACACATGAGCGCATTGTCGTTTATTAAATTCCAAAAGGAAAAGTTCGAGGATGTGGCTTATTTTGAGCCTTATTATTTGAAAGATTTCCTGGTTACCACACCTAAAGCAGGAAAAGTTTAAGCTTTCCGCCTTTTTTTCTTTCTAAAAAGCTTATCAAAGAAACCGGGAACGAATACGCTTTTAATGCCCGGTATGGTATTAGCGTTGGGGCGCCTTTCTAGCGTCGGCCCGAATTTGATGGTAAAGCCCAGATAGGCGGAAGCTGCGGTGTACCCTTTGCCAATGCTAGCGTCGTTCTTAGCAACCCCTTTCGCTGTATTAATACTCTTAAAGAAATTATCACTTCCCAAGTAAAATTCTGCATTAGGCGATTTTAGCATTAACTGGCCGCCAATTTCCAATGTATGGCGAAAGCTGTATCCTGTGGTTAAGCTCGCATTGAAAACGTTCCTGCGATATGTATTAACCATGGCAATATAACCTTGTCGGTTAAGCAGGCTCTTCGAAATAATGAGGTTAGGCTGGTAATTATTAAAGTCTTTATTTATCAGTAGTTCCGCTTTGCTATTTATGGGAGTTATGAATTTATCGAATGAAGGCTTATCTAAGATATCGTCTTCAATTTGTTTCCTTATTTTACTTCCTGCATTGTTTCCAGAGGTGTTATTCAAAGAAATGGTTTGGTCAAACTGAAATAGGTAAGGAGTCCTTTTCCAATAAATTAAGCCGAGGTCCTTCAGGTTGCCTAAAACATACCAGCCTCCATGCATTTTATAATTGGCGCTTAGGCTCAAGGCAAATCCCGGATTTCTGATATGGGGCACTAATAACTGCTTATCAAAATTATTAGCCAGGAAATTGGAGCGGTAGTAGCCTTTAATACGAGCATCCAAACTACGTGCCTCGCGGTTTATGCGCACATCAGATTCCTGAATGGATAACTTGGAATAGCCAATGCCGCTCAGGTAGCTTAGTTTTGCACCAAATGCCAAACGGCGGTTGTAGTTTTCACGATAGCTTAGGCTGAATTGGTGATACGAGATTCCATAGCCTTTATCGTTAAAAACATTATCGTACAGTCCTGTGGAAAATTGCTGGTAATTGTTAAGTACTACAAATGTTTGGTTGGTTAACTGGTAATCCAGGTCAGAGCGTACCTGCCAGGAAAGTCCGAATTCGCGATTATAGCGAACGGACCTCAGCATCCTGAACATAAACAGGTAGGTGTTCTGGTCGATGATAAAATTGTTTCGCCTGGTTTCAGACAGGCCTATGTCTGTGGTTTGCAGGTTTCCGGTATAAAAGAGGTTTCTTATGGTAAGGTCGGCGGGGCCATTGCCTTTTGCTGTAAGTCCGCCGTTGGGAATAAAGAAATTAAAAGCATAGCGCCGGCTCGAATCCGGGAAGAAAGAACGTTGTGATGGATTTTCAAAAGAATCAAATAAGGTGTTGGTGTTATACAGTGCCCACTGCTGCGCGAAACCAATCTGGCTTAGTACTATCAAAGATTGGAGTAGTATAAAACGTAACCTCATTAAAGTTTGTAGGCAAGTAGATAGTTTTCATTGTTGCCGCTAATCAGGTACCAGTTCCCGCTGCTACTTATGCTGGTTAAGCAAAATGGATGCTTGCCTTTTATTGGAAAGCCCTTAACCAGATTCCCTTCATCATTCAGTACTAATAGTTGGCTGTTTTCAGAGTCGGTAAAACCCAATTGAAATTTATACTTATTTACTGAGAAATACAAGGCTTTTGTTTTTTGTGCAAGATTAACGTTATAGGTATAAAGCGGCGTGCCGTCAAGGTTAAAAGTGTTTACGCCTGTTTTATCTATATAAATAAGTTCTGGCTTGTCGTCGCCGGCAATATTTTTGTAATTAAAGGAGAAACCATTTTGGGGGCTGTAGATTTTTTTACTAGCCGGCTTGCCATTATATGGAATGCTAACCAGGTTGCCTTCCGAGTCGGCTGTTATGATTTCGACATCAGTTAATGCAGATCCAGGCTCAATCTCAAGGCTATTTTCAAATGTCATTCCATCGGTTTGAATTGTTTTTAACTCTTTTCCCGTTTCGTCCAAGAAATAGAAATAACCATTTTGGGTGCCGGCTATAATGTAATTTTTTGAGTTATAACTGGCTGTTTGAAGCCCCTGTAGTATTTTTCCGTTTAGTGGTTTATTCCAGCCCGACAAAGTCTCTCCATTTGTTTTAAAAGCCATGATCACATTTCCTGCGGGAATAAATAAACTCGACTGCTCTGGCGATGCATTTGTTGCCGTTAAACCAAATGAAGCCAGAAATGGCAAATTTACAGGAAAGTTGGGAGCACTCTTGCCATCAATTTTTAGTCGATACAGTCGGTTATGGGTGTTAAATACAATTGAATTATCGCTTAATTGATAAATGCGGCCAAGGATTTTTCCGTTTAGTTGGGTGCTCCATAATTCTTTGCCATCCTCAGAAACTGCGTATAAGTTGTTTACCTTATCTTGAACCAAAATAACATTGTCCTGTCCAGAGGCTGCAATTTGAGGCGTACTAGCTAAACGGGCTTTTAACTGCAGTTTCCATGCCTCCTTTTGTTCCCGGTTTCCCGGAGATTTGTAGTTAATATATATATTGGTGAAAAAATGCCCATCATCGGCGCTCCACTGGTATGAAAAACCATAGAAATCTTTTAGTCCATAATTCTTGCTTCTGAAGGCCTCAGAATATTTTCTTTTTAAAACCGCATTAATAACCCGCTCTGAATTTTTATTGTTTATGAAAAATAAAATGTTGGTTTTATTGGCGAGCAGCTGATTGTATTCAGCGAATTCGGGCGTTTTAATCAGGAAATCCTGGTTTTGATAGCTGGTAAGATAGTTTTGGATTACTCCTGGTGTGTTGGCAAAAACCAGGTAGTTGTCAATAATCGAAAAATATGGGCGGGCAAAAGGCTTTAGCGGATTTCCAAAATAGCTGTAGAGGATGTGAGAATAGTTAAAACGGCTGATGTTTTCACTCCACTCGTCGCTGACAAGCCTTAATGAAAAACTTGCTTTCCTGCCATTATTCAACTTAATGATTCCAAGTTTTTCGCGGCCGGCAGTTTCAAGAATGGTAAACTCATTGCCAAACAAAGGATTTAAATCCAAGCCTGTTTTATTTTCTATCGATTTTAATTGAGCCTGCAGCTGTTTTTGTTCTTTCTGAAGCGACAGGAGTTTTTGCAGCTGGCCGTAAAATTTATTATAACTCGACATGCCAAAGGCGATAAAGTTTGCAGTATTCTTTGGAAGAATCTCTTTCAGCTCGTTTTCAACCGGTTGTTGGCTAAGATATAGATTGAGGTAGTTTGCTGTGGAAGTATCGGGCTTACTGATGCCATTAAACATTAAAGCATCACTTTTAAAATTCATGTTTAAAGAGGAGAACCCTCTGATTTTAGTTAGTAATCCTGTGTTGCCGCTGGCTCTGCCATTGATAAAATTGGCAATAAAGGAGCTTATCCTATAGTGGTTAATAAACAAATTTACCGGCGAGTTTTGACTATGGCTACTTACCTGGGTTATTTCGTTTATGAATGCTCTGTCTAGTTTTGGGACATCTTTATTCATGCATGATTCCAGCAAGCTTTGCGAAAAGCTTCCTACTGCTGCGCCATTTTGCACAAATAAATAGAAGGGCCTGCTAATAGTTTTTAGCAGAAGCTTATAGAAGCCATTCGCGTTACCCGAACTTATTTGAATATTGGGTGCATTACGGAGCAACTTGTCAACATCAGATGCCTGAAGCTTAGCATCAAGGTTAATGGAATAAAGGAAGTCGATTGAATCCGTTTTGTTGACATGGAATGAGATGAAAATTTTCTTGTCGCTTGTTGCATCCGCAAAAGCAGGTTGCTGTAGTAAAAGTTGCTGCAAGGTTTGTATTTCCGATATTCGGGATTCGCCTACTATTGCGTCAAATAACTCGTAATCTTTAAAAATCTCGTAAAAGGTTTTGTCGTTATTAAAGTTTAAAATTAAAGCGGCGTCTTGCGGTATAAATTGTAGGGTTTGCTCAACGGTATTCTGGTTGCCAGAAAGTCTCGAAAAGTATTTTATTGCGATCGCAGAAATTGCTATCAGCAGTACTATACAAAGTATAATTATTTTTCTCATTGAATACTACAAAATTAGCTTTTTAAAGCCATGAAATAGTAGCAGTATTGCTAAATTAGCGCACCTTAGGGCAACTTATGAACAGGAAAATAGTTATAACTGCATGCATTTTTGGAGTCATTGCTGTAATTACAGGCGCCTTTGGGGCACATGGGCTTAAAGCCGCGTTGAACGCTACTGAGCTTGAGCAATGGAGAACCGCAGTTAGTTATCAGTTTTATCATACGTTCGCTTTACTGTTCCTGTCACTTATACCACTTAGCAACAGGTTTCAAAACATTGCCTACTGGTGTTTTACTTTTGGGATTATTCTCTTTTCAGGATCAATATACTTGCTGGCAACGCGTACAATAACCAACTTCTACTGGCCGGTTTTAGGCCCGCTTACACCAATTGGAGGATTCTTCTTTATTATTGGGTGGCTGAGTATGCTTGTTGCTGCAATTAAAAATAAATAATGCTCGAATTTAACGATACCAAACAGGAGCGTAAAACTTACTTTATTAACGTTATACTGCCCCTCGCAATTTCCCGGACGTATACGTATCGTGTTCCCGTCGATTTAAATGATGAAATTGCGATTGGTAAACGGGTTGTTGTTCAATTTGGCAAGAGCAGGATTTATACTGCTATTATTCATTCTATTTCTGAAAGCGCCCCCGAGCTTTACGAAGCCAAATACATCATTGATGTTCTTGATGATGAGCCAATTGTAAACGCACAACAGTTGCAGTTGTGGCAATGGATTGCCGATTATTACATGTGCAATATCGGCGAAGTAATGCAAGCCGCATTGCCTGCAGCTTTAAAGCTTGCCAGTGAAACCAGGGTGGTATTATTAGATGAAGCATCATACAATAAAGCTGATTTAAGCGATAAGGAGTTTTTAATTGTTGATGCACTTGAAATTCAGCCAGAGCTGAAGGTTGGTGATATTGCAAAGCTTCTGGGACAAAAAACTGTTTTTCCTTTACTCAAATCGCTTTTTAATAAAGGCGTTATACATATTTCTGAGGAAATTGTGGAGCGATACAAGCCGCGCCGAAAAGCTTATATTATTTTAAATCCATTATATAACAATAGTGAAAGTAGGAAAGCTTTGTTTGAAGTTCTGGAAAAGGCTCCGAAGCAGTTAGACGCTTTGCTGGCTTATTTAAAGCTTAGCCGTGATACTAAAGATATCACCCGCGAACAATTGCAGGAAGAGTCGGGTTGTAGCGCGGCAGTGATAAAAGGCCTGGTAGATAAGGAAATCTTTATACAGGAAAACCGTGTTGTTAGCCGCTTTAGTGACGAAGAAATTGCCCTGTTGCAAAACTTTGAATTAAGCGATTTGCAGAAGAGTGCCTTAGAGGGCATTAAACATCAGTTTGAGGAAAAAGAGGTGGTTCTGCTCCACGGTGTAACTTCTTCAGGTAAAACGCAAATCTACATCAGGTTAATTGAAGAGGCTATAAACAATGGTAACCAGGTTTTGTATTTATTGCCGGAAATTGCATTGACTACCCAGTTGATTGAACGGTTAAGGAAATACTTTGGCAATAAGATAGGAATCTATCATTCCAAATTTAGCGATAACGAAAGGGCAGAGGTTTGGAACAAGGTTTTGAAAAATGAATATAAGGTACTTTTGGGGGCTCGTTCAGCGGTATTTCTTCCATTTTCAAACCTTGGGTTAATAGTGGTCGACGAGGAGCACGAAAATTCTTATAAGCAATACGATCCGGCGCCGCGTTATCATGCCAGGGATACTTCCATTTATCTGGCTCATTTACATAAGGCAAAAGTCTTACTTGGCTCTGCCACGCCATCATTGGAAAGTTATTTCAATTCAAAATCTGCAAAGTACGGTTTTGTTGAATTGCTGGAGAGATTCGGGGCTTCTAAGCTTCCCTCCATTCAAATTGTAAGTATTGGTGAAGAGACCAACAAAAAAACTATTCAGGGGCATTTGACCAGTGTACTGGTTGATGCTATGAAAACCGCATTGGAAAATAAAGAGCAAGTTATCTTGTTTCAGAACAGGCGAGGATATAGCCCTGTACTAATTTGCCGTACTTGCGGATATTTGCCCAAATGCATAAACTGCGACGTAAGTTTAACTTTTCATAAAAGTACTGGAAAACTGCACTGTCATTATTGTGGCTATAAACAGGATACCGTCTCAATCTGTCCTGCTTGTGGCTCTGCACATATTGAGCAAAAGGGCTTTGGCACAGAGAAGATTGAGGATGACCTGCAATATATTTTTCCCGATGCTAAAGTTGGCCGGATGGATTTGGATACCACCCGGACAAAGAATAGCTTTCAGCAGATTTTAAGTGATTTTGAAGACCGCAAGATTGATATTCTGGTAGGGACTCAAATGGTGGCAAAAGGCCTTGATTTCGGGCATGTTACAATCATTGGCATAATCAGTGCAGATGGGCTTTTGAATTATCCGGATTTTCGGGCATATGAACGTAGTTTTCAGCTGCTATCTCAAGTGGCAGGGCGTGCCGGGCGAAGGGAGAAGGAAGGCAAAGTGATTATCCAAACCCATAACATTAAACATCGGGTATTGGATCAGGTGTTTCATAATGATTATCAAGATCTCTACAAAACCGAAATTTTGGAGCGTAACAGCTTTCAGTATCCGCCTTTATACCGGCTGATTAAATTGGATGTAAAACATAAGGACCCAATGTTGTTAAGCGAAATTGCTTTGCGGCTTGCTACCGAGCTACGGAAAAGCTTTGGTGCCAGAATACTGGGGCCTGAAGACCCATTAGTGGGCCGTATCCGCAACTTTTATATCAAGACGATCTACATTAAAATTGAACGTAACAGCATTTCTATTGCTAAAGTGAAAGAGTTTGTAAAAGGCCTGCTGTTAAGTTTCGAAGCCGATAAGCTTAATAAAGGTTCGTTTGTGCAGGTAGATGTCGACCCTTATTAATAAACTAAGCCAAAATTGTATTGAAGAGACAGAATCCCAATAGGTTTAAATAAAAATTCCCACTTCTTGAAATCAGAGAATGTAGGTGCAGGATTTGTATTAACTCCGTAATAGTTTTTTTCCTGCTTCTCATAGCTGTAAAGAAGATCGATGCTACTTTCTATTGCCAATGTTAAGTGATTAACGGGGTTAACTTTAATTCCGAACAATGGCGCAAGTGAAAATCCATTTTTCTGTGTTTTTACATCATAAGAGGGATAAGTAACGTTGCTGTTAGGCCCGTCTTGCGCAGAACCCCGAAAAATATTTCTTCTAAAGCCCATATCAAAACCAAAGTAAGGCTGTATAATAGAGTACATGAAGTTTTTTTCGAAACCTACACGAAGGGCATTGTCAGAAAGCTTTCCCTTAACTTTTTCGCAGTCAGCACACTCATTATCGAAGGAAATATTATCACTATAAAAGGTTCCGGATATACGGTAACTGATCTGATTATCGTTAAATTTAAGCATAAGGCCCGACGCATAAAGTTTTTTGTATTCTTCAGAATTAACCTGATTCAAAATCTTTGGAAACTCTTCTATGCTAAACAAATTTGCGGCAATAGTATAAGAATACTGCGAGTGGGATTTATATTTACTAAAGTTAGCTTTGCGAGGGGTGTTTTTATAAGAAGTACTATCGATTGTTACGTTTTGGGCTTCGGCAAAAAAAGGAAGTAATAATAAACTAAGTAGTATTCTTTTCATGTACGCGCTAATATTGGGCTAAATTAAATAAACTTCCATCATTTCGCACAAAATGATTTTATAATACTCATTTAGAATAGGTAAGACAAATCATAGTTTTATTATTGCTGTAAAATTTATTTGAAACGTATTTTTGTACGGTAATGGCATATAAGTTTGTTGATAATTACAGGGAGAAAGGTGCCCGTAAAAAACTAGTTTCGATATTGCGGGATGAACGGAAAGTTGATGACAAAGATGTACTGGACGCCATAGGCAAGGTGCCACGCCATTTTTTCTTTGATGAAACTTTTTGGGCGCAGGCTTATAAGGATATTGCTTTCCCGATAGGGGAGGGCCAAACCATTTCGCAGCCTTATACAGTGGCTTACCAGACACAACTTCTTCATATTAAAAAAGGAGATAAAGTGTTGGAGATAGGTACCGGGTCGGGATATCAAACTTGTATTTTACTTGAGCTAGGGGCTAAAGTTTATACAATTGAACGCCAGGAGAAGCTTTACGAAAGAGCTAAGCTTTTTCTGAATAAGATGGGCTATTTTCCAGAATTCTTTTGCGGCGATGGTTCTGTGGGTATTCTCGAGCATGCTCCATATGACAAAATTCTGGTGACTGCTGGAGCGCCTTTTGTTCCTGAGACCCTACTAAAGCAACTTAAGGTAGGTGGTACCTGCGTAATCCCTGTGGGGGATGAAAACTCTCAAAAGATGTTAACCATTATTCGCGTTAGCGAAACTGATTATGAGCGCATTGAGTTGGATACCTTCAGGTTCGTTCCATTGGTTGGAGACCAGGCGTGGTGAAGCCCCCTACCCCCCTAAAGGGGAAATCTCGCTTTGTGACTCTCCCTTTAGGGGGGTAGGGACTCTATCTTTTCATTACCCTGTCCAATTCAATCTTGCTTTCCCTTTCCTTAATAGTATCCCGTTTGTCAAAAGCTTTTTTACCCTGGGCTAAACCAATCTCAAGTTTAGCAAAGCCTCTTTCATTAATAAAAAGTGCTAAGGGAACAATCGTAAAGCCTTTTTCTTCACCTTTTTCCCGAAGTTTTTTCAATTCTTTTTTGTTCAGAAGTAAAGCCCTGTCGCGTTTTTGCTCGTGATTGTAAAAAGAGCCGTGCGAATATTCTGCAATGTGCATATTTCGAACAAACAGCTGACTGCCTAGAAAAGAGCAAAAAGCATCGTTTATATTGGCTTTTCCCTGCCTTATAGATTTTATTTCGGTACCTAAAAGTTGTAGCCCGGCGGTGTATTTATCAAGTATATGATATTCGAAATAAGCTTTCTTATTTCTGATATTTAAATCGTTTCCCATTGGTTTTAATTTAACGGTACGTTAAACAATAAGAATATTCTCGGCAAATTTCTGCGAGACTGCTATCTTATTATTGTTAATCATAATTTCCATCGAGCCGTCATAAGGCTGCCTTGAAATTACTTTAATGTGAGTATTTATGCCTAACTCAAGCTGGCTTACATATTTCAGAAAGGAAACTGTGTTGTCTTTAACAGCAACCATTCTGCACACAGAGCCTTCTGCCGCTTCTGACAGTGTTTTTTTATAAGACGGTTTTAGCTCACCGCTGGCGTTTGGTATGGCATCACCATGAGGGTCGTATTCTGGAAATCCTAAAAATTTATCAAGCTTGTCTACCAGTTTTTGAGATTGTATATGCTCCAATTGCTCTGCAACTTCATGCACTTCATCCCAGCTAAAATCTAATTTCTCATATAAAAAAGTTTCCCATAGCCTATGCTTACGAAGTATTTCTATTGCCCTTGCCCTGCCAGTTTCAGACAATGAGATCTTACCGTATTTCTCATACGATATCAGTTGCTTTTCCTTTAGCTTCTTCAGCATATCTGTTGCAGTAGCTGGCTTAACTCCCAGATAGGAAGCTAATTCATTAGTGCCCGCTTCAGATTTATTCTCCATCTCAAGGGTGATATGCAACAAAGCTTTCAGGTAATTTTCTTCTGTAAACGATAGCATGGCGATAAAAATACCAAAAAAATAAGATTTTAAAAGTTAGGTTAGTCTAATTTAAAAAGTTTTGTTAGTTTTGTGGAAATATTTTGATGACATGCGCTCTTTTGTTTTGTTCAATCTAATCCTCCTCTCTTTAAGGGTTGCTGCCCAGGAAAATATTGTTAGGGGAAAAGTTACATCTGCAGGTTTGCCGGTGCCACATGTAACTATCAAGAAATCCGATAAAGCTGTTACAGCTACAGACAGTGCTGGTAATTATCTTATTAAAAATCTGACCGAGGGGATACACGTCCTTAAAACGTCCATTGTTGGGTATAAGCCTTCGGTGAAATCAGTAACGGTTCGTAAAGGAGATACTGCTCTGGTTGACTTTGACTTACTACCTGCCGCTGCCAGCCTCAGTGAGGTTGTAGTTTCCGGTACTTTAAAGGAAGTAAGCCGAATTGAAAGTCCTGTGCCTGTAGAGGTTTATACGCCGGCATTTTTTAAGAAAAATCCAACACCTTCAATTTTTGATGCCTTGCAAAATGTAAATGGCGTGCGGCCCCAAATCAATTGTAATATTTGCAACACCGGCGATATTCACATAAATGGGCTTGAAGGGCCATATACTATGGTAATGATTGACGGCATGCCCATTGTGAGCAGTTTGTCGACCGTTTATGGACTATCGGGTATTCCTAATTCTTTAGTGGAACGCATTGAAATCGTTAAAGGCCCTGCATCTTCACTATATGGCTCGGAAGCAGTGGGAGGCTTGATTAATATTATTACAAAAAAGCCAGCTAACGCCCCCTTGCTTTCTGCCGATGTTTTTTCTACCACCTGGAATGAATGGAACGCTGACCTTGGTTTTAAATTTAAAGCCGGAAAAGCGAATGTATTAACAGGCTTGAATTATTATAACTATCAGGACCCTCTTGATAAAAATAACGACCAATTCACAGATGTCACCCTACAGCACCGCATTTCTGTTTTTCAGAAGTGGGCATTTCAGAGAAAAGAAAACCGGTTGTTTTCCGTAGCTGGCAGGTATTTTTATGAAGACAGGTGGGGTGGTGAAATGAATTGGACACCGGCTTACCGCGGTGGGGATGTGGTTTATGGAGAAAGTATTTATACTAAACGGATAGAATTGCTTGGAAGCTATCAATTGCCTGTTAAAGAAAAAATGCTTTTTTCTTTCTCGTATAATGGGCACCAGCAAAACTCCGTTTATGGAGCTACTAGCTTTATAGCTGAACAAAAAATAGCCTTCGCTCAACTTACCTTCGACAAGAAGATAAAAGCCCACGATTTACTAGCTGGGACTGCTTTACGCTACACCTTGTATGATGACAATACAACAGCTACCGGCGGGGGGCTGTATCAGCCGGATAAGGTATGGCTGCCTGGCGTTTTTGTGCAGGATGATATCTCACTGCATCCAAAACATAATATTTTGTTTGGTATCCGTTATGACCATAGCTCTACTCACGGCAATATTTTGACCCCTCGCTTTGCTTATAAATGGAAATTTAACGACAACAATATAGTGCGTTTAAATGCCGGTACGGGTTTTAGAGTTGTAAATATTTTTACCGAAGACCATGCTGCATTAACAGGTGCCAGGCAGGTTGAGGTTACGGAAAATCTGAAGCCAGAAAAAAGCTATAATGTAAATCTTAATTACATCAAGAAGATCTATACTGCCAATGACAATCTGATAAATCTTGAATTTACTACCTGGTATACTCGGTTTTCCAACCGCATTGTTGCAGATTATGAGACTGACGTTAATAAAATTATCTATGCAAACCTCGATGGTTACGCAGAGTCGAGAGGGATAAGTGCCAATTTGGATTATGCTTTTAAAAATGGCATAAAGATTCTATCAGGTTTAACGGTAATGGATGTATTTACTGCCAACAAAATTGATGGCGAAACAGTGAAAAAGAATCAAATGCTAACCGAATCCTGGATGGGTACATGGGCTATAACCGTACCTCTTAAAAAATGGAATTTATCTGTGGATTATACTGGAAATATATACGGACCTATGGATTTACCGACTTTAGGTGGCCTGGATCCGAGAAGGAAAACTTCGCCTGTATGGAGTTTGCAAAACATTCAGCTTACATATGCCTTTAAAAAATATGAAATTTATGGAGGGGTTAAGAACCTGCTGAATTGGACTCCAAATAGAAAAAATCCCTTTTTGATTGCCCGTACAGAAGATCCTTTTGATCAACATCTGGAGGTTAATAACCCATATGGATTAACTTTTGACCCTACCTATGTTTATGCTCCTAACCAGGGAATAAGAGGGTTTCTGGGAATGAGAATGAATATTAAAAAATGAGAATAATAAGCGGCTTTATTTTATCTATTTTGATTCTATTTTTTGGATTGGGCACTACAAAAGCCCAATCCATTTTTGTTGATGTAAATAAAGTTGACAGCCTCCAAAAAGTTGAGCAAAGGCCGATGATTGTTTTTATCCACACTAACTGGTGCAAATATTGCCAGATGATGGCGAAGTCAAGTTTTACAAAAGCTGGCTTAGATAAACTGATTTCTAAGAAATATTATCTTATCAGTATTGATGCTGAAGAGAAGAATGATATTTGTTTTGCGGGGAAGAAGTTTAGGTTCGTACCCGGAGGCAACAATGTTGGAACCAATGAACTGGCTGTACAGCTAGGCACAATTGATGAAGAGCTAGCTTATCCGTCTTTGTGTTTTTTAAACGAGAAGTACGAAATTATTTATCAGAAAGGTGGCTATGCAAGCAATACCGAGGTACAGCAAATCTTGAACGTACTTGCTATGAACTAATTCTGATCGGCAAATACCACTTTGGGATCGCCTTTCTTGTTGAAGACCCAATATTTCTGTAAGGTGAAGTTAAAGCCCAGCGACACAATAATATCAATTATCACCCTGCTAATTTTGTAATCTACGCTTAGCCAATTCGTTAAAAAGTAAGTGCCTGAGGACTTTAGAAGTATGCTTCCTGCAACTACTGTAATAAACTTGCTAAGTTGTCTTTGTACTGTAGATTGCCTCGATTGAAAAGCCCAGTACCTGTTTACCGAAAAATTAATAATTGCCCCAATTATTCCTCCAAGAACAATTGAAACAGTGTAATGGATAGCGAGCAACTCGGTGCATACAAGCATAATCAAATAATCGGTAATGCCGCCGGTAAATGCCGAAGCTTGCGCTTTGGCAAAAATATATGCAGGTTTGGTACTCATATAATATTCGATCTTTCTTCTTTATCCCTTAAGTCGCCTAGTTTTAATAGTTTCCGTGAATCGATGATGTTGATTATGAATAGTGCCAAACACATGGCAGCTGCAAAATATTTGATCGAACCGGAAACAAGCACTTCAAATATGAGGATAGCGGCAATTAGTACCCGTACTTCTGTTGGCCCAACCAAGCCGGAATCAATGGTGTACTTATCGGTTATTTTGTACCGGAGCTGAGTTATGATCATTGCCCAGCCATATAACACAACAAATAAGAATGCCAACAGTTCATAGAAATCTTGCTCATAAACGATGTAGCCCAGCCCGATAAAAACCGTTCCGATCCAGTCGTTTATAATGTCTAAAGAGAATCCATACCACTTCCGGGGAATATTTCTGAAATAAGCTATTCTTCCATCCAGCGAGTCGCCAAACCAGTTTACTATTAAGCCGATTACTCCAAGCAGTAAAAATGTTTTATGATTATACGTGGCTAATAGAAAACTGATAAAAACCAGCAGGCTGCCAAAGGTGCCAATAACAGTAAGTATGTTAGGGGTAATAGAAGCAGGGACTCGTTTTACAAGGAAATAGATTGTAGCTTGCTCCACCGTATGGAGAAAATTAGTCCTTTTCCTGTCTCTGAAGATGGATTTTTCTTGTTCCTCTTCAACTAAGGTAACAGTATTTTCTTCTGGCATTTAAGATAGCATGTTTTTTGCAAAAGGTTCCATAAGACTAAAAACCGTATGGAATTGTCTTGTTAACTTTTTCTAGTGTAACATCTTTAAATGCTAAATAAGGGCTTGGTTACTTTTGTTTCTTTTGCAAGCTGATTTTCCAGCTATTTAATAAGGCTTGCCAGGCCGACAGGCTTTGTGCGTCTTTAAATTCATACCACAGATCGGTTACACGTTTGCCCTTAATAACCCGCATTACCTTGTAGTCTCCAGGGAAGATTTGCAAGGTGATATCAATCTCGTTACCTGTTTCGAGGCTCAAATATTGCGGAGCTCCTTTGGGGACGGAGGATTTTCCGCGCTTTAATTGATTAAACAAGTTATTGATTTGATTAATGTCGATGTCGATATAAGCTGCACCGTCATTTTCTGTTGGGTTGGTAAGGCCATAATACTTAGCATTTTTAATTTGCTTATTTTCTGATGAGCAGTTAGAAAAGCAAAAAGCAATTAAGCCGGCGATTAAAAACAGCAGATTTTTTGTCATTTTGAAACGCCTAACTTAAATGATCAAAACAGGAATACCAACTTTGTGCCTAACTGCATCCAGGGTGGAGCCAAAAACAATATCACTGATGCCTGTATGCCCATGGGCACCCATTACCAACAAGTTCAGTTTATGCTTTTTGCTAAGCTCCGAAATTGCAGTCACAGGGTCGCCGTATCCTATTAATACAATCGCATTGTATCCCAGTTGCAATAAACTCTGGCGGTATTTTTCAATATTTTCGGCATCGCTTTGCGTTTCATAATCCAGTACTTTATCGCCGTGGTATCTGGCTCCGGCGGTTTCAACGATGTGGATTAGGTAATATTGGGCATTCTTCCCACCCTGAATTACAGCGTGATGTATAGTTTCTTTGTCTTTTGCGGAGAAATCTACAGTAATACCGATATCTGAGTAGCTTATCGGTTTAATCTCATCTATATTGATGGCCTTGCCATGTGGGATATGTGTAGGTGTTTCTGTTCTGTGTCCAATCCATGGCTTAAGTAATACATAGAGTAGTAAAAAGATTGTACCGACAACCACCGGCAAAACGATAATATAAATCCACCAATCGTTTTGGGAGGTATTGATCCATCCATGAATTTCCTCGAAAACCAGCTTTATGTTTAGTCCGATGATAATAGCAGCACTAATCCATGCCAGAACTTTGATCCAGGGGCCGATAACAAATGCCCCCATTGACTTCTTATCGGAATTAAAATGAATTAACGGAATAATAGCGAACCCGAGTTGAAGGCTCAGAACTACCTGGCTGAGTACTAATAATTCGCCAAGGGCATCCTCGCCAAAGTAAATTATTGTTAAAAACGCAGGTATAATAGCTAAAAGGCGAGTGATTAGCCTTCTTAACCATGGCTGTATACGCAGGTTTAAATGTCCTTCCATTACAATTTGTCCTGCAAGAGTGCCCGTGATCGTAGAGCTTTGCCCCGATGCAATTAGCGCCACCGCAAATAGAGTAGGCGCTAGTTTACCAAAAATGCCTTCCAGTAATTTATGCGCGTCTTGTATTTCCGCAACCTCAAAAAAACCATTTTTAAAGAAGGCGGTAGCTGCCAGAATCAAAATTGAGGCATTTACAAAAAATGCCAGGTTTAAGGCGATAGCTGTATCTATAAAATTAAATTTTATGGCTTCCTTAATACCTTTTTCGGTGCGCTCTATTTTTCGTGTTTGAACCAAAGAAGAATGCAGGTATAGATTATGGGGCATTACAGTGGCCCCAATAATGCCAATTGCTATATAAAGAGCATTCCCGCTAAGAATGGAAGGTTCAAAGCCTGATAATATCTCAGGGCCTGATGGTTCTATAATAAACATCTCGGCAAGGAATGAAAGGCCAACGATAAACACCATCGAAACGATAAAGGTCTCCATGATGCGCATTCCCTTATTTAAAAGGAACAGGAGCAAGAATGTGTCTAAAATCGTGATGGAAATTCCCCAAATTAGCGGTAGGTGGAACAATAAGTTCAATCCAATGGCCATCCCGATTATCTCAGCCAGGTCGCAGGCTATGATAGCTATCTGAGCCAAAACATATAATGGTAAATTAGCCCAGCGCGGATAGGCATTTCTTGAGGCCTGAGCTAAATCCAGCCCTTTTACTATACCTAAGCGCGAACTTAATGACTGGAGAAGCAAAGCAATGAGGTTCGACATGAGCAAAACCCAAATCAGCCTGTATCCAAATTGACTTCCGCCGGCAATATCGGTAGCCCAGTTACCCGGGTCCATGTAGCCAACACTAATTAGGTAGGCCGGGCCAATAAATGCGAAAAGTTTACGCCATCCAGTCTTCCCTGATGTTGCAACTGATGAATGTACTTCTTCTAATGATTCGCTGTATTTACCTGAATTCATGAAAATTAATGGTGTTTTACAAATCTAATAATTAAATTAGATTAGTCTAAAAATGAGAGAAGTTTTTAAATTGTTTTAACTTGGCGAAGTTTTTAAGCCAATAAGATGCCTTACCAACCCGATAAAATAGATTTACAGATATTAAGAATCCTACAAGAAAACGGCCGTATAACCAACTTACAGTTGTCAAATGAAATAGGGTTATCTCCAGCCCCAACATTAGAACGCGTGCGAAAACTTGAAAATGCAGGCGTAATAAAAAATTACCATGCTGTTATAGATGAAGAAGAATTGGGACTGGGAATTAAAACATTTATCCAGGTACAATTGGATTTCCACACCAGCAATACTATTCAAACCTTTGCCGATGAGGTTAGAGATATCCAGGAAGTTGTAGAATGCCACCACGTTACCGGCGGCTGCGATTTTATATTGAAAGTTTATGTTAAAGACATCAAGGCTTATGAGAAGCTGATAATGGAAAAGATCAGTAACATCAGCGTGGTGAAAACTTTTCAAACCATGATGATTCTTTCTACCAGTAAAAAGGAAGCGGTGATGCCGCTGGAGTATTAATAAAATGTGATTTTCGGTTGGGCACGTAACTGCGTGCTTAGCCTGATTTTCGCTCCTATGATCTTGTCTTCTTATTCCATAGCCTGTGCCTTCACAGACCATTATCCAAAATTATTTTTCTTCTAGTGATTAAATGCGCAATGCGATGTCGCGTGAAGAATGTTTATTCTAATATATCCCGTTTCCATGGCGTATGTCTTCACATGCCATTCTATCCAAACTTGTATTTTCTTCTACCGATATAAATGCGCGATGCGATAGTGGTCGAGGAAATTTGTTGCAATATATTTTACTATATGTTAAACCCGGCAAGCTCAAAGTAGTCAATACTTAACACACTCACTTAAATAAACTTTATGAATAATCTAAAACCTTTACTTGCTTCCCTGTTAGTTGTTTTTGTTTCGTGCAGCGTCCTACGGAATGTATGGGCGGAAGACATTTTAGCAAAAAACAGAGAAAATTTAAATAGGCTATCCATGGGAATGCCAAAATCAGATGTTCTGAATATTATGGGTACACAAACCATTAAAGCATATGAAAGTGCCCAAAGCGCCCAAATGATAGTTATTACCAATCCTTATAGGACAGAAATAATGAAAAATGAAAAGGGAGAGAGTCTTGAAGTGTTATTTTATTACACAGATGAGAAGAGATTGGGACAAATTGCCGACAATGAGTTGACGCCTATTGTTTTAAAGGATGGCAAAGTAGAAGGTTGGGGACGGTCGTATCTTATGGATGTTGTGTACTCCTATCGGGCAAGGCTTCATTGAGGGAATTATAAAAGTGCTATGGGTACTAATTCCACCATAGCACTTTTATTACTTATATCTGCCAGTCAATCGGGGGCATTTTTTTACTCGTTAAAATTTCATTCGTTTTAGAAAAATGTCTGCAACCAATAAATCCTTGCGCCAAAGGCGATGGGTGAGGGGCTTTTAAAACAAAATGTTTATTCTCGTTGATCAGTGCAGTTTTAGATTGTGCAAAGCGGCCCCAAAGTAAAAAAACAATTCCTTCACGTTGTTCTGCGAGTCTTTGAATTGCCTTATCGGTGAATTCTTCCCAGCCCTTTTTATGATGGGAGGCAGGTTCGCCTGCACGCACAGTTAAAGTAGCATTTAACAGGAGAACACCCTGGTCTGCCCATTTGGTTAATTCCCCGTGATTCGGGATCTTGAACTCCGGAATGTCAGCGGCTAATTCTTTGTAAATATTTCTTAAGGATGGAGGGATGGCAACTCCCTTTTGTACGGAAAAAGATAAGCCATGCGCCTGATGCGCACCATGATAAGGATCTTGTCCAATAATAACTACCTTAACTTTATCAAATGGAGTGTGGTTAAAAGCGTTGAAAATTAGGCTTTCTGGGGGGTAAACTGTCTTGCCTGCATCTTTTTCAGTTTGCAGAAAAGCTTTGAGCCTTTTTATGTAATCTTTTTCGAATTGATCTTCTAAAACATTCCTCCACGAGTTCTCTATCCTCCACGAGTCCTCTAATTGAATTGCCATAATTCGTTGTTTTTTTGTATAAGCGGCTAAATAAGCAGATATTTGCGGCACAAAATAAAGAATTATAAAAAATGCCGAATGTTTTTAGGTTAGTTATAGCATTTGCTATTCTCGGGGCATCAGTAGCATTAATGGTTTTTGGCCATTGGGCTTGGGGAATTTTAGTTCTCCTACTGTCAATCCTTGTGTTTGTTACCTTCTTCTTCAACGAAAAAATGCTTATAGCGCAGTTTTACCTTCGCAAAGAAGATTTGAATAACGCCGAAGTATGGCTTAATAAAATTAAGAATTACGAAAAGGAGCTGATTAAAGCACAGCATGGATATTACAATTTGCTTTTGGGCTTAATTGAATCGCGTAAGGCGCCAATGCAGTCGGAAAAGTATTTCAAGAAAGCACTTTCTTTAGGAATGACAATGGATCATAACATTGCATTAGCAAAGCTAAGTTTAGCTGGTATTGCAATGGCGAAACGTAATAAGCGTGAAGCAACTATGTATTTACAGGAAGCTAAAAAAGCGGATAAGAATAAATTATTGGCTGAGCAGATAAAGATGATGCAAGGGCAGATGGCTCAGATGGATAAAACTGTCATCCAAACCCGCGGTGGTTCAGGAGGCTTTAGAGGCCGTTAAACCACCAGATATAATAGCACAAAGAAATTAAGCTCTCTTCCAACAAGGGGAGCTTTTCTTTTTTTAGGAAAATTTGAAAGTTTGTTTATCCTGCTGATTCTATCCGCATGGCTGCATATAAAATCTCAACATCAATCAGCAGGAATAAAGGTTTATTGGTTTCAGGATAGGGGACTGTCTATTTTTCGTCAAGGTGCCCAAAGTAAGAAATCCTGTCCCTGTCGCGGCTCATAATGTCATCTACTTCAGCGTTGTTTCTAAAAGTGAAGAAGTTTTCAGCCTGAATTCTCTTTACCAGGTTGTTAATGAATGATAAATCAAAGTCTTCCTTATTCAGCTTAATAAGGTATTCTTTCTCTGTTATTTCAATGCTAGATAGTTTCATTGTTTTTCTTTATTTATGTCAATATAAAAATATAAAAGCAATATGAAGAAATTATTTCTAATTCTTTAAATAAATGTTAGAATCGCTTTGGATTCGTTACATAAAGTGTGAAGTTATTGTAAAGTTGGTAATTGGAAAAAATACAACAATGAAATTGTTGATAATGTTTTCTTTTTTTTGAAAAAGATTTGGTGGACTATTTTCTCGCCGTGCATGGCTAGAAATAAAAAAGACCTGCGTTTTTAGTGCAAGCCTTTCATAACGATATTTTAATCTCTAATAATTATTCAAACCAAAGCAGGACATCTTCCTTCGCTGGAATTGTTACATCAAGCTTTAGTTTTTTGCGCATACCGCCTAAGTCGTTAAATACTTTATTTGGGTTGGCTGCTTTTAATTCCTCAATGGTATTGAAGCCCATTTTAATTAAGACAGCAACCCATTCTGCGGGAACACCGATAGCCACAAAATCATCAACGGAAGCTACTTTTAATTTCTTCTCAGGCCGCATTTGAGGGAAGAACAACACTTCCTGAATAGTGCTTTGGTTGGTCATTAACATAACCAAACGGTCAATACCAATACCCAAACCTGCGGTTGGAGGCATACCATACTCTAATGCACGTAAAAAGTCCTCATCCATTGCCATTGCTTCCTCGTCTCCGCGATTTGCCAGTAACAATTGATCTTCCAGGCGGGCACGTTGATCTAGCGGGTCATTTAATTCCGAGTAAGCATTTGCAATTTCTTTTCCATTTACAAATAACTCAAAACGCTCTACCAAGCCTTCTTTGCTGCGGTGCTTTTTAGCAAGCGGCGTCATTTCCACAGGGTAGTCGGTAATATAGGTTGGCTGAATTAAGTTGGCTTCTACTTTAGCGCCAAAAATCTCATCAATTAATTTGCCTTTGCCCATTGACGCATCAACTTCTATGTTTAAATCAGCACAAACTTTTCTTAAGCCTTGCTCGTCAAGCTCTGAAACGTCAATTCCGGTATATTTCTGGATAGACTCGAACATTGACAACTTCTCATACGGACCGGCAAAATCGATTTCATGTTCGCCTACTTTAACTTTGGTTGTACCATGGATAGCTACAGTAACTTTTTCAAGGCATTCTTCAACCATCGCCATCATCCACACATAGTCTTTATAGGCTACGTAGATTTCCATCGAGGTAAATTCAGGGTTATGGGTTCTGTCCATGCCCTCGTTACGGAACATTTTGCCAAACTCGTAAACACCATCAAAACCAGCAACAATTAGGCGTTTTAGGTAAAGCTCGTTGGCTATACGCAAAAACAAAGGCATGTCTAACGTATTGTGATGTGTTTTAAATGGACGGGCAGCAGCTCCGCCATGTACCGGCTGTAAAACCGGCGTTTCAACTTCCATCCAGCCCTGGCTGTCGAAATAGTTGCGCATGGTATTAATCACTTTAGAGCGATTAATGAAAATTTGCTTTAAGTGCGGATTAACTGTTAAATCCACGTAGCGTTGGCGGTAGCGTAGCTCAGGGTCGGTAAAGCCATCGTACACATGCCCATCCTCGTCACGTTTAACTATTGGAAGCGGCTTTAATGATTTCGCTAATATTTTAAGATCGGCAACGTGGATTGAAATTTCACCGGTTTGAGTTGTGAAAACATATCCTTTAACTCCAATATAATCGCCAATATCTAAAAGCTTTTTAAATACGGTGTTATATAGGGTTTTGTCTTCTCCAGGGCAAATTTCATCGCGCTTTAAGTAAACTTGTATCCTGCCCGAAGCATCCTGGATTTCAACAAAAGCGGCACTACCCATAATACGGCGGCTCATTATCCTTCCGGCAATGCTGATATTCTTATAGTTGGTTTTGTCGCGCTCGTAGTTTTCCTTTATGTCAAGGGCAGTTACATTTACCTCAAATGCTTCAGCTGGATAAGGCTCAATGCCTAATTTTCTCAGCTCTTTCAGCGCCTCACGGCGTAAAATTTCCTGTTCCGACAGTCCGATACTCATAGTTTTCTATGTTGGTTTTGATATGTATTCCTCAAAAGAGAAATTTTTTGCAAAAGTACTATTTAAGACAGAACAATCAAGGGACAGTGTACAGGGATTCTGCTCCAATATGAGGAATATCTATTAGGTTGTGTTATTTTAAAACATATCCGAATTTAAAGGTTCCAATGGGCGCAAGCACATCTTTATAATCTTGATACATTTGATAACCAGCACCAAACTTAAGCTCAAGGCTAAATACTTTTGCTACCCTTCTTTGCATGCCCCATTCTATACTGGGCTCAAACATACTGCCGGTTATAGATGATCCTTTTGTAGCTATAGCCCCGGTGCCGAATAGTCCACCTACACTAACAAAATCGAACGAATTGTTAGAAATTCTTTTGCCTTTACTTTGTCTTCTTTTCAGATTGTAATAGCGTCTCACTTCAGTGGAGAGTATAGGTAGTAAGAAAACATTTCTTTTCGTAATTAGATCAATTTCTAAGCTGCTTTCAGATTTGTATTGAAAATAGAATTCGTCAATCTCGCCTCTTGACAGGCCTAATTCAGTAAATAAAGTAACATTGTTCGACAATTTTCGCTCGTATGAAGCAGTTCCTCCAAGTATTAATGCGTTTAATTTAAATTGATTGGTTTTTAACAACGAATCCGTAGAGGTTGATTGGGCTTTCGACGATAACGCAAAAGCAATTAGAGTTAAGTTTAATAATGTGATTAAGGATTTCATTCGGCAAAGATTATAAATAATATGTCAGCATCCTTCATTTGTAAAAAGATGTTAAACTTCCACTGCAATTGTCAGCCAAATCATCATTAATGGATATATTTAGCAACTAATACGATTATAGATTTTTCGCCCGTATGAGATTTTTATCTGCTTTATTATTTCTCCTTATTATACAATTATCCGCCTTTTCTCAAGATAGCATTAGTTTAAACAACATTGTTGATAAAGCTGTAAAGCTTTCTAATAATCGGCCGACAGAGAAAGTATACCTGCATTTTGATAAGCCATATTATGCCCTTGGGGATACTATTTGGTTTAAAGCATATCTTACCATGGATCAACATTTACCATCTACGCTAAGCAAAATAGTGTATATAGATGTTATTGCTGGCAAGGATTCTATTGTGCAATCGTTGAAACTGCCTGTGGTTAACAGTGTGGTAAATGGTAATATTACTTTGGCTCCATTATCATACAAACAGGGTAATTACAGAATTAGGGCTTATACTACCTGGATGTTCAATTTTAAGGAAGATTATTTCTTTCATAAGAATATTGTGGTAGGCGATGCTATAGCAAAATCTCTGGTTACACATATAAGTTATAAAGCCGTTTCTGCAGATAAATTTCCTAAAATTACCACTCGAGTTTCATTTAGAGATCAGGATGGAAAGCCTTATGCAAACAAGAAAGTTACCTGGAAGATAGTTTCTGGTTACGATGTTTTAAATAAAGGAAAGGGCACTACGGATGCAAATGGAAACCTCGACCTGGTTTTGGATGGAAATAAAAAGCCTTTAAACGATGCTTCTTTGGTTACAACAATTGAAGTAAGCGATTTGAAGAGCTTAAACAGCACCTTTGCATTACAGGCTGCATTGCCTGGAAAAGATGTTCAGTTTTTTCCGGAAGGCGGCGATTTGATCACTGGAGTGCCAACAAAAATTGCTTTCAAGGCGATAAAGTCTGATGGATTAGGAATAACCGCGAAAGGTTCGGTTGTTGACGAAGAAGGGAACGTGCAGGCCCAGTTTGAATCCCTGCACTTGGGCATGGGAGTGTTTACTCTGGTGCCGCAGCCTAATAAGGTTTATAAAGCAAATGTGGAGTTTGCCGATGGGACAAAAGCGGTGTATAACCTGCCTCAGGTTAAGCCTTCTGGTGTTTACTTGAGTGTAAGCAGCAAAGCAGCTGATGCGCTAAATTTAAAGCTGATTGCTAACGATGCCTACTTTGAAAAAAATACCGGCAAGTCTTTATACCTTATAGCCAGAAGCGGAGGCATCGTTTGTTATGCGGCGCAGGTTAAACTTCAAAATCAGGTAATATCCGCTAAAATTGATAAAAGTAAATTTCCTACGGGTATTGCTCAGCTGAGCGTTTTGACGGTTTCGGGGCAGCCATTAAGCGAGCGGCTTACATTTGTCTACCATCCGGCAGAATTATCAGTTAACCTTAAATCTGACAAGCCGGTGTATGCCGCCAGGCAAAAAGTCAAAATTAATGTAGATGCAAAAAACGGAGCAGTTCCAGCTGAAGGTAATTTTTCATTATCGGTTATTAACGAATCAAAAGTGCCTGTTAATGAAAGCTCGGAAACTACTATTTTAAGCAGCTTATTGCTAAGCTCAGACCTGCGGGGATATATTGAAAAACCAAACTACTATTTCCACAACTTAGATGAGAAGAAACAAGATGCACTTGATGCTTTATTACTAACACAAGGCTACCATGCCTTCACCTATCCGGATATTATTAATGAAAAGGTGCCGCCGGTTACCTTTTTGCCAGAGCAGGGAATTGTTATTTCAGGCATTTTGCGCATGACTAATGGTATGCCTGTGAATAAAGGAAATGTAAGGCTGATAATTCCGGATAAAAATTTTTCAACGGGCACCATTACTAATGGAGATGGCAGGTTTACGTTTTCAAATGTAGTTTTTACAGATTCTTCTAAGGTTACTTTGAGTGCTGTAAATAATGTCAACTCAAAGAATATGATGTTCACTACTGATGGTGTTGCTTTTCCATCAGTTCAAAAGAACATTAACGAAGCGGATGAAGTGATGAATATCGACAGTACACTTTCTGTTTACCTTGACAATAGCAAAAAACAATATTTTAATTCGAGAACCTTGCAAGAAGTTGTAATTAAAGCACGGGTGGAGAAGAAAGTGAGCCATGCTGATTTTCCAGCTCTAACCGGACTGAGTATGATGGCCGACAGGGAAGTTTCTGGTGATCGGTTTAAAGATTGTAACAATTTCCTTTTCTGCCTTCAATCACTTGCCCCAGGTGTTACTTATATTGATAATAACCTTTTCTTAACGAGAACCTATCAAGCGGGAAACAAAACGCCAGTCCAAGTTTTTGTTAACGGAATGGCAGTTGATGTTAATTATTTAAATGGCGTTAACCCTAATGAGGTGGAATCGGTCGAAGTGTTTTTTAAAGATGATTTGAGTGGTATTAACAGAAGGTACAACACTAATGGGGTAGTTGTAGTGAATATGCGCGAGAAACCTAAGGGCACCAAAATTTCAGCTGCGCAACTTAAAGAATTATTCCCTTCATCCAATACTTTATCCTTCACGCCTCAAGGCTACAGCAAAACCAAACGATTTTATGTGCCTAAATACGAGGTGCCTGCAAGCTCGATGAGTAAACCTGATATGCGTACTACGGTTTACTGGAACCCAACCGTATTAACTGATAAAGCCACAGGCGCTGCCTCTTTCGAATTTTACAACGCGGATGGAAAAGGTGTGTATAAAGCTGTGCTTGAAGGAATAGACAAAGACGGGCATATTGGCCGCTTTATTTACCGCTATACTGTGAAATAGTTTAAACCCGCATATAATCTGGCTGCCAGTTTCTGATAGATTTTTTAATGTCTGTTGCAGACAGATTTTCGCTTACTGAGCGCTGAACTAAGGCAACAAATTCCTCATCAGATGCGAAACGCAGAGCAGCTAGCTGCGTAAAAGAAAGTTGCTGCTCAAAAGGATCAAACTTTTGCTGGGTTAATTGAAAATATCTAAGGCGCAATTCAAGCCTTATTATCCGGTTTTGGTTTCCCAGAGCATAATGCTGGCGCATCATAAAAGAAAGCCAACCTATTAAAAAGAGTATCAGGGCAAAAGCATAACATTCAAATGTTTTAGCAGGATGAGAACTGCTGTAGCAAAAACTAAAAATAATCAGGCCAAGTAACACCGGATAAAACACAAAATGATGTGGATAGTAATATTGTTTATGGTTGTTAAGATTTTGTTCACTCATGGTTTTTTAAAATAAATATCGCAGGTTTTTAAAAACGCTTGTTAACTTGACAGAGCTATAAATAAACGGTGCTAATGGATTTGCAAAAATGAACTTTTCCTTTAAAATATTACCATTCTTAATATTTATATGCTTTTTGTTCCAAGCGATAAGCATTCATGCCCAGGAAAAGTTTACCATTAGCGGAACTGTTAAAGATAGCCGTAGCGGCGAAACTCTGATAGGCGCTTCCGTGCGATTGTTAGAAGCAGCAAGGGGAACATCCAGTAATTCATATGGTTTTTTTTCGATTAGCGCGGTTTCCGGCGAATATACACTTCAGGTTTCCTATATAGGTTATCAGCCTTCTATTCAAAAAATTTCACTTAATCAAAATTTTAGCCTCACCATTGAGTTGAAGGATGATAATTTGTTGCAAGAGGTTGTGATTTCCAGTAAAGCTGCTAACGAAAAAATCACCACGCCGCAAATGGGGCTTGAAAAATTGAACATGGAAAGTGTAAAGAGCATTCCGGTTTTGCTAGGGGAGAAGGATATCTTGAAAACCATTCAGCTTTTACCTGGGATAAAGTCCGCTGGTGAAGGAAACAGTGGATTTTACGTACGGGGCGGCTCAGCAGACCACAACTTGATTTTGCTTGATGAAGCCAATGTATACAATGCATCACATCTGCTGGGATTTTTCTCTACTTTTAATTCGGATGCGATTAAAGATGTTGCTGTTTTTAAAGGGGGAATGCCCGCCCAATATGGTGGCAGGCTTGCTTCGGTGCTGGATATTACCATGAATGATGGCAACCGAAAGAACTTTGCTGCCGAAGGGGGAATCGGACTTATTTCATCTCGGCTTAAGGTGGAAGGCCCTTTAAAAAAGGAGAAGGGTTCTTTTATGGTAAGCGGCCGCCGCACTTATGCAGATCTATTTCTTAAGTTATCATCTGATACGGCTTTAAACAATACCGCCCTCTACTTTTACGACCTTAACGCAAAAGCCAATTATCGCCTGAATGATAAAAATACTATTTACCTGTCGGGATATTTTGGCATGGATAAATTGGGCTTAAACAACAGCTTTTATTTTAATTGGGGAAATACTACGGCAACTCTTCGTTGGAACCATTTATTTAACAGCCGCTTGTTTTCAAACACCAGCCTTATTTATAGTGATTACAATTACGTTATTGATAATCAGGATGAAGGAAGCGATTTTCGAGTAACATCTATCATCCGGGACTGGAACCTGAAACAAGATTATCAGTACTTTGCCGGTAATGGACATACGTTGAGGTTTGGCATCAACGTCAATCACCATAAAATAAAGCCAGGTGATATAAGCTCTTCGCAAGCCTCCGAAATTAATAGTAAAACAATCTCTACCCGTAAAGGCATGGAAATGGCTGCTTACCTGTCTGACGAATGGCGGGCTTCAAATAAACTAAGTTTTAACTATGGACTGAGGTTAAATGCATTTGCGCTGTTCGGTCCCGGTACTTTCAATACTTATAATGAGGCGGGCAATATTACAAACTCAAAAACATACGGAAGCCTTGATATTGTTAAAGCATATGCTTACCTGGAGCCTCGACTGGCTGCCAATTTACAGTTCTCTTCCAGCGCATCGGTTAAAGCCTCGTTGACGAGAAACACCCAAAGTTTGCATCTTCTTTCGAATTCGACAGCCAGCCTGCCAACCGATTTATGGGTAATGAGTAGCAACAATATAAGGCCTCAAATTGCTGACCAAGCTGCGGTTGGCTTTTATAAAAACCTTAAAAAGGATAGCTATGAGTTGTCTGCCGAGCTATATTATAAGAACATGAAGAATCAGATCGATTACAAAAATGCGGCAGATTTGAGGGCAAATGAAAATGTAGAAGCGGAACTGCTGTTTGGCAAGGGCCGTGCTTATGGGATCGAGTTGTTTTTTAAGAAGAAGTACGGAAGGCTGAATGGTTGGATTGGTTATACTTTATCAAGAACCGAACGCTCTTTTGCGGCTATAGACAGTGGAAATTATTTTCCCGCTAAGCAGGACCGCACGCATGACCTTTCCCTGGTTGGGATATATAAATTAAGCAAGCGCTGGACATTTTCTTCAACTTTTGTTTACAATACGGGCAATGCTGTTACTTTTCCAAGCGGAAAATACCAACTGGACGGCAGGACTGAATATTACTATTCTGAGCGCAATGGGTACCGTATGCCAGATTACCATCGCCTTGATTTTGCTGCAACCTTAGAAGCTAAGCCGGGTAAAAAGTACCAATCAAGCTGGACGTTTAGCCTATATAATGTGTATAACAGGCATAATGCTTATGTTATTGAGTTTGAAAATGACCCTCAACAACCTCTTCGAACTCAGGCTGTACAAACTTCTTTGTTTGGTGCAATTCCATCAGTAACCTGGAATTTTAAATTTTAGTAAAATGAGATTGAAAATAGCCCCATATATTTTTCTTCTGGTGTTTTCAACACTTATTTATTCATCCTGTGAAGATATAATCGATGTGGATTTAAACGATGCTGCTCCCCGTTTGGTAATTGAGGGAAATATCAACAACAAAACGGATACTCAGGGCGTCTGGATTTCTACGTCGGCCGCCATTGGCTCATTGAATGTATTTCCAGGAGTATCCGGAGCGACAGTCGCGGTAACGGATAACCGCGGTGCAGAATTTATTTTTAGAGAGCGTGCTCCTGGTATTTATAGTTCCCGAAGGTTACGCGGACAGCCAGGTACAACGTATACATTAAAAGTTACATACAATGGCAATATATACAGTGCCACCTCAACCATGCCTCAGGCTGTATCTATTGATTCTCTGGGCTTTAATACAACAAAGGTTTTTAATAATGAACGGAAGTCGATTCAGTTACTTTTTCGTGACCCCGCTGGCGTAAAGAATTATTATCGTTTTGTGTTGAGTGTTAATGGAATAAAATCAAACAGCATTTTTGTATTTGATGATGATTTTAATGATGGGAACAAGGTTACCCGCGAACTATTTGATTTTGATGTCGACCTTGAAAGCGGCGATAAAGCAAATATAGAGATGCAATGTATAGACCAGCCTGTATTCAAGTACTGGGAAGGACTCTCGCAAAACCGTAATCGGGGAGGAGCCTCTACCACTCCCGCAAACCCTGTTAGTAATATCAGTAATGGTGCTTTGGGCTATTTTAGCGCCCGTACTGAACAAAAAGAAATTGTATCAATTCCCTAAATAGAGGCTTTTCTGTAAGGCTCTAACTCAGAAAATGAAATAACAAATTCTTGTTTACTCTGGCAGTTCAGGTAATCGGGGAAATAGGGGCTTAAGTGGAGTCCATCATCCTCAAGGTGCCATTCAGGAAATTGCCATGCTTCCACTTTATTATAATCACATTTTCCAGAAGAGACATTAAATTTTTCCGGGTAAAGGCATTTAAGTGTTTTGAGCATTAAGGCACCAAATGTTGTATACCGATAGTCAAACCACTCGCTGCTATTAACCCTGGGAATTGAGCCCTTACCTGCGTAAAAAATGTCCTCCAGTGATAAAGAATTCCCTTGTGGAATGCCTATCGTGATATTTTCTTTCTGTACTTCGTCTCCTGTTCCCTGGCAATTAGAGTTGGTGCTAGTGTTAAGGCTTAGTATATTTTTGCTCAAAAACTTAATATCTGTTTTAAGTTTATAGTCGCCCTTGAATAATAATGTGCCACACCAAAAATAGCCCTCAACCTTGCTCAGGTGTATACCCGTTAAAATTGCATTAGTCTTCTCAATGGCATCAGCAGGTAGCCCTTTTTTTATCCTCAGAAACTGAACTCCCGAAATTTTTTCTTTCAGCCATTCTATCGTTATTCCATTTACCCTCTTTTTTTTAACACTCGAAAACTTCATATCGGCAGTGCGCAGATAGGAGTAAGGATCTAATTTATCTAAAAAAGGATTGCCTTTAAATCTGTGATCAATGCTTTTAATATCGATAGGCTTTAGGTTTACAGTGAGTGTTTTATTACCAGATATCCAGGTTCCATTCCAGTCGTGTTCTTTGCCTTCACTAATTTTGAAAGCTTCTGTTATTTCTTCTTTGTTAAGCTGCTTGTTAAGCGCGTAGGCAGAAAGCTGGCATCCTGAACCAGCATCGCAACTTCCTTTGAGGAGTATGTTTCTCTTTTCATTTAAAAAAAAGTACTCGCCATGCCAGAGGTCATCTTCCCTTTGCAAGCGCATCCCGATTTCGCGTCCGCCTAATGTACCGCGTAAGAAAAACAATTGTTCAAGATGGGCAAATCCTAAATTGGCTTTAAGCAGCAGCAATGCGACAATAAGAATCCTCATAAGGGGAAGGGGCAACAATTGGTTTAATTGCTAAAGATGCATATTTTTAGAGGTTTTAGAAAAGGGATAATTGCATGAATGAGTTCGTTTTTTATATAAAGCAGGGCATAAATCATATAACAGATTGGCAGGGGCTTGACCATATGTTGTTTATTATCACTTTGTGCGCCGTTTATAGACTTAGCCAGTGGCGTAATATTTTGGTGCTGATAACTGCCTTTACGGTTGGCCATAGCATAACCCTGGCACTCACATCCCTTGACGTAATCCGCGTTAACAGCAAAGTGGTAGAAACGTTGATTCCGATCACTATTTTGCTCACAGCCCTCTTTAATGTTTTTAAGCCTCAAAAATCTAGCTCGTTGGTATCATTAAATTACATAATGGCATTGTCTTTTGGACTGATACATGGTATGGGGTTTTCATCATTCTTTAAGTCAATGATGATGGGCGTGAGCGATAACATTACCGTTCCATTATTAGCTTTTAACATCGGGATTGAGGCCGGGCAGTTAATGATAGTGGCTGTATTTGTGTTGATAATGGCTCTGTTTACAGGCTTTTTTAAGGTAAGGCATCGCGAGTGGATGCTGTTTATTAGTGGTGCAGGTGCCGGAATGGCGGTTGGAATGATTGTTAAAGTATTGGCTGAATGATGCTTTTAAGATATACAGTTGGGGTTTTTCTGTTGACTCTACTTGCTTTCAAGGCAAACGCCCACCCTATAAAAATGACAACAAGCAAGTTGTTGTACGATAAAAAAGCGAACGAACTCATCTTGACTATAAACTTCTTTGAAGATGATTTTAGCGCTCAGCTTGAAAAGCTCTATCATCGCAAGAACATCGATTTTGCGGTGGTTGATGACACAGAAGGTAGCATGGTTGCAGGATACGTGGCTAAAAAGATGCTGCTGAAGGCTAATAAAAAGCCGCTAACACTCCAACTAAGTTCTATAAAGCGCATAGAAGAGAATGTAGTGCAGGTAAAGCTTATCTTGTGGTTACCAAAAACAAAAATTAAATCGCTGGAAATATCGGACGCTCTATTGTTTGATGCCTTTGCTGAACAGGTTAATATAATGCATGTTGAATTGCCAGGTACAACAAGTAATGTTCAACAATTTATTTCCTCTGATTCTTATAAGGTTCTAAAAGTAAATTTTTAGTACTTCTGCGGTGATTCCTGGCCTTCAGCCAATTTCACTGCCTGTATTTTTCCATTTTGTTTGTTTATAGAAACCGTTTTAATTTCCTTGTCCCTGCTAAATGAAGAGGTTTGAGTCTCGCCTATAAGCTTAATTCGGGTAGGGGTAACAGCAATGCTATCGTAATAGTTGAAGCCATATAGGTGGTATAAACCTTCAGTCTGCCAAATTAACTTGCCAGTTTTCAGATTAAGCGCATAAACGTTTTCGCTGCTTCCTAAATATAGAATGTCATTTTCCTCCTGCCCAACACTCAGGCTAAAATTGCCCAAAGTGATTTGCCATTCTGTTTGTCCGGTTTCTTTATTCAGGCAATAAACTTTATTATAGCTTCCCTGACTATTCATAGTCTCAAAAAACAGTGCAACATTTTCGCCATTATCATAAAAGTGAATGGCATGGGTATAAAAGCCTTTTCCCAAATCGATTGATTTCCTAAATGATTTCCCGCCCGATTTTAGTACCAGGTTTCCGTAACTATCGGCAGATATGCTCAGTCCACTTAGTTCGATATGCAGGGCCTCGGCTTTAAACCCGCTGGTTTTACTTATCCTGGCAGATTTAAGTGTGGAATCCTGAATTAAAATAACCTCTGCATTGCTGTTGGGAGCGCTGCAGCTTGCTGTAAATAGTAAAAGTAAGGTAGAAAGATAAAATAAGCCTGATTTAATAAACCTCATTAAATAGCAAGAACCTTATAAGCTGTTGTAGTTGTTAAATACTTTAGTGTCTTTAATCGGAATATATTTGGTATTTCCGTCTTCAAATCTTTCATGTAGGCTGTATTTTTTTATTTCGTGCGCCTCCATATTGTGGTAAATATGAGCTAAAGCTTTGGCTGTGTAAATAGCGCAAAAAGGTTCGGTAAATCCATCTAAACTATAAATGTAAAATTCGAAACCAGGTTCAGATTTATATGCCTCAACCAAATGACTTAAGGTTGGCTCGTCCATATCAATCAGGTCACAAGCCATTAAAAGAAGGTCCTTATCAGGATATGCCTTATGGACACTCAATAAGCCGTTTAACGGCCCACTTATAGACGTATTATCGATAATTAAGTGATTGTTGGGAAAGATTTCCCGATAAGCATCTTTTTGAGATTCGTTTACAGAAACCACTACATCTAAACCCAGATTACGAAGTTTTTCTGCAATAGAAACAGCCCATTTGGTATTTCCAATATCCATAAGGCCTTTGTCCCTGCCCATGCGTTTGCTTTGGCCGCCACTTAAAACTACTCCTAAAAGATTGCTCATAGCTTTATTTTTTATCTGAATGTCCGAGGCTTTTTTCTGGATTTACAATGTCCCGCACGTTTTGCTTAAGTTCTTTAATTTCGGGAAAACCTCCAGCCCTTTTTCTATCAAAAATAAGGGATTCATTTATAAAAATCTTAAAGCTGCCACTAATTTCAGATGGTTGGAGTAAAACTCCCTTTATATCATCGGTAAATGTGCTTAAAAGTTCTTGCGCAAAATAGGCAGAACGAAGCATCCAGCCGCATTTAGGGCAATATTCTATGGTGATGGTTGGTTTCATGGGATTGGGGTTTGGGGTATGAGGAGGTTTGAGGTTTGAGTAGGTCTGAGGTCTGAGGTATGAAGTCTGAGGTATGAAGTCCGAAGTCCGAGGTATGAAGTCCGACTTCAGGCTTCAGACATCCGACATCCGACTTCCGATTTCCGACATCCAAATATCGTTTAAGGCTGGGGGGCTTCATAAATATGTTTTGCAGGGTCGCCGGTAATATCATGACAATTGCAATTTCCGCCCCATTTCTTTGTTCCATCCGTAAAGTATTCACATTTCCAGATAGGCACTTCGTGTTTAATGCGGTCAATAATATATCTGTTGGCTTCGTAAGCCTCGCGGCGATGCGGTGTAGCAGTAATTACAACAACAGCAGATTCGCTTACTGCAACTTGTCCAACACGATGTTGAGCAACGGCAATGTTTAAATTCCAGCGTTGCTTTGCTTCTTCCAAAATTTCGTGGATCATTTTAGCCGCCATGCTTTCTTTAGCTTCATATTCAAGATAAGCAACTTGTTTCCCAAGGTTATTATCCCGAACATCTCCGCTGAATAAGACAACGGCTCCGGCTAAAGGGTGGTGTGAAGATGCCAATAAACCCACAAGGTCAAGAGGCTGCGCTGAAATATATTTACTAACCTCCACTGCTGGGAGGGATGATGCTGATACTGTCATTTTCGTTTAAAAGGTATGTGTCACTAACAAATTCGTCACCTACGGCAAACCTG
>Ga0307408_100000356_pt1 | contig 42634 bp, 44 predicted proteins | sample 322Cmetagenome_FD_202116 | JGI IMG/M metagenome (GOLD analysis project Ga0307408, IMG submission 202116) | Maize rhizosphere microbial communities from greenhouse at UC Davis, California, United States - 322HYB-C-3 | ecosystem: Host-associated > Plants > Roots > Rhizosphere > Soil | place... | reverse complement strand
ACCGACCTGACGGAAGCCGGAGGCATGGCGCCCGAAGAGGTCGAGCAACTGGTGACCTTCCCTCTGTAGACCGCGCTCAACGGCATGCCCGGGGTCACGCGGGTTCGCTCCACGTCCGGCGTGGGCCTGTCCATCCTCTATGCCGAGTTCGATTGGGGGACGGACATCTACCGCAACCGCCAGCTTGTGGCGGAACGCCTGGCATTGGTGCGGGAGCAACTCCCAGGGGGCATCACGCCCGTTATGGGGCCAGTGTCTTCCATCATGGGCGAAGTCATGCTCATCGCACTGCCGTTGGCGGCAGGCGATGGTAAGGCTGCTGCAGCGACACCTATGCAGGCGCGCGAGTATGCGGACTTCGTGCTGCGCCCAAGACTTCTGTCGATTCCAGGGGTGTCTCAGGTCATCCCTATCGGCGGCGAAGTACGCCAGTTGCGGGTCGAGCCGGATACCGCGCGCATGGCGCAGTTCGGGGTGACCTTGACACAGGTCGAACAGGCCCTTCGCGGCTTTGCAGGAAATGCGGGAGGTGGGTTCATCGACCTCAACAGCCATGAATTCCTCATCCGCCACATCGGCCGTACCAGCCGTGTCGAGGACCTGCAGGGCGTGGCGGTGGCCTGGAAGGACGGCCGATCCATCTTGCTGGAGCAGGTGGCCAATGTCCGCTTCGCTGCCGCCATGAAGCGCGGCGACGCAGGATACAGCGGTGTGCCTGCCGTCATTGTCAGTGTGCAAAAGCAGCCAGCGGCCGATACCGTCAAGCTCACTCACGCCATCGAAGCGGCGTTGGGGGATCTCAGGCAGGGGCTGCCCGTGGGGTTGGCTGCTCCGAAGGTGCTGTTTCGTCAGGCCGACTTCATCGAGGCGTCCATCGGCAACGTGACCGAGGCCTTGCGTGATGGCGCCATCATGGTAGCCATCGTGTTGTTCGCCTTCCTGTTGTCCGCGCGCACCACGTTGATCTCGCTTGTGGCGATTCCCTTGTCGCTGGCCGTCACGGCCATGGTCTTTCGGCTGCTTGACCAGTCCATCAACGTCATGACACTGGGTGGCCTGGCCATTGCCATTGGCGAGCTGGTAGACGATGCGGTGGTGGATGTGGAGAACATACTGCGCAGGCTGAAGCAGAACCGTGCCCAGGGCAATCCACTGTCCATGCTGGAGGTCGTGCGCCGGGCGAGCGTGGAAGTTCGCTCGGGCATCGTCTATGCCACCGCCATCGTGGTGCTGGTGTTTGTGCCGCTGTTTGCGCTGCCAGGCATTGAAGGGCGCCTGTTCACGCCCCTGGGCATCGCCTACATCGTGTCGGTGCTGGCCTCGATGCTGGTCTCGATGACGGTCACGCCGGTTCTGTGCCTTTACCTGTTGCCGGGGATGAAACGGCTGGAACACGGTGACAGCACGTTGGTCGCCTGGCTCAAGCGGCGGGATGCGCAAGTGCTCAGCTGGTCGTTTTTTCGCGCCAAGGTGCTGATGGCTGTCGCCGCACTGGCGGTAGCTGCAGCAGCTGCAAGCGTCCCGTTTTTTCCACGAGCCTTTCTGCCTGCCTTCAATGAGGGTTCGCTAGTGTTGGGCATGGTGTTCAACCCGGGCACAGCGCTGGCAGAAGCCAATCGCATGGGCGCGTTGGCCGAGACGCTGATCGCAGAGGTTCCCGAGGTCACCCAGGTGGGGCGCCGGACGGGACGCGCCGAGCTGGATGAACATGCCGAAGGCGTGCACTCGGCCGAGATCGATGTGGACCTGAAGCGGTCTACCCGGGACCGGGAAGCCGTCATGGCGGACATCCGGGCCCGTTTGGTCGTCCTCCCGGCCCAGGTGGCCATAGGGCAGCCTATCTCCCACCGCCTGGATCACCTCTTGTCAGGGGTGCGTGCACAGATAGCGCTCAAGATCTTCGGCGACGACACGGACACTTTGCGGGGCTTGGCCGAGCAGATGCGCCAAGGACTCTCGGGCGTTCCAGGGCTGGTGGATCTGACGGTGGAAAAGCAGGTGCTGATTCCCCAGATCACGGTACGGCTGGACCACCGCAAGGCTGCGCAGGTCGGACTGTCCCCGGGCGAAGCGGTGCGGGTGCTGCAGGCTCTGACTGACGGTGCCCATGGTGCGCAGATCGTGGACGGCCTGCGCCGCTATGAACTGGTGCTGCGCCTGCCCGATGACAAACGCAGTCCTCAGGATCTGGCTCGCACGCTGATCGACACGCCTGCGGGGCAGATACCGGTGTCTGCCATCGCCACGGTCCAGGAAACCGATGGACCGAACCAGATTGGCCGAGAAAACGGTCGTCGGCGCATCGTGGTCTATGCCAACACGGACGGCTCCGACATGGGCCGCGTCATTGCCGACATTCGTGCGGTGATGGCCAAAACACCTCTGCCCGCTGGGACGTTCCTGAGCCTGGAAGGCCAGTTCCAGGCCCAGGAGCAGGCCATGCAACTGATCGTCGGCCTGTCGCTGGTGTCATTGGCGATGATCTTTCTCGTTCTGTATGTGCGCTACAAGTCGGCTGTGCTGGCCGGGATCATCATGGCCAACATTCCGCTTGCACTGATTGGCAGCGTTACAGCGATGTGGCTGGCGGGAGTGAGCCTGTCCGTGGCCTCCATGGTCGGCTTTATCACGCTGGCGGGCATCGCCACACGCAACGGGATTTTGAAGGTCAGCCACTACATCAACCTTTGCAAGTTCGAGGGAGAGGTCTTTGGCCAGCCCATGATCGTGCGTGGCTCGCTGGAACGCTTGACCCCAGTGCTGATGACGGCGTTGGTGGCGGCCTTTGCGCTGACCCCGCTGCTGCTGGCAGCTGACGCGCCTGGCAAGGAGATCCTGCACCCGGTGGCGGTCGTGATTTTTGGTGGACTCGTCAGCTCTACCTTGCTGGACACGCTGCTGACGCCCGTGATGTTCTGGCTTTTTGGCGAAAGTGCCACCCGGCGCTTGATTGAGGGCAGCAGCGCACACGCCGAAAGCGAACCCATAGCCCAGGAGGCCTATTGATCCCTCACTGCGACTGTATTACTTCCAACTTTTTGATAGAGGCCTCGGAGCGCTGCCTTTTGAAGCGCTCCAGTGAAACAAACTCACCTAAAGGCGACCCAAATGATCATGAAAAAGAACTTCTCCCAACTGATAGCAGCCACCGCAATCGTGATGGCATCCCTGGCAAGTGCGCCTGCTGCCATGGCCCATGGTGCCGCCGCCCCTGTCCATGGCGGAGTCGTGCAAACCGCTGCCGATTTGTCGTTTGAGTTAGTCGCATCTTCCGATGGCGCGAATATCTACATCCAAGACCACGGCAAAGATGCGGATGCCTCACGGTTCGAGGGCAAGCTGACAGTGCTCAACGGTGCGGATAAGTCAGAAGCGACCCTGAAGCCGGCAGGGGCGAACAAACTGGAGGCCAAGGGAGTCACCTTGTCCAAAGGGGCGAAGGCAGTCGCGGTGCTGACCACCAATGGCAAGAAGAGCATCACGGTGCGGTTCACCGTCAAATAAGGCATCCATGGCGAGCGAATCTCTGTCCCTGCCAGCTTTGCGAGGCGGCCTGCTGGCCTTACTGGCTGCGGCCTTGTTCGGCATCAGTACCCCCATGGTCCAGCGGCTGGGTGCAGGGCTGGGGGCGTTCACGACGGCCGCCCTGCTGTACGCTGGGGCGGCTGTCGTCGGTGCCTTGTCCCTGCGGACTACCGCCCACGAGGCAAGGTTGCAGAGATCCGGTGCCTGGCGCCTCATAGCTATGGCGGGGTTCGGTGCCGCTCTGGGCCCTGTCGCCCTATCTTGGGGCCTGCAACACACGAGCGGCGCCAGCGCGTCTCTCATGCTCACCTTGGAAGCTCTGTTCACCGCCACGCTGGCATGGTGGCTGTATAGCGAAACCATGGACCGCCGCGTGTGGGCCGCCATGCTTCTGTTGCTGGCGGGCGGCATGGCCTTGGTCATGGACCAGGGCCTGCAGGGCGGCACGCAGTTGCTCGGTCTACTGGCCGTGCTGCTGGCGACGGTGGCCTGGGGCGTGGACAACACCTTGTCCCGTGGGCTGGCTGAGCGCGACCCCAGCCAGGTGGTGATGGCCAAGGCGTCGTTGGGGGCCGCTGCGACAGCCTGTCTTGCCATGTTGTGGGGAGAGCCATTGCCCTCCCTGACCGCTGCTCTAGGGCTCTTTGCCGTGGGGGCCACAGGGTATGGCTTGAGTCTTCGGTTCTACCTTCTCGCGCAGCGGGCTTTTGGGGCGGCGCGGACTGGCTCCATGTTCGCCTTTGCACCTTTCATAGGTGCGGCTGTAGCGTTCGGCTTCGGTGAACGGTCTGCGGGGTGGCTGATGCTGCTCGGTGGTCTTCTGATGCTGGCGGGGGTGCTGCTGCATTTGGCAGAAAGCCACGGGCATGAACATGCGCATGAGCCGATGGAGCATGAGCATGCGCACCGCCACGACGATGGGCACCATACGCACTCGCATGACGTGATGCCCACAGGGAGCCATAGCCATGTGCACTCCCACGAACCAGTCACCCACGCCCATCCCCACGCGCCGGATATCCACCACCAGCACAGACATTGATCCGATCAGATGTCCCAAGACTGTCGAATGGAACTTTGATGATGAAGAAAACGATGCTTTCGCTGGTTGCGGCGTTGGCATTCCTGATGATTTCGGGCTGCAGCACGCCTGTCTACGAGAATCGGTTCGCTTGGAACGAAGGCTGGAGAGTAGGCAAAGTGACCAAGGTGATCCCCGCAGATGAATTCTTTAAGATGGGCGGCTCTCGCTGCAGACAAATGGACCTCGGTCCCACCGACCAAGTTGCGGTCATCCGATGGCGGCAAGTCACCCGAACCCGTGGTCACTTCGCCAAAGTGGACCCGGGCTCCGGCATGTCTGTGGGAGACGAGGTCTACTTCAATGCCTGGGACTGCGAGCAACCGAAGATGGTCCGCAAGATTCCCCATGAGCCTCAGACGGAGCGCACGCCGTAGAGGCTGACGTGACTCTTTACCGAGCCGGGGGAGCCATGTTCTTTCTGACTGTGCCTGCGTACACCACGCTCCCGGCATCGCGGTACTGCAGTTCTCCCCCCACACGAACCACGTCAAAGCAAACAGGGGACTCTTTGCTGACCTCGGGCAGCAGCAGGCACAGTTGGTTGTTCTGCGCGCTCCAGCGTCCGCTGCGCGTGCGGCCGTTCTCTGAACGCTCCAGGCGCCCATCCAGAAAGTAGTCATGCCCCCAATGGCGCCCGTCGGTGACATGGTGTCCGCCCACCGTGGCGCGAATCTGCGCCGTGGTCAGTTTGGTTTCAGGGGGCGCCGCGAAGGCGAAAGGCATCAGCATTCCGCACAGAAAATGCGCCCACAGTCCCCTTGTGAAGCGGCGAGGCCACCGCACAGCAGCCGCCTTCATGCCGCCATGCTCGGGGGCCAGTTATGGGTTTCTGCTTGGCACGACTGGCACCACGCATACAGCGCGTCGTACATCACCATGCCATGTCCGAGCATCTCGTGGTCGTTGCGAAAGGTCTTGGACAGACCGAGCGAGAGCGCGTAAAGCCCCGCAGACTGCGGCGCCAGGTCTAGCCTGGAGGTGTCTGCGCCCCGCACGATCACGGCCAGTTGCTGCAAGGCAGCATCAGTGAGGTCGTACTTCTTGAGAAAAGCGTCAAAGCTGCACAGATCCCCCTCATGGGTCATTTCCACGCCCGGCACGTCGTAGGGTATCGCTCCGGTCTCTTGGGCCACCTGAAGCACGGAGGTTGCAGGCACATAGAGAAATTCTGGCGCCTGGTCGATGAACCGGGCAATCAGCCATGGGCAGGCAATGCGGTCGATCTTGGGACGCTCACGAGTGACCCATTTCATGCAGCACCTCTTTGAGCTTCCAGAGGCAGGCCAGCGGCTCGCCAGGCCTCGATGCCGCCCGCGATGTAGCGTGCATCAAGACCGCGTGCGCGCAGCGCCAGGACAGTGGAGCGGCCAATGTCCTTGCCTCGCAGGCAGTACAGCAGCACCGGCTTCGATGCATCGAGCTCCTGGCTCCACTCGTGTACCCGCGATGGATCGCGCCAGGATGCCCCCGGAATGACCTGGCCGCTCTGCAAATAATCCTCCTCGCGGCGCACATCAAGCGTGCCCGGCGCACCGGCCAGCGCAGCGCCCGTCTCGATGCTAAACGTCAGGGCATCCGCCTCGACGGCCGCCCCGTAGCGCTTGTAGACCTTGTCCCACGGGATGTTGGCCATGAAGGCATCCACATAGGCGCCCGCCTTGGCACCGAAGTCCAGGTGGTAAGCATGCTCGTACATGTCCAGCGCCAGCACGGGCGTGGCGCCGGCCAAGAGGTGCGTGTGGTCGGCAGCCCAGTGGTTGATGAGGCGGCTTTCGCGGGAAGACCAGGAGAGCAGTGCCCATCCCGATCCACCGCCCATGGCCTTGGCCAACCCGGTGAATTGGCTGCGCCAAGCCTCGACGGAGCCAAAGTCCCGGGTGAACGCAATGGATAAGCCACAGGAAGGCAGCACGCCGTTGCCTCCTAGGTTGTCGAAATACAGCTCGTGCAGGAAGGCCGAGTTGGCGGCGATCAACTCCTCGCGCTTGAGACCGTTAATGGTGAAGGTGGCTGCGGCACTCCAGTCCAGCGCTGCGAGTTCGCTCCGTACGGCGTTCAGGCGCTTGACGGCACCCGCGTAGTTGTTTTCGTGGTGGCTGGTGATCAGGCGGCTCGACAGGCCAGAGAGTTGATCGGGGTTCAGCGTCAGCGGGCGGAGTTGGTAATTCATGATGTTCTCCATCAAATGGTCAGTGTCAGACGTGGGCAACCAGCGGATAGACGGCCAGGCCGATCAAGGCTGCGGCAAGCACCACCACAGGCTCGGGCAGCTTCTTGAACCGCCACAGAACCGCTGCGGTGGCGAAAAACAGTGCTGCAGTGGGTAGATCAACGATGGACCGCTGGCCCAATACGACTACGGCCCCTGCAATGGCACCGACGGCGGCGGCGGTGACGCCATCCACGAAAGCGACCACGCCGGGATGCTTGCCGTGCTTCTTAAAGTACGGCGCAGGGATCACTGTGAGCAGATAACAGGGCAGAAAAGTCGCTGCTGCCGTGACGACCGCGCCCCAGAAGCCGCTGGTCAGGAAGCCGATGAACCCGGTGGTGATAACGACCGGACCTGGGGTAATCATGGCCACGGCCACGGCGTCCACGAACTGGCGATCCGTGAGCCATGCGTACTCCTTGACCACGCCGCCATAGAGGAACGGCACGATGGCCAGGCCGCTACCGAAGACGAACGCGCCCGCATAGGTGAAGTAGGCAGCGATCTGTCCCAGCTTGTGCCAGTCGAGGTTCTCCAGGCTGAGGGCTGCAGCGATTGGTGCCGCCCACGCCATGCTGTGCAGTTGGCCGCCGGTTCGCTTCAACGGGCCGCGCACGGCCCACACCAGCAAACCCGCGCCGAGAAAGACCCAGATCACTTCGGACTGAGTGACGATGGTCATGCCTGCGCTGAGCAGGTAGATGGCCCACAGCAGTCTGTCCTTGCCCACGCTCTTGGTCGTTAGCTTGTAGGCACTCAGGGCAATGATGCCGATGACAGATGCCCCAACGCCATAGAAAACAGCTTGCATCCAGGAGATGCCGCCATAGGCTTTGTAGGCGACACCCAGTGCAACCACCATCACAAAGGACGGCAGCACAAACGCCAGCCCAACCAGCGTCGCGCCCCACAGGCGGAAATGCACATACCCGAGATAGATGGCCAACTGGGCGGCCAAGGGGCCCGGCATGAGCTGGGCCAGGGCCATGCCTTCCTTGTAGTCAGCATCCGAAATCCAGCCGCGTTGCTCCACCAGATCACGGTACATATAGCCGACCAGTGCCACCGGGCCGCCAAAGCCCAGTGTGCCCAGGCGCAACATGTAGAGCACCAGTTGCCACAGCGTGTAGCTTGGAACAGTTTCCGCGCCGTCATCGGGCGCGGCCGTTATTTTGAGATCGTTCATGTTCATTCCTGAGGTGGTGAGGTACTAAGGCTTACGAAGGGTCGAGAAATGGGCATGGAGCGAATCCAGCACCCCGCCCACGTCAGCCAACAGTGCGTCGTCGTCCGGCCAGCGCTTGCGTGCACCGGCCAGCACGGCCTCGAAGCCGCTGGCTTCGGGTGTGGCAGTGCCTCCCACGTCCAGGGCATGCACCATGGCCCCCAGGCGCTGGAGGCCGCGATCTCCGTCCAGACCAAAGCTCGCCATCAGCACCTCAAACGTCACCCGGTCGCCAAAGTGGGAGAAAGTCGCTCCGTCGAAATCGAAACCCAGCGCATCAGCAGGACAGTCGGCGGGCAAGTCCAGCCACACAAAGCGCGCAGCGGGGTCAATGAAGCGTTGGATGAGCCAAGCACTTGCCACGCGATCTACCCAGAGATGGCGGCGTGTTGCCCACAGGCGCCCCTGGTACTGCATGCGGTCACGCCGGGCAATGCGGCCCGCTGCGGCCTGGGGTTCGCCGGGTGACTGGATGGCTTCGACCGCGTTCGTGAAGTCCCGCCATTGGGCTTCGGCACGGATGGAGGATTCACCCGGAAAGAAGTCGATCTTGCGGATGGCCTCGTAGGTGCGCGCGTGCCGACGCTGCAGACGTTGCAGCTCAGCGGCAGATAGCGAGGAAATAAGCTGGCGCGCTTGCGCCAACTCTTCAAGCCAGGGTGCGTAGTCGGCCGTTCGATCAAACAGCGCTTGGTAGGCTGCTTGCTCAGCCATGTCCTTCGCTTGAACACGCAGCAGCCAAGCTTGCCCGCCTTCTTGCAGGGCCTCGTCGGCCAGGGTTTGTAGCTGCGCAGCCTGCTCCGCCTGTGCGGGCAGCAGATAGGTGCCGTCGCGCAAGGCGGCACAGCCCTGTGCCTTGACGGCACGCCAGATCCGCATGCGCGCTGTGGCCGCCGCGGATGGGAGGCTGACGACGAAAGCCAGCCAAGTGTCAGAGGTGAGAGACATGACGGCAGCTTAGCGAGCCGTCACGAATGCTGCAACAATGTAGCGATCTCTACATAACCTCGAATGGATTGGCTGCTCGCTTCACTACTTGCGGGGTCAGCAGAATGGCCGCTTCTATACACAAACTACGCATTCAGAGGCGGAGCGGTAACGACCGCAAACGCTGCAAAGCGATCCCTGCCAAGGAGCGCATTGCTGCAGAGACCCGGTACGCCCATGCTCTGAAAAAGCAGCTCGGTGGCCCAGAACAGGTCGCAGCCGCGCTGGACACCATGCACCGCCTGGAAGAATCGCCACCCGAGGTGATGTCTCCTGACGATCTCACCTTGCTCAAGGCCTAGGGCAAAGCCAGTGCGGTGGCCAAGCAGACGGGGTTCAGGGATCTGGGGGAAAGGGATGGGGCGTACTTTGAAGTACGGCTGGTGTGAGGGTGTTGGTCCACTGAGGACACGCCATGCCGATCAACGCGCCCTGGAACTACCCGACCTTGATGTGCACGCCACCAGGCGGGGGCGGTGGTGTGTGCCCCACGGAGACCCTGCTGCCGCTGGAGGCTGAGGCGTATGCAGTCACGCAGGAGGGTGAGATCTGGCGGGTGACGGTGAAACACTCCGGTGAAGTGGTGTATGCGGGGCCTGGGCCTGTGGTGCAGGTGGAGTCGCCTGCGCCGTTTTGAAGCAATTTGATTGCACCGCACCAGCTACTGGTTGTATGGTGCAACAGCCTGCAAGGAGTCGATATGTCGATAGACCGTGCCAACTATCCTGGGGTGCTCGCCTCCAGCAACTCCTCAGTTCTCCATCTCCATTTGCTCCTCCAGTTAGGCGACAGGCTGCGAGGTCTCAGGAAAGCGCAAGGCCTGAGCACGGTGGCGATGGCGAGTCACTTGGGACTCTCGCGCGCAACGCTGAGAGCGGTCGAAGCAGGAGATTCCACGCCGTCCATGGGCACATACTTGAAAGTCATGTCCGCTGTGGGCATCGTGGGCGACTTGGCGTTGTTGGCAGATGGCGTCATGCAAACGGTCAAGTCAAACACTGCGGCGGCAGGAGCAAGCCGCGATGCGCCGTTGGCTCGAATCATCGTTTCTGCAGATGCCTCTCGCCACCGGATCCAGGATCTACAAAGTCTCGCACTTCATGAAGCAGCAGTGCGACGCGTTCGTGCTGACCCTGCGTTGCTCCATCAGGCCCAAGCAGTCCTCCAAAAGTGGCTGGATGCTGGGGACCAACGTTCGGCGAGTCTTTGGCTTGAGTGGAAGGACATCCTTGAGAATCGCAAGTGGCGTAAGGCACTGGGGAGAACCCACCGAGCGCAGGAACTAAGGCAAGCGTCCCCGATGACCGCTGTTCTGCCGCCAGAGGTCCGAAAGCGCGTCCTCCAAGAAGTCCGTGAACTGAAGGAAGGCGTCGTTCTTGAGATCGCCGGTAGGGCTAGTCAATGACAAGTGCCGTTCGGACTAGCCACTGGCAGCGGCCAGAATTTGACGTTCAATTCCCAGGATTGCACTATCGCTGGTGCGCACTGATCCCCAGCCATTTCCACGGAGCAAGCCATGGCCCTTGAAGACGACATCGCCACTCTCACCGTACTCGTACAGGGCATGCTCGCTGAGTCAGGAGAACAAGCCGGTTTTGATGCAAGAGAGTGGCTGGACCGTTGGCTTACTGGTGTGGTCCCAGCATTGGGAAATCGGAGACCCATCGATGTGCTCAATGAGCCGGACGGCCTGGAAGTCGTGAAGAGCTTGCTCTTGCGAGCCCAATCCGGTGCGTACTCGTAAGCATAGGCAGAGAGTGGACTGATCGTGAGTCAGGTCTGGACCTGTCGCTATCCCCGCTGACCAATTGACACCATGCAGAATGCCTACGGCGATGCCCTCTAGCCAGAACGCCCCGTATCTCCCTGCGTCTGCTCCCCGCAGCGCGGACATCGCTCTGTACCTAGACCTCGATGGTGTTGTTCACCATGAAAAAGTGCTCTGGCACCCCCGCAAGGGAATCTACATGAGCCCGTATGAGGCTGCAGGACACTCTCTTTTCGAATGGGTTCCTATCCTGGAATCGGTGCTTGAACCCTACCCGGCAGTCGCCCTGGTACTCAGTAGCACTTGGTGCATCCGCCCGGGATACAGCGCAACCCTCAAACGGCTTCCAGCCTCTCTGCGTGCCCGGTTCATTGGTGGGACGTACCACAAGCGTGTCCATGGCGTGGATCCCTGGAATCTGTCCATGTTTCGCACCACGCCCCGTGGTGTGCAAGTTCAAGATGACGCTCGTCGCCGAAAGCCCCGGCAGTGGCTGGCACTTGATGACGATTTGGAGGGGTGGCCTGACTCCTGTCGGCAAAATTTGGTCGCGTGCGAAGGAACTACCGGCTTGTCCAACCCCGTAGTTCAACACGAGCTGAAGGAAAAACTGCGCGGCTGCCATACAGGGTTGTCCGCCTAACCCAGTAGTTTCTGAAAGCAACCAACCGATGATGCGACGCCACTCCGACATCCTCGCGGTCTTGCAATCTGTCGCTGGCATCGTGAAACGTCGCCACGCGGCCAATGTGCTCAGCCGTCGGACAGCCAGTATCGGCTTCATGGATTTGGATATCGGACCGTTGGTTCTCGAAGCGCCAGCTCGCCACATCGGCGAGGTATTCGCCTTGTCCTCACCTCCGGTGGCCAAGCTCGAGCAGGCTGTTGCATTGAACTTGCCCAGCACTTCGTATTTCAGTAGGAAGGTCAACGGCCGCAAGTGGCCATTGATGAGGTCCCCATGAAAACACACTCAACCTCAACGAGTCGCCTCACAAGCAACAGCCCAAGCGCAGTTGAACATCCGTCGCACTACGCGTCTGCTGCTCAGACCAAGGCCTTTCTGGCTGGCAGCCTGGCCGCCCGGACGGCTCGCTTGGAAGCTAATGACATGCTCTGCACAGACATGGCTGCGGATCTGGTCGGTACCACCCCAGTGACGATCAATGCGTGGGTCGCTAAAGGGCGGGCGATCGGATTGACCCAGGCCCGGCGTGGATTCAAGTTGCCTCGTTGGCAGTTTGAACCTGCCCTATGGGATGCATTGCCCAAGCTTTCAAAAGCCTTGGGAACGAGTGAGGGCTGGGCATTACTCGCCTTCTTGGAGACACCATCGGGCGCTTTGGGTGGCCGGACACCGCGTCAGGCGATAGAGCAGGGTCATCTGGCCCGTGTGATTGAAGTGGCGGGTGCTGAGGGCTATTGACCCCCCTACGCCTCATGAATCTCGCAGATCTTCAGTACATCCCTTACTTCTAGCTCCTAGTTCCGGAGCTTCTTTTCAGCGTTCAGCATTCGAGCGCCCCTGCGGGCACGGTGAATATAGGGATACTGCTACTCCTGTTGCCTCAATCGAATCTGCTTTCACGGCGATTTGACAATACCGGTCAGCCGGTTGCCTACCTTGCTGAACGCCCTGAAACCGTATTTACGCGGCGATCTGTCGTCGTGAAGCCTGATGAGTTTCTTCTGAGATGGTGAGTGGAAAGCCATTCCATAATGAAAGCTCCAGTGGAATCCGACACATCGCCCAGGCAGGCCTTGTCGGGAGTTCATGGCGGGAACGACCACCGCGTTATCGGAACCTGCGCTTGGGATATGTAGACACGAAGGATTCAGAAATGGCAGACGCAGTTGAAGTTGGAAGCACCAATGTATATGCCGACCTTGGATACCCAGACGCTGAGGCTTTGCAGCGAAAGGCTTCGTTGGCGTCGCATATAGCTTGGACGATCAAGGCGCGACATCTGACCCATGAGGCAGCGGCAGAATTACTTGGGATAGATCAAGCAGACATCGTGAAGATTGTTCGTGGGCAGTTCCGCGGCACGAGTGAAGCAATGATGCTTGAATGGATTGCGAGGCTCGGTCACGACGTGACGATCCTGGTGACCAAAACAGCACGGCAAAGGCCGGGGAAGATTGGGCTGGAGTTCCACTGCTCATCCTGAGCACCAAGCTCACCAGAACGTTGTTTTAGATAGAAGCCGCGATCATCAGGGCCGCATTTCTTCCGCCTCCAGCCTCTGGTGAGGCAGCCCAGCCCAACGTTCACTGCTTACAGTGGATTGAGCAGTGCCAGCGCCTTGCGCTTACCCAGCTTGAGCACTTCAGCAATGCGCTCCAATTGCGCTGCCCGTGGATGAACATGGCTCGTCTCCCACTTGTAGACAGATATCGAAGAAGCACCCAGCAACTGAGCCATCTGCTTCTGCGTAATACCGAGTGCTGCGCGTTTGTCGATCAAGACCTGAGCATCGAACGGGATCTGCTTTGACTTCTTGGGAGTGACGTCTTCAGTCACTGCCTTGGCTTTGGGCGCATCCGTTGCTTTTACCTGCCGTTGGGTGGCCTTGAGCTGCGAAGTGAGGCTTTTGACTTCCCGCTTCAACGCTGCGATCTCCGAACGGTGGCCAGTGATCGCCTTGCGCATCCCCTGCAGTTCAGGTTTGAGCTCCTTGCGCGCCATGCGAACAACTTCAGCGCGAAAGGCATTGGAAAACGTATTCATAGGCCCAATGGTAACTTTGACGTCTTATCGCTCGCTTAGGGGCAGACGCACCGTCGTGTCGCACTCCTTCTTCGTCCCCCAAAAAACAAAACCGCCAAAGGCCTGAGCCCATGGCGGTTTGTTTCGGTGGCCACCGAGAAAGCTTGACTTATTTCCCAGCCTTGTCCGCCTTGCGCTTCGCAGCCTTGGGATCCACCACAGCCTTGAACTTGGCACCCGCCACAAACTTCGGCACCGTGCTCGCTGGGATCTTCAGTGCTGCACCGGTCGATGGGTTCTTGCCCGTTCGTGCTGCACGCTTAGCTGACTTGAAGGTTCCAAAGCCCACGAGCTGCACGGCATCGCCTTTCTTGACGGCCGTCTGGATGGTATCGATCAGCGTTTCCAGCACCGCATTGGCTGCGGTCTTGGACAGGTCATTCTTGGAAGCCAGGATTTCAACGAGTTCTGCGCGGTTCATGGATGCTCACGTGTAGAGGTTGGAAAGGACGGATTTATAACCCCGCCGCTGACGCCACGCTTGCTGGGACTCAATCATGCAGTGCACTTCTTGGCAAAAACTCCATGCCCGTGCGTTTCACCAACTCCTGGTAACTGATCGGCCGCCCCACCATCTCCCCCTCGCGGTTCTCTTGCCAATGCGCCCAGGCCTTGTTGGTCGTTGCGTCATACACGAGCTTGTACAGATAGGTCGGCACCTTCACCCCATTAGCCCCAATGCGTGGCCCCGCATCCGTGAACGCTGGTCCGGTGATCACAAACACATCTCCCTTGGCCCGCTTCACATAGTGCCGCGTGTCCTGCTCGATCTTGTTCCAGGCACCCCCGTTGTGCTGGGCATTCTGGGGGACCATGTTCGCCAGACTGAAGCTCTGGGCCATGGAAGTGGGAGTGGCCATATCTCCCGCAGGCGCCATGTGCCCTCGGGAGTAGCCGGAGTTCTTGTAGTCCTCCAGCTCCGCCCGCTCACCACTGGGCAAGCGCGCATCCGCAAAGAACCGCTTCGCCCGCTTCTCATCGGCATCCTCGATGAGCCTGCGGTTCAGGCGCTGGGCCACAAACACCGGGGTCTTGGTGGTGCCTGAATGCAGCACCGCAAACGCTTCATAGCAAAGCTCGCGCAGCTGCGGCCGGGGTGTGATGGCCGGTGGCGTGCCATTCGCAAAGAACTGCGGGCACTGCGCAAAGGAGGTGGGCTCGGGCGTGAGCAGGGCTGCACTGTCGAACTGCGGAGACCGTGCCCAGGAAAGATTCGGGAGAGCAACGCTGGCAAGAGACAGGGCCAGCACAGCTGCCAGGCGCACACGGCCTGGCCAAGAGAAGAAACGATTCACAGAAGAGGCATTCGAGTCGAATTTGACGGAGCCCGATTGGAGCACCGTTCACCTCTCGCTTCTGGCCCGAATGCTCGGATCCCGCAGGGTTTTACAGCTGCTTGCAGAGATGGGGTGCACAAACAGAAAGGGCTCCCAAAGGGAGTCCTTTCTGCCTGCCCGCCCCTGCGGTTCAGTTAACACTCCCCATGGCAGCAGCACCCGCACTGTGCGAAGTGCCACCGCCATGGAAGTCCCGCAACTGCTTTAATCCAACTCAAGCAGTTGGTCTGTCAGATACGCAGGCATTCACAAGCCGCCTTGCGGGAACGCCTGCAGGTTCGTCAGTTTTGCTGAAGTCACGCTTGCCATTGGTTTTGAAGGCTCGCCTACTCCGTAGGCGTTGGCTCGGAAAGCGACAGCTATCGTGCTAACTGGGTGCCAGCGGCCCTTTTTCATCAAGCTTTGCACCCGTTGCCGATATTTCTGTGGATTTGGCGCATTCTCCTCACGCCCTTTGTGTCGCCGAGTGTTGCACCACCAACAGGCAGCAACGATGTTTTGTGCGGAATCGCGCCCTTGATCCTGGCGAGCAGTTAGATGCTCAGCCGTGCACCGAAGGTACTTTTGGAATTTAGGCATGAGTTCATTGGGCGTGAACTCAGGCAATGCAGGTTCGATCATTACCAAACCGCAGTAGAAGCAACGGCATTGTTGGATGAGCGCGGACTGGATACGGAGTTTGGCTATCTTGTTCATTTGGCAGCAGGGGTAGTGTTGAAGCTACTCCCGTTGCCGATAGCCGGACAGGTCGGGCGCCGGGGCATCGCACCACTCGGCTATGCGCCAAGTCACCCGGACGCGGCCGGGTTCGCGTTAGCCCGGACAACCAATAATTTATATCTCTGCGTCCAGTCGGCGCAAGTACCGGCTGTTGCACGCATGCGTCATGCTGACTCAACAGGTAACTCGACTTGCTGCGCCGGATCCTTCGCCCTGTGCACAAACAGCTCCACCGATGGCACCTTGATCAGCGACTCTGCCTGCTCGATAGTGCCTTGCAGCCAGGTATCCCAATCCCCCTTTTCCAGCGGCACCACCGTGCGCTTGTCCTGCTTATCGGGCGGGCGCTTGGGGTCAGTTCGGTGCATCAGGTTGAGGACAGGCACATCGTCGCAGTTCTGCGTGATCATGGTGTAGCTGTGCAGCACCTCGCCTGTGGCCGGGTCGGTCCACTCGCTCCACAGGCCCTCCAGGCCCCAGGGCTCGCCGTCGGCGCGCTCAAACTGCCAGGGTATGTGCTTGCCAGTGCCCCAGTAGGGTTCGACATACAGCTGCGCCGGGATGATGCAGCGCTGCCCCTTGCGCCAGGGGCCGCCGTAGGTCCATGACTTGGCCATACCTTCACGCCGGGCGTTGACGGTGCTCAAGCGCTTGCCGTCCTTGCCGGTGGGGATGTGTGTCTTGGAGTTCGGCGGGATCATGCCCCACTGCCCTACCACCAGCTCGCGCCCGGCTTCCCCCTTGGCCCGCAGGAACGGCCCACGGTACAGCGGGCTCATCTTGTCGCGCCACTCTTCCTCGGGCACGTCACCGAAGTGCAGCACCAGCTGCTCACGGCCCGGGACCTCGTAGTAGGTACACATGGCAACATTCTGGCAGCAGGGAGCTATACTGTAAATATGTACAGTCTTTGGAATTCCCCGCTACCGGTGCCGTACGACACGGCGGCGCAGTCGCTGGCTTTGCCCCTTTGCGGGGTGAGCGTGCGCGCGGGGTTTCCATCGCCAGCTGACGACTTCGTGGTGGAGCGGCTGGACATCATGCAGCTGCTGGTAAAGCACCCCCAGGCAACCTACTTCTGGCGCGTGCGGGGTGACTCGATGCGAGACGCTGGCATTGAGGACGGCAGCATCATCGCGGTGGACCGGGCGATCAAGCCCAAGCACAACAGCATCGTCGTGGCCATTGTGGACGGCGAATGCACCGTGAAGTATCTGCACCAGCGCGCCGGCCGGATCAAGCTGCGGGCGGCCAACCCTACCTATCCCGACATCATTCCCCGAGAAAGTCAGACCATTGAGGTGTGGGGCGTGGTGAGCGGGTGCGTGAAGCTGTTTCTTACCTGATCTGATGGACGGAGGCCAGCATGTACGCGCTGGTGGATGGCAACAATTTTTACGTGAGCTGTGAGCGGGTGTTCCGCCCCAGCCTCAACGGCCGCCCGGTGGTGGTGTTGAGCAACAACGATGGCTGCGCGATTGCCCGCAGCAATGAGGCCAAGGCCCTGGGCATCAAGATGGGGGCGCCGTGGTTCCAGATCCGGCACATGGAAGAGACCCACGGCCTGGTGGCCTTGAGCGCCAACTTCACCCTGTACGGCGACATGAGCAACCGGATGATGAGCCTGGCGGCGGGTCTGGGGCCTTCACAAGAGATCTACAGCATCGATGAGTCGTTCATCGGCCTGCAGGGCATGCGCGGCGACCTGACCACCCGCAGCCACGCCATCCGTGCGCGCATCCACCAATGGGCGGGCATTCCTTGCGGTATCGGTATTGGTCACACCAAGACGCTGGCGAAGCTGGCCAACCACATCGCCAAGACGGCCGAGCGCAAACCAGGCAGCTACCCGGCCGAGCTGGCCCAGGTGTGCAACCTGACCGCCCTGTCCGCCCAGGACTTGGACGACGTGCTGGCCAGCACGTTGGTGGAAGAAGTCTGGGGCGTGGGCCGCAAGACCGGTGCGCAGTTGCATCAGTGTGGGGTGCATACGGTGCTCGACCTGGCACGGCTGGACCCAGCCATGGTGCGAAGGCGCTGGAGCGTGGTGCTGGAGCGCACCGTCCGCGAACTGCAGGGCATGCAGTGCATCGACCTGGACGATGCACCCGCGCCCAAAAAAGAGATTGCCTGCACCCGGTCATTCGGCCAGGCGGTGACCGAGCTGCCGCCGCTGGTGGAGGCCGTGAGCGAGTTCGCCAGCCGAGCGGCCGAGAAGCTGCGCAAGCAAGGCAGCCTGGCCAGCCAGTTGCTGGTGTTCTGCCACACCTCGCCGTTCCGACCCGGCCCTCGCTTCAACAAGTCGGTGGTGGTGCCACTGCGCCGGCCTACGGCTGACACGGGAAAGCTGGTGTGGGCGGCTGTAGCTGGCATGCGCCGCATGTACGAGCCTGGGTACAAGATGGCCAAGGCAGGGGTGATGCTGCTGGACCTGGTGCCGGGCAACGTGCTGCAGGGCGAGCTGGATCTGGAGGATGAAGACCGTCGCGACCGCACCCAGCTGATGGTGGCGCTGGACACGCTCAACCAGCGGTATGGCAAAGGCACCGTGCATTCAGGCGCCACGGGCGGCACCAACAAGGGCAAGGGCTGGGGGATGAAGCAGGAGAGGCGCACGCCGCAGTACACGACGCGGTGGGAGGATGTGCCGGTGGCTAGGGCCTAAGAGTGGAGGCGATACCGCGCTCGAAGTCGGCTCTGCAGCGTTCACGGTCGGTCGGCGCTGGCCGTCTTACTCACGATATCCGCCGCATGGCGGTCCTTGCGACGTGAAGCCTGCCGCCGCGTCAGCGGACCAGTCTCGAAGCATCAACTGCCCTTTGGCGACACGGCGCTCGTCGCCAGGGGACCGGCTATAAACGACATTCCAGGCGGGCCACAGAGCTCAAGCTTTGACAATTTGACGAGGGCGCATGTTTTTCTATGTCGATGAGAGCGGGCACACGGGTTCGGAATTGTTCGACGCGACCCAGCCTGTCCTGTATTACGGGGTCCTGTCGAGCGATATAAACCTCGATGTGCTGGTCGAGGAGAGGCTCACCCCCTTGCGCAAACGCCTCGGCGTGGACCGACTGCACGCGGCTCAGCTTGGAGTCGGCAGACTGGCCACCATCGCCGACGAGTTGGTGTCCATGCAGAAGAAGTTCACCTTGCGCTTTGACCTATACCGGGTGAATAAGCCGGACCACGCGGTCATCTGCTTTTACGATCAAGTCTTCGACCAAGCCATGAATCCGGCCGTCACTTGGACCAGCTATTGGACGCCGCTGCGATACATCCTTTTGCTGAAGCTCGCATCCTTGTTCGAAGAAGACGATGCACGCCTCGCTTGGTCAGCCCGTATCGACACAAACCGAGCGCGAGCCAACGAGAAGCTCATCTCGGTGTGCCAACGAATCGCGGGACGTGTCGATCAGCTTTCCGACGCGCGCTCGCGTCAGTTGATCGGCGACGGCCTGACATGGGCCGCCCAGAACCCGGATGCGATTGGCTACAACGTGGATCATGCCGACGACATCAAGCAGATCAGCCCCAACATCATCGGGTTTCAGTCGGTCATGCACGGCATTGCAAGGCGAATCGTGCAGCGCGGCAAGCGAGCGTCGAGAATTGTCGTGGACCGGCAGTCCGAGTTCAACAAGGCGCAGAAAACCCTCTCGGAGTTTTTCGCCGCCGCGTCGGGCATGGAAGGCGCAACTGGCCCCGGCATGCCCAAGATCAGCTTCGCGGGGATGCCCAAAACCCCCATCGAATTCGCAGCCGGCACCGACAGCGCGGGGCTTGAGCTTGTCGATGTCTACCTGTGGATTTTCAAGAGGCTCATCGACGGCAAGGACATGGCCGCGGAGCTGATGCCGCTGGTCTACGCCCAGCGACATCGCGGCAACACCGATGAAGTATCCCTGCGAGCCATTGAGGCCAGGTGGGAACGGCATTTCGCCAACATGCCCCCGCTTGAAGACATGCCGCCGGAGCAACTCGAGGCGGCGAGAGAAATCATGGACAAGGAAGAGGCACGCCGGCAACAAGCCCTCCAAGGCCATTTGGCATCGCCTTGAGCTGCGCGCCAAGGGGCCTAAGGCACCGGTTGTAGTGACAGGCGGTTGCCACTCCAGCGCGAGCCCGAGAAGCCGCAGCGTAACAACTGCGCGGCATCGAACTGGGCAACGGCCACATCAAACGTCAACCGGTATGGCGGGCAAGAAGCCCGTAGCGTCCGTCGCCGACCAGACCGGTGAAGACCTCGATGTACGCCAGGTCCTCGATCGCAGCCGGCGGGTCAGAGTTTTCGATGACGATGACCTGCAGCTTCTCCTCCAGGCTGGCGAGATGCTTGTAGAACTTCTCGGCGAGGCTTGTCGCCTTCAGCGCCTTCTCGTCGTCCGACAGATCGCCGTGCTTTGACTTCAGCGGCTCACGGTACGTCAGCAGCGGGGTGTCGAGCACCAGGAAGCCGGGATGCGGTAGGCCCTTGTCAATGCAGTGCACGGCGACTGCCACGTTGAAGGCCGCATGTAGCACGGCGCGGACACCCTTGCCGTTGGCGTCCCTGGCCTTGCCGGCGACGGTGATGTCGTTGGCCTTTGCGTCGAACTGGATCTTGTCCGCATCCGGGAAGCCCCACTCGGTCAGGACCGCTTTGACGGTCTCGCCGAACTCGAAGAGCACCGTGGATTCAGGGCCAACGGGAAGAGGGTCGCGCTCGCTTTTCGTGGATGCCGCGGCGATCTCTGCTCGGCGGTTGGCCAACTTTTCACGCCGCAGGTGCAGGTCGATCAGCTTGCACAGTTCAGCGCGCTGGGCGTTGTAGTTCTCGAAGCTGCTCCGCAGCGACGCTTCCGTGGGGCGTAGGTCCAGGGCGCGCTGATCGAATTCTTCAATCTGGTCCTCGAGTGACGCGATGGAGGTCGTGAGCGCCAATGCCTCGGCGTGCAGCGAATCGACGACGTGAGCCAGTTCGCGCTGTTCACGCTCGATCTTGCGCGCTTCGGCTGCCGCGGCCGTATGCGCCATCGAAATCTCTGTGGCGGCGTGCTGGTGCTTCTGCGCGCCGGGCGGGGCGCCGCAAACCGGGCAATCACGGCCGGCCATGGCGGCCAGCAGGCTGCCGCCCTCCTCGATGGAATGCAGCCGGTCCAAGTCGGAGTTGTAGACCGCCTGCAGCTTGGCGAAGCGTTCCAGGGTGATGTCGAGTTCTGCAGCTCGTGCGGTGAGTTCCTGGCGGCGGTCAACCGCGGCACGCCGCTCGGCGGCGTTGTCATCCAGCATGGTCTGCACGGCCCGCAGCTCGGCGGTGGTCGTTGCGCCACTGGCGTCCAGTTCCGCGAGCTGTGCGTCCACCTGCGTCCGGTCTGCCGGGGCGTCGCCCAGTTCCTTGTCGAGCTGCGCCAGCATCTCGTCGACGAGCTCCAGTTTGGCCGCCTTGGCGGCAATCCGCGCGGGCTCGGTGGGGACTGTCACGGTGGCCGCGTCGTCCTGACCGGTGAGGAGCAGCTTGAACAGGTTTTGATCGAGGGTGCGCTCCGTATAGCTGTTCGACACGTAGGCGGGGCTTCGCTTGGACATGATGTCCTCCTCCCCAACCACGGCGAACTTCGCCAGTACGCGGAAGGCCAGCTGTTCCTTCTCACCGCTGGCATTGCGCACAATCCACCGGTCCTGCAGGCCCAAAGTCTCGAGGATCCGGTAGGAGACAGAGTCGGTTGCCTTCGCGCTGTGCTTCCCTGACAACACCTCTCCCTTGCCGGTCGGGTGGGAGGTGATGAGACCCGGGAAGAGCTTGAGGTTTCCACCCTTGGTCGGGCGATACAGGGTGAACTCGCCCTGGTCGCCAAGGGTCAGGCCGAGCCAGACTGCGTCGTAGGCCTTGATTTCATCGGTCTTTGGAAGCTTGGAAACCGCGCCGAGCATGAAGAGCACCGCTTCCGATGCGAACGACTTGCCGGTGTTGGACGCGCCGTAGATGATGTTCAGGCCGTCGACGAATTCAAGTTTGGCAGGCTCAATGTTGGGCCCGGTGAAGGCCAGGTGGCGCAGCCGGATACCGTTCATGCGCGTGCTCCCGCAAACGTCTCTTCAACGCGGAAGTCGGCGGTCCACCGCCCGATTCGCTTTTCCATCTGCTCGCGCATCTCTGCGGCCGGCTTGTTGGCAAAGCGCTCGGCCATCCACTGGGCGCGCTCCTTGAGCGCGACGGAATACGATGCCTGCAGCAGGTCGAGGTAGATCGGGGCGTCGTCGCTCGCACCGAAGGTGATGCCGTCTTCAGTCTCGAAGACGTCGACGAGGTGCAGCTGCTGCATCAGCCGAAGGCTTTTCTCTACCAGCGGACGCCTCACCACGAGCTCGGCCGCGCGGTTGGGCAGATCCGGGTGCAGGCTGCTCGGGGCATCTGGGTCGTCGAGATCCCCGGTGTGAACGACCAGGTGGTCGAGCCAGGTCATCTCCAGCAGGTCGCAACGCCGCGGATGGAAGGCTTCCAGCACGACCAGCGCGCGGATGCCTGTTTCGAGCGTGCTATTGAAGGGGTGCGTGCTGGGCGCCGGCCTGTCTACCGATCCCATGGCATGACCCCCTCGTTGGCAAGCAGGTGGCAGGTGCCCTGCTTGACCTGCGGCCCGGCATGCCGGCCCAGCACGCCGGAAGCTTGCAGCAGGGCGGCCTGCTGCATGACCTTGTTCAGGCGGGCGAACTTGTTGGTGTGATCGGCGTCGTGGACGTCGACAACGCCGTGGTGGACCTCGTCGCGGAAGGTCTGGACGAACTCCTCCGGCGTCGAGTCACGGTAGAAGCGGTCGAACGCCGTGGCGTCGAAGAAGCGGGTGCGCTGGATCTTGAGATGCGGCCCCACATCGGGGCAGGCCAGCGCGGCATCGGGATCGGGGTAGGTACCCGGCCCCCGCTCCTCGTACACCTTCAGCAGTTGGCCGAGGTAGGCCGATTCGCTGGCGTGGATCGCAGCGGGCACGACGCCCCTGGGGCTCTGGCCGGGGTCGGCATCAAACCATTTGACCAGCGCCGGCATGCATGCCGGATCCTTGGCCAGCAGCCTAGCGTCGAGCCAGTGGACGTTCGCGAAATCGAAAGCCCTGATCTTGGCCTCGATCTCCGGCGTCAGCTTTACCGTCGCGTTCTCCACCAGGTCACCCGCGATGTACGTGTCCCAGCGATCCAGGAACGCCTGCTTCAGCCGGTCCGGGTGCGCGACGAACTCGCGTACCTTGCGCACGACGCCCAGGGGCGCCACGAAGGTGTAGGCCCGCGGCAGCGCGTACGCGCCTGCCGCCGAGTGCATGAAGATCTTGCCCAGCTCTACGAACAGCGCCTTCTCGGACAGCGGCTTGCTAAGCTGCTTGCACTGGAAGTTGTCCCATGGCCCGTCCATCCGACGGTCGGTGACGTAGCCCGTGACATCGCGGCCCAGGTCGCCCGTGCCGCTCCACCGGTCGTGCGAGTGGTAGTCCTTGCAACGCTGGTGCAACCAGTCGTCGACGAAGTCCTCGAGCTCCGCCGCGGTCAGCACGGAGATCAATCCGGGGTAGTTCTTGTGCAATGGGGCTCCTCCCAGGTCCGATCTTAGATGGGGCGTCGATACCTGGCGGGCCAATGATAGCGACGCCTGAAGCTGTCCACGGTGTCAGCGCGGCGCCGGGCCCCGGCCGTAGACCAGCGCGTCGCGAATCTCGACGTCAAGGCCGGCGACCAAGCGCACTGGCGCTTCGGTGGTCAGGTCGGATCGGCTGTTGACGACCGCCAGACCGATGGTGCTGCACTCAAGGCACAGGGCGACGGTCATCCAGAATCGGCCGACCGCCGCACCCTATCGAGTACCCGGTCTCCGATGCGCAGCGGTCATACGAACCGCTGCACATCGAATGTCGGGTGACGAACGCGGCGGTCGCTCGGACCGTCTGCCGTGAATGACTCTGACCAGCCTGAAGCTGCCACACCGGAGGTCGGTGCTATCGAGATGTCGCACATTTCGCAGGCCCAGGGTTGGCCAAGCACATGGGCGCGCTCCAGATGGCGAAAGCTCAGCTGTGCCTGGCCTGCGTTGTCAGCAGTCTTGGCTGCCTGCAGTTCAGCATCCACGGCGGGGCGGATTCTTGTTCCAAACGTTGTCATGCTCAGGCCTTGTTTGACACGCCGCGCAGCAGGCGCAGGCCGTTGATCACCACCAGAAGGCTGGCCCCCATGTCGGCGAAGACAGCCATCCACATGGACGCGCTTCCGAACACGGCGAGGACCAGGAACAAGGCCTTGATGCCCAGGGCGAACACGATGTTCTGCAAAAGGATGTTGCGTGTGCGCCGAGAGAGCCTTATGACCTCGGGGATGCGTCGCAGATCGTCATTCATGATGACGATGTCTGCGGCTTCCATGGCCGTGTCCGTGCCCGCGGCGCCCATGGCAATGCCGATGTCGGAACGTGCAAGCGCCGGGGCATCGTTGATCCCGTCCCCAGTCATCGCGGTGCGACCGTGTTCAGCCTGCATTTTCTCGATGGCAGACAGCTTGTCCTCGGGTAGCAGATTTCCTTGCGCCTTGTCGATGCCCGCCTGCTTAGCAATGGCCTGCGCCGTCGACACGTTGTCACCTGTGAGCATGACCGACGCGACGCCGAGCTCGTGCAACTGCTCTATGGCCTCGCGCGAGCTGTCCTTGATTGTGTCAGCCACAGCAAAGATGGCAAGAACCTCCCGTTCATCCGCCAGAAGGGTGACCGTGCGCCCCTTGGCTTCGTGGCTGGCGAGCAGTTCCTCTATCGCTGGTGAGCACAGTCCCCGCTCTTCGATAAGGCGGTGATTCCCCAGCACCAGCGTCTGTCCTTGAAGTTGGGCTTCTATGCCCCTGCCGGCAAGCGCCTTGAAACCGCTCACACCGCCCTCTCCGGCATCCAGGCCCTGTGCGATGGCCTTCGATACAGGGTGATCCGAATGTCCTGCGAGATCCGCCGCCCATCGAAGCACAACAGCTTCAGGCTGCTGGGATGCAAGAACGGCCTTCTCCACGAGCTTCGGCTTGCCTTCCGTGATCGTCCCGGTCTTGTCCAGCGCGATGGCCTTGAGCTTGTGTGCATCTTCGAGGTACACCCCACCCTTGATTAGGATCCCGCGGCGAGCCGCCGATGCGAGCCCGCTGACCACCGTGACAGGGGTTGCAATCACCAGGGCGCAGGGGCATGCGATGACCAGCAAGACCAGCGCCTTGTACAGCGCCTGCATCCATGTGAAGTCCAGGAACACAGGGGTCAGGACTGCGACCAGGACAGCGATGATGAACACCGCTGGCGTATAGATGGCCGCAAACCGATCAACGAATTGTTGTGTCGGAGCCCGCGAGCCCTGGGCTTGCTCGACCGACTGGATGATGCGGGCCAAGGTTGTATTGCTTGCTGCGGCCGTCACCGTGATTTCAATGGTGCCGGTCTCGTTGATCGTGCCTGCGAATACGGGGTCGCCCTGCACCTTGTCCACCGGGATACTCTCTCCCGTAACCGGTGCCTGGTTGACAGCGCTGGTACCGCTGGCCACGGTCCCGTCGAGCGGTATACGCGCACCAGGCTTCACGCGAACGATCGTGTCTATTTGCACATCCGCCGCCGGCGTCATCGTCCAGCTTCCGTCGGGCTGGCGGACTTCAGCGGTATCTGGCGTGAGGTCGAGCAGGCTCTTGATCGCATTTCTAGCCCGGTCGACTGCCCGTCCTTCAATCAGCTCGGCGATAGCGTACAAGGCCATCACCATGGCAGCCTCTGGCCACTGACCAATGAGGAAGGCCCCGGTCACGGCGACGGTCATCAGGGCATTGATGTTCAGGCGCCCTTGCATGAGCGCTGCGAAGCCCTTGCGGTAGGTGGAGAAGCCTGCGAGCCAGATCGCTGCGGCCGCAACGGCCATGCCGATGCCCTTGAACACCGTGGTGTCCGGTGCGAAGAAAGACAGGGTCTCCGCAGCAATTGCCAGCGCAAGTGCCAGCACCATCCGCCAAAGTCCTTCTGCCGTATTGCCGTGGTCATCGCTATCAGCCCCACCTTGGGTAGGCGCCGCAGGCTCCGGATTGAAGCCCGCCTTGCGGATTGCAGCCACAGCCTCAGGGATCACGTCCTCAGGCGCGTCGATCGTCAGAGTGCGCGCACCCAACTGGAAGCCCAGCCCTCGCACACCCGATATGGGCTCCAGCGCGCGCCGGATTTCGCTCTCTTCAGCGGCACAGTCCATCGTTGAGATTCGGAACACGGTCCCCTTCGATACGAAACCCGCAGGGGGAGCGGGTGCTGGCGCCGATGCCTTCGCGTCTGCAGCGCAGCAGGCGTCTGCAGCATGGTCGTTGTAGGCGTTCTCTTTCGAATTCATGGTGTTGGTTCCTTGGTGTAATGTGATTGGAAACCTTCAAGTAACTTCAGAGTCAAGCGCTGCGATGTGTTGACTGCGGCGCCAACCCGGGCGGGTGGAAATCTGCATGGCGGCTTCTACTTTTTGGCCTTCACGACCTCCTGGGAAACCAGGTCTGCCAGCTGCTTTGCTCCGAAACTGGGAAGCGCGCGACCATTGACAAAGAAGGTCGGCGTCTTGTTGACCTGGAGCGCGGTGAGATCCTGCACATCCTGCTGGATGACAGCATCCATCGTTGGGGCAGCCATATCCGCCTGCGCGCGTTGCAGGTCCAAACCAGCTTGCGCTGCCGCCCTAGAGGCCAGCTCCAGGCGAGGGGAGCCGTGGTCTGCCCAGCTTGGCTGCGTGTCGAGCAAGGACTCAAGCACGGGAACGAATCGATCTTGCTTGCGCGCGGCTTCCAGCAGCTTGACCACCTGATCTGCGCCCCTGTGAAAGGGGGCGTACCTGATCACCAACCGAACATCGGAGGGGTATTGCCGCATCAGGTCTTTGACGATGGGATAGAAGGCGCGGCACGTCTCGCACGCGGGATCAAAGAACTCCACGATGGTGACCGGCGCTTCGCGAGGACCCAGGACCGGTGAGTGCATCCGCACAAGGTGCTCGGACTGGCTGATGGCGATTGCTTGCTGATCCAACTGTGCGTTGCGCTGGTATACGTATGCACCAACAGCGAAGGCACCTGCTGAAACGATCAGCACAAGGGCGACGATTGCTTTTCTAGAGATCATGACGGGTTCCGCGCAGGTAGACGAAGAGGAGCGCTGCTATGGCAGCGAAGGATGCAAACGAGAGCCAAGGCAGCTCCAGACCCCAAAAGATGCTGAGCTTCTGGTTGGCGCAAGACACTCCTGCGGAGCATGGGATCCACGCCTGAGGAACCAGCCCTGCCACCAGGAGGCTGTGATAGCCAGCGATCACCAAGCCAGTGAGTGCCATCGGCAACGCGTAGACAGCTCCTCGGCGGTCTTCTGCGTACAGTGACATGCCAAGGACCAGAGCGATGGGGAACATGGCGATGCGCTGGTACCAGCACAGCACGCACGGTGTCATGCCCATGACTTCGCCGATGAACACGGCACTGCCGGTAGCCACGATCGAGACCAGCCAGGCGCACAGGAGTGGTAGCCAAGGCCTGCTCATGGGCACCAGCCCTGCGTGCGAGATTTGAAAGCGCGCGCCCGTGTGGTGCTACGCGCCCATGAGATCAGTAGGCCGCACGAAACGTCGGCAAAGACCATGGGAACTCCCTGAAACGAACGGACAGGCCAGCTACAGCACGGCGGGCTGGCTCGCGAGTTGGCAGCGGTTTCGGTGAGGAACCGATGCCCTGGTCAGGCCAGGGCGCGCCACTGCGGGCGTTCAGGGCGGAGAGGCGCGGGAGGAGGTTTCAGTGCAAACGCGATTGCACCAAAAAATTCATGGACCGCCGCGATAGCGGCAATGAGGCTGGGTTGTGGTGCGGCCGGGTTGTGCGAATGACAGACGCCGCAGTCCAGGTCGGCCCCGGAGGCATCCGTTTGCTGCGAAGAATCGAGAGCGATCTCGTACACCGGACCCACGTCAAAAGGGTTCTCCTGCGATTGCAAGATCTCAAGACCATGCACGCCGGCAATATGCGCGGCACCGCGTGCATCTTTGTGCGCGTAAGGAGCCACTGCAGCCCAGCACAGTTGCAAAGGCAACAGTGCGATGAGCAGAGCGAGCAGTTTGGAACGCATTCGAAAATTGTAGTGGCCCCGCCTGGGAACCACCACTGCGAATGGCTGTGCCCCATGCAAAACATGGGAAGAATCGGCCCTACGAAGATGCCCGGATAACGCCAAGTTTTCGCGCAGATTACATCTCTGCAAGGTAGGCCCATGTCAGGCGAAATTTGTTGACCTTGAAGCCACTACAAGCTTTCAAATAGCCCCATCACGACATGCACAGGAGGATGTGATGGGTTTCTTCAACAAGCTTTTCAGTGGACACCACGGCGGTGGCCGCGGCCATCATGGCGGACATTACCGAGACAGTGACCACAATCGCAGCTATGGCAACGGATACAACACCCCGCGACCAGCAAACCTCGTCGCGTGCGCGAGCTGCGGCTGCGCGAACCAGCCAGGGGCAAGGTTTTGCCAACAGTGTGGAACCAGTATGGTCGCAACGCAGTGCACCAAGTGCTCTACGGTAATCGCACCCAGTGCACGATTTTGCGGGTCCTGCGGTCAGGCCAGAGGGTGACCGAAATCTACGTGCCGGCATGCCGAGCACTCGATTCGGGCGTGGGGCGCTCACACAGTGCCACGGGTGACGGCATCCGGGTCAGGACGTCGGTCAGGCCGCAACACATCTACACGATGCAAGGGGAGCAGCGTGCCATTGGAGTTTCTTCGAGAGATCGAAACTGGCACCTTGCCAAAGCAGGTAACGAAGACTGGGGACATCGACCTGCTTCGTCTGCTCTCCGCAGCAGGGATGGTTGAAGCAGACCTACCAGACGTAGCAGGCTCGGGCACGGCGACGGTTCGCCGGATCACTGGTCTTGGTCGTGCATGGCTCGCCGCGAACAGGAGCAGTGCAGCAACTTCGGCGTCTTCGTCGGGCCCCCTGGCTTGAGTCCAATGCGCATCAACGTGCCTGCTTGGTTCCTGGGTGCTGCGAACACATGACGAACTTGTAATCTCTCGGTGCGCAACTTGTCGGCATGCGGTCAGCAGACTGTCACATGTGCAATGTAGAGCGTCCAACGGTTGGTGCGGTCTGCAGTGCACGTTGATTCCAACCAAGGAGATATCTCATGGCAGTCCGTACCGTACTCACCGCTCTCTCTTTCGTAGCCCTTGCAGCCCCGGCAATGGCAAGCAGCGTCATCCACTCTGCGCCGACAGAACTGGGCTACACCACCCATCCAGAACATGCCGAGGTTGGCAAGTCGCGCGAACAGGTTCTCGCCGAAATGGACCAGTCCAAGAAAGACGGCACGTGGCAGTACCACCGCTTCGGTGCACCAGTTCCGGTGAAAGGCAAGGCCATAACCCGCGAAGAAGTGCTGGCTGACCTGGAGCGCTCTCAGAAGCACCCAAGCTGGGCGGCACGCCGCGTTGGTGCACCAGTCCCGGCCGTTCCCGCCCCCTGATCCCAACTGCGTTGATTGCACGTCAAACCCTCGATGTCGGGGTTTGGCTGGCAGCAATGAGTCTTGACTCTGGACCTATGCAAAGGTCTTCACCAGTACAAGGCCAATCTCGGTCTTGCCATTGGTACTGGCTGCGGTCGTGCGGCCTCCGTGCATGCGCGCAATCGCCGAGGTGATGGCCAAACCTAGTCCATGGTTCTTCTGCCCATGCTCACGGGAAGCAGAGGCGCGGAAGAACCGATCAAATATACGTCCCAGGATCTCAGGCGAGACCATTTCGCCTTGGTTCGCGACGACCAAGCTCACCTCTGTGTCTGACACGATGACTATGTTCACTTCGATGGCAGTGCCCCGTTTCGCGTATTGGGTTGCGTTCCCGATCAGGTTGGACACGGCGCGCCGAAGTAGCGGTTCATCGAAATGGCCGGAGCTATCGCCTGAGACCTTCAGTCGCAAATCAGCATCCGCCAGTGCGGCCTCATGGTAATCAGCCACTCGTTCGACGATTGCCGCAAGGCTTGGGACAAATGAACGTCTTGCAGTGGCGCCCCTGTCTGCCTGCGACAGAAACAGCATGTCGTTGATGATGCCAGTGAGGCGGTGAAGTTCTTCCAGGTTGGAGGACAAAACTTCCTCCATATCGAAGTTCCCTGGTCGTCGCAGCGCCAGCTCATTGCTGGCGACGAGCGTTGCCAAAGGGGTTCGCAGCTCGTGCGAAACGTCAGCGTTGAATCCCTCGAGTTGGGTGTATGCAAGATCCAGTCGGCCGAGCAAGCCGTTGAACTGCTCCACCAGAGGTACAAGCTCTGCGGGCTGACCGGCACCGTCCAAGCGCGGGCGCAAGTTGTCAGCGGACAAGGACCTCAGCTGGTACGCAAGCTGTCGCACTGGGGCCAGGCCGTAGCTCACGATGGACATGCCTCCCAGCGAGATGACGAAGGTCCCCACAACTGCGGCTATCGCCAACGTGATGGCCAGCCGGTTCAGGTGCTGGACATCGGAGGAGATGTTCATTGACAAGTCGACGTTGAAAGTCTGGCCTTTTCCGTCGGTGGGCTGGACGGCGAACATCCTCGACACCCTCCGAGAATTGTCCGGGGATGGTGCAGCTTTCGGGAACACCATGTCCCCATCCTGGGTGCGGACGAGCACGCGAAAATCTTCGTGCCCAATCAGGAAATCGCTCAACGGATGCTCCTGCGAGCTTTCCTTGGCATGCTCGTCGATGTTGCTCAATAGGTGCCTGACGATAGCTTCCTTCTGAGTGAGCGTTTCGACCTGGCGCTGCCTGAGGTTGTGGGCCGTGACCAAGTAAACGACAAGGCAGACGATGCCCAGGCCCACGAGGCTCTGCGCAGCGAGCCAAAGCGATAGACGAGCGCGCAGCGAGTGCGCGCGTGGCAGGGGGTTCATTGCTCTCGCTCTTCCATCACATAACCCATGCCACGCACCGTGTGCAGCAAGGTCTTGTCAAAGGGCAAGTCCATCTTCGTGCGCAGCCGTCGAATCGCCACCTCCACCACATTGGTGTCGCTGTCGAAGTTCATGTCCCAGACCTGTTCTGCAATTTCGGTGCGAGAAAGAACTTCGCCCTTTCGTCGCAGGAACAATGCGAGCAGCAAGAACTCCTTTGCCGTGAGTTCAAGCCTCTGGCCTCCACGCGTAGCCTTGCGGCGTATCAGGTCGAGTTCAAGGTTCGCGATGCCCAGCACGGTCGGCTCGCCAGCATCCTTGGCGCCGTGCGCCCGGCGAAGCAGCACCTGCACGCGGGCAGATAGTTCTGAGAAGGCGAAGGGTTTGACCAGGTAGTCGTCAGCACCGGTTTGCAAGCCGCGCACCCGGTCTTCGACACTGACCCGGGCGGTGAGCATCAGGACGGGGGTCTGCTTCGTCTTGCGAAACGCCGTCAAAAGCGTGAACCCGTCAATGCCAGGCAGCATGCCATCGAGTATCAGAAGGTCGTACCCACCCTCCAGTGCCATGTGCAGACCATCGACACCGTTGTGGACGATATCAACGTTGTGCCCCGCTTCGCCAAGCCCTTTCTTGAGGTACTCGGCGAGTTTGATCTCATCTTCAATGACCAAGATTTTCATTCGTTGATTCTCCTGGAGATCGACCGCGGAGCCGATTACAAATTCGTAATCTGGGTGTCTGCAACTTGTCCCCCACGCCTTTCTAGAGTTCGCACCAGGTCCTCGCACGCGGCGAGAACCATGTCAACAGGCGAACACTATGAATAAGCAGGCAAAACTCATTCTCTCGCTGACTACAGCAGCATTTCTGGCCCCGAGTGCGGCGATGGCCTCATCCCTGTACCACGAGGCAGGAGGCGAGGTCGGTGCAACAACCCATCCCAGCCATGTATCAGATGACCTGCTGCGTGGCGACGTCCAGAAAACAGTTGACGCGGCTCGAAAAGATGGCTCGCTCGATATTCTGTCGCGCGGAGGAGTGGTGCCGACGAAGTCCACAGAACCTGCAAAAACCAGAGAACAAGTACGCGCAGAGTTTCTCAATATGACTCCCGAAGAGAGGATACGGCTACTACGGGAGCGTGGAGGCCGCTAAACGGGCGTACGCAGCAAAATAGGGGGTGAGAGCAACTGATCGCCCCCGGGCTAGTTCCATCGCGTCGCAGAAGACATGGTGCGATTGCTAATTCTTTCTTCAGTACATGCAGGCCGATTGTGGGTCGATTCAGCGTACTGTTCAATGCTCTCGACGTCAGATGAGTTTCAGACTGCGCGGCTTCACGGAGCCCGGGCGACGGCCTACCCGTTGGGGGCAGTGGCTCCCGCGACGCCCTGCCATGCCAGCAGAGAGACTGGTGCTATGGATCAGTGTGTACGTGGCGCTGGCCTACAACGGTTCTTTTTTGAAGGCGAGCACGGCTGGCCGTGACTGGTTGGCACTGGACACATGGGTGTATGCCAGCGCACTGGTGGTTGCCTTGATTGCGCTGCACGGGCTGATCTTCAGCGCCGCTGTGGTCTGTTGGAGCGTTCGGCCTTTGCTCACTGCATCAGTGCTGGTTGCAGCCTTTGCAACCTTCTACATGCAACGCTATGGCGTCTATTACGATCCCAGCATGCTGCGCAATGTGCTGCGGACAGACACCGCTGAAGCCAGCGAGCTGATCACCTGGAGCTTGATCGCCCATGCCTCGCTGTACTCGGTGGTGCCATTGTGGGCGATATGGCGCATTCGCTTTACCCAGACTTCCTTGTGGCGTGCCGTCCTGCGGCGCCTCGTTTTCAGCGCTGCGTGCGCCATGGCGCTGGTGGCCGCCGTGCTCCTCATCTTCCAGGACTTTTCTGCGTTGATGAGAAACCAAAAGGAGCTGCGGTACCTCATCACTCCCGCCAACGTGATCTACTCGACAGCTCGGGTCTTGTCGGCCGATGTCGATACACCCAAGTCCCGGCAATCCGTCGGCCTGGATGCTCGCATGGCAGCACCAACAAAGACCCAAAAGCCGAAGCTGCTGTTCCTTGTAGTAGGAGAGACGGTGCGTGCTGGAAATTGGGGACTCAATGGCTATGAGCGCCAGACTTCACCGAACCTTCAAGCGTTGAACGCAGTCAACTTTGGCGACGTCACCGCCTGCGGAACAGACACGGAAACGTCACTTCCTTGTATGTTCTCGGCGATTGGACGGCGAGACTACGATGAAGCTCGAATTCGCTCATCCGAGTCGCTACTCCATGTTCTGGCACGGGCCGGCATCACGGTGCACTGGAAGGACAATCAGTCGGGCTGCAAGGGCGTCTGCGATGGCCTCAGCAACATCCCGGTGGACCCGCTTGCCGCTGCAGCACTTTGTTCTGAGGGGAGATGTCTCGACGAAGTGCTTCTTCAGGGGTTGGAGTCCGTCACTGAGACTTCTGACACTACGACGGTTGTGGTCCTGCACATGCTCGGCAACCACGGGCCCGCCTATTTCAAGCGCTACCCTGCAGCCTTCAGGCGTTTCGAACCTACCTGTGATACGGGCGAGTTGCGCAAGTGTGATCGCCAGAGCATCGTGAATGCCTATGACAATGCGGTGCTCTACACCGACCATGTTCTGGGCCAGGCCATAGCTTTTCTCAAGCGCCAGGAGAGCCGCTTCGATACGGCGATGCTCTACGTGTCCGACCACGGCGAGTCGCTGGGCGAGAAAGGGCTGTTTCTTCACGGCCTGCCCAGAGCAATTGCACCAGACGAACAGACCAAGGTGCCTATGGTCTGGTGGCTGTCGGAAGGCTTCAAGGAGAGCCGTGGGATCAACAGCGCCTGCTTGAAGGAGAAGGCGTCGGCCGCCTTGTCGCATGACAACCTCTTCCACTCTGTGCTCGGGCTGCTAGGTGTCTCGACCCAGGTCTATGAAATGGACCTGGACATTTCGGCGGCGTGCAGGCCGATTGACTGAAAGATCCAGGCTGGCGCGCTTGGGCGCCCCGCCTCAATGGCGAGTGCGTTGATCAGAACCCGTTCGTCTTCGGGCTCGCAGTTGGGTCAACCTTCGGTCTCGCATGCGATTGGCCAGACGCTGGCTGTACTTTATGCCTTTGGTTCGCTCCGGATGGCGTTTCAGCCAAATGCGGCGGACCCGCCAGAACGTCAGCACCGTGGCGATCAGGCTGATCCATATCCAAATCAGCTTAGCCGCTAGTCCGTGACCCATGGCCTAAGACGTTTCTGAACTGTGTTGTTGCCTGCATGAAACGGGGCGCCTGCCGTAGTGCAATCACATTCAAGCGCCCCGCCGCACCTTGGATTACTTGAGGGTGAATCGAACCGAGGCGACGGATTTGCCGCCTTTGGTGACTGCCGCAACGGCTTTCGTTCCTGCTGCCACCTTGAAGCTGCCCGAAGCTTCCAGCTTTCCATCGACTGGCAACAGCTGGACGTCCTGCTTCTCAGTACCGGTCAACAGCGTGACCTTTGCCGCCATTCCAGCAACGTCTGCAGGCTTGCCATGGTCGCGGACGTAGAGCTGCAGCTTGTCGGTGCCGGACACAAGCTCATAGTCCACGTCTTTTGCCTGGGCCACTACACCGCCATGCAGCGGCTTTGTGTCGTGGTTGTCTGCGGCGATTGCTGCGCCGGAAATGAATACGGTGAGTGCGAGGAGAAGCTTGGTTGCTTTCATTGGATTTCCTTTGCTGAACAGAATAAAAAATGGGCCCCGCAAACTGCGGGGCCCGAAGGCCCATTACTGGGCGGAGGGAACTGGGTGTACAGGTTCTGCGGTCACGTCCTCAACCTGCTCGTCAGGCTTGTGGGCCAGGCGATAAAGGATGGGCAGGACCAAGAGCGTCAGGAGCGTCGAGGAAAGAATGCCGCCGATCACAACGGTGGCCAACGGGCGCTGCACCTCGGCCCCGGTTCCCGTAGCGATGGCCATTGGGATGAAGCCCAGAGAAGCAACGAGTGCCGTCATGAGCACGGGACGCAGACGTGTCAGCGCGCCTTCACGGATCGCATCGTCCAGTGCAACGCCTTCCTCTCTCAACGTGCGGATGTAGGAGATCATCACCAGGCCGTTGAGCACCGCGACCCCTGAGAGTGCGATGAAGCCAACTGCCGCGGAGATCGACATGGGGATGTCGCGAAGCCAAAGCGCAAGGATGCCCCCCGTCAGCGCGAAAGGAATGCCCGTGAACACCAGCAGGCCGTCCTTGGCATTTCCGAACATTGCGAACAGCAGCACGAATACGAGCAACAGTGAGACGGGCACCACAATCTGCAGGCGCTTGGAGGCAGACTGCAGGTTCTCAAACGTGCCGCCCCAGCTTGTCCAGTAGCCCGTCGGGATCTTGATCTGCGCCAGGCCTTGTTCGGCTTCTGCAACGAAGGAGCCCACATCGCGGCCGCGCACGTTGGCGCTCACCACGATGCGCCGCTTGCCGTTCTCGCGGCTGACCTGGTTAGGGCCGGGGGCGAGCTCAAAGGAAGCGACTTCGGCAAGTGGGATGAAGTTGGTCCGCGCTTCCGCAGTGCCCGCTGAGCGAGGCAGCGGGATGGGCAGTCGCTTCATGCCTTCCATGTCATTGCGGATCGCTTCGGGCAGGCGCACCAGGATGTCAAATCGCCGATCACCCTCGAACATCGTTCCGGCTTCACGTCCACCGATGGCTGTGGCCACCGTGTCCTGGATGTCGGCCACGTTCAGGCCATAGCGAGCCGCCTTCTGGCGGTCGATATTCACCGTGAGCATCGGCAGCCCGGTTGTCTGCTCGACCTTCACCTCCGATGCCCCTTGGATCTTCTGCAGCATCGAAGAGATCTCTTCTGCCGACTTGTTCAGGACGTCCATGTCGTCCCCGAAGATCTTGACCGCGACGTCGCTGCGCACGCCGGAGATAAGTTCGTTGAAGCGCAACTGGATCGGCTGCGAGAACTCGTAGTTGTTGCCGGGAATCTTGCCGACCACCTCTTGGATGGCGGTAAGCAGTTCGTCACGAGTCTTGCGTGGCTCGGGCCATTGGTCCATGGGCTTGAGCATGATGTACCCGTCCGAGATGTTCGGCGGCATGGGGTCCGAGGCAATTTCTGCAGTGCCGGTTCTGGCAAATACCCGGTCGATTTCAGGGAACTTCTCTTTCAGCGTCCCTTCGATCTGGCGCTGCATGGCGATAGATTGCGAGAGGCTGGTACCGGGGATTCGCAGCGCCTGGATGGCAAGGTCACCCTCATTGAGTTGGGGAACGAACTCGCTGCCCATTCGGGTCGCGATCAATCCGCAGAGCACCACGGCCACTGCGGCAATGGAGAGCACTACTGCCTTGGCGGACATGACGCGATCCAGGAGCGGCGCATAGATTCGCTTCGCATGGCCGAGCAGGAAGTTTTCCTTCTCGCTGACCCGGTTGCCTATGAACAGTGCGACTGCGGCGGGGATGAAAGTCACCGACAGGATCATTGCGCCGACAAGTGCCGCGACCACGGTAAACGCCATCGGGTGGAACATCTTTCCTTCGACGCCAGTGAGGGCGAAGATCGGCAGGTACACCACCATGATGATGAGCTGACCAAACAGAAGGGCGCGGCGAGACTCTTTCGATGCCAGAAACACTTCATGGAAGCGCTCGGCCCGTGTCAGTGGTCGACCATGGTGGGCTTGGGCGTGCGCCAGGCGGCGAACGCAGTTCTCCACGATCACAACCGCGCCGTCAATGATGATGCCGAAGTCCAGCGCTCCAAGGCTCATCAGGTTGGCACTGACCTTGTAGTTCACCATGCCGGTGAACGTGAAAAGCATCGACAGCGGAATCACCGTTGCCGTGATCACCGCAGCCCGGATATTGCCCAGGAAAAGGAAGAGGATCACGATCACCAGGATCGCGCCTTCCATGAGGTTCTTCTTCACCGTGCTGATGGCCTTGTCCACCAGGACAGTGCGGTCGTAGACGGTGACCGCGTGCACGCCTTCTGGCAAGTTGCGGTTGATCTCCACCATCTTCTTGTCCACGGCTTGCGACACGGTACGGCTGTTCTCGCCGATGAGCATGAAGACCGTACCGAGCACGACCTCACGGCCGTTGTCCGTGGCAGCGCCAGTGCGCAGTTCCCGGCCGATCGATACGTCGGCGACATCCCGCACACGCACAGGGACACCGTTGGCACTGCTCAAGATCACGTTGCCGATATCTTCCATCGACTTGACCTGGCCAGGGGCGCGAACCAGGTACTGTTCGCCGCGCTTCTCGATGTAGCCCGCGCCAACGTTGCCGTTGTTGCGGTCCAGAGCAGTGACGATGTCTTGCAGCGTCACGCCGAGGGATGCCAGGCGCTCGGGGATTGGCGCAATCTGGTATTCCTTCGCAAAACCGCCGATGGAGTTGATTTCGGTGACGCCTGGAACATTGCGCAGCTGCGGCTTGATGATCCAATCCTGGATTTCACGCAGGTCTGTCGGGGTGTAGGGGTTGCCGTCTGGCTTCTTGGCTCCATCCTTGGTTTCAACCGTCCACAGGTAGATTTCGCCCAGGCCGGTCGAGATAGGTCCCAGCGCAGGGGTGATGCCTGCCGGCAACTTATCCCGGGCCTCCTGGATGCGTTCGTTCACCAACTGGCGCGCGAAGTAGATGTCGGTGCCGTCCTTGAAGATCACCGTGACCTGGGAAAGGCCGTAGCGTGACAACGACCGGGTCTGCTCCAGATTGGGGAGACCGGCCATGACCGTCTCGATGGGGTAGGTCACGCGCTGCTCTGTCTCCAGTGGTGAGTAACCGGCGGCTTGCGTGTTGATCTGCACCTGGACGTTGGTGATGTCCGGAACAGCGTCGATGGGAAGCTTCTGGTAGTTGAAGACGCCCAGGGCACCCATTGCAATGGCAGCGAGCAGCACCAGCCATCGCTGCTCGATCGAAAATCGAATCAGTTTTTCAAACATGTGTGAGGCTCCGTGATCAGTGCGTGTGCTCGGCGGACGCCTTGCCCAGTTCGGACTTCACGACGAAGCTGCCGGACGCTGCGTAGGGCGTTCCGGGCTTGATGCCCTGAAGAACCTCGATACGCTTGCCATCGCTGCGTCCCAACTGCACGGGCTGGGCAATGAAGCCTCCATTGACCTTGAGGAAGACAACAGGCTTGTCCCCAACCGTCTGGACTGCGTCTGCAGCGATCGTCACGGGCACAGTTGCCTCATCAGCCACGACCTCGACGTTCACGAACAGGCCTGGCCGCCATGCTCCCTTGGGGTTATCCAACACCACCCGCGCCTTGGCGGTTCGGGTTTGCTCACCGATGAGCGCGCCCACGAAGGCCACAGTGCCCGTCGCTGAAGCGTCGAACGCGGTGGCCTTGATGGTGACTTTCTCACCGACCCGCACGAGAGGGAGATCCTTGGCTGGAACGTTGATTTCCGCCCACACCTGGCTCAGATCAGAAATCGTGAACACGGCGGCGTCTTCCTTGACGGCTTCGCCGAGGCTCAGATGCTTCTCGATGACGATCCCATCAAAGGGCGCACGCAGCTCAAGCCGGTTCAGGCCCGAGGCGGAAGAGGACGACAGACCCAATGCCCCCAACTTCTGGTTGGCGTTGGCGACAGCAACTTCGGCTTCGTTGAGTGCCTGCTTGGCCTGCAGGTAGTCCTGCTCCGCCGAGACCTTCTGCTCCCAAAGCTTCTTCTCCCGCTCGTAGGTCGTCTTTGCCAAGGCCATGCGCTTTTGGGCCGTCTGCAGCTCGCTGCGCTGCTCCGATGCTGTGGGACTCGCGATAGCGGCCAGCACCTGCCCCTTCTTGACGACCTGGCCCAAGCTGGCGTTAACGCTTTCCACCACGCCAGCAAGGCGTGGAACCACGTGCGAGGTGCGATCTTCGTTGAGGCGGATCTCGCCGGGCAGCAGCAGCGCAGACTTGATGCTCGCAGCAGATGCCGAGTCAACGCCGATGGCTGCCGCCTTGATCTGGGCATCGGTCAGCTCGACCTTGCCTTCTTCCTTGCTCATCACGAACATGAAAGGCTCATTGCCCTTTTGCGCAATGATCTCGATGTCAAACGCGTGTGGTTCTGCCACGCTCTCGCGGCTCACCCACCCGTCCTTTTCCTGGATGAACGAGAGCGTCTGTTTTTCACCCGTCGGCCGGGTAATTGTTGCGGCGACCGTGGCGGCGCTCTGCGGCAGTGGCGTGTCCTTGTCGAACATCCAGACGCGAAGGCGCGGCTCGCCGCCGTCTTCCGCAAGCAGAGCTTCCAGGCCGAAGTCGCCTTCCTTGAAGAGGCTGCCACCGTTCGTCCCCTTGGACTCACTCTTCTCGTGATGCTCCCCGTCGGCATGGCCTTTGTCGTCATCATGGCCCTTGCCATCCGCTTTGCCATGGTGCTCGCCGTCTCCGTGCCCCTTGGCTTCAGTGTGGGTGCCGTGGCCGTGGCCATCTCCCTCACCGGCCGCAGCCTTCGTCTTGCCTCCCTGCAGAATGAGGGCGCCAGCACCAACGCCCATCGCGATGACGACGGCGATGGCGATCAGGTGCTTCTTGCTGATGCTTGATTTGATGGAGTTCATGGTCGATCTCAGTTTTGCTTGTTGGTCGGTGCATTGGGCGTCTGGCTGCCCAGGAGTCGGTCGATCTCCGCGGCTGCTCGATGGGCTTCGGCCAACGCCTTGAGGTACTGCGACTTGGCTGTGAAGTACGTGCGCTGTGCGTCGAGAACTTCGAGGAAGTTAAATTTGCCGTTCTCGAACCCCACGGTTGCTGCGTCGTAGGCCGACTTGGAACCAGGGAGCACGTCACCTCGCAACGCCTGCACTTCGGTAGTGATCGTTGCCAGTCGATCGTGGGCTTGGGTCACCTCGCTGTGCAGCCGCACGGTGGTGGCTTGCAATTCGTCCCTTGCTTTGTCCTCAAGCTTCAGGGCCTCCAGCAGGTTGCCCTGGTTGCGGTCGAACAGTTGTAGAGGCACAGACACTCCGAGCAGGAGCATGTTGCGCTGTGTCTCATTGCTGCGCTGCATACCTGCGCTCACAGTGACGTCCGGCACCCGCTTGCTCTGCTCCACCTCGGTCAAGGCGATGCGCCGATCCACTTCGACCTTGGCGACAACAACGGCAGGGGATGACGCAACCAGGGATTGCAGCGCCGCGATATCAGGAACGGCAGGAAGGCTCTCGGCCTCGCCTTCCAGCAGGAGGGTCATCCCGGTGGTTCGGCCCAACAGTGCATAGAGGCGGGTCAGTGCATTGCGCTCTTCGCCCGCCGCCTGCGCCAACTCCACGCGTATGCCGGCTTCCGCAACGCGTGCCTTCGTCTCCTCGACGGGGGAGACCTTGCCCGCAGCCACACGCTTCGCAACGGTGTCAGTGGATGACTTGGCAAGCGCTGCACTGTCCTTTGCCAAGGCCAACCGCTCTTGGGCCGTCAGTGCTTCGAAGTAGGCGGCAACCACATTGGCACGCACCGTGGATTTCACCTCAGCGAGCTGAGCCTGTGCCTGCTCCCGGGCCCTTTCCGCGGCCTTGGTCCGTGCCGTGCGCTTACCGCCGAGTTCAATCGGAAGGTTGAGCTGCCAGCTTTGCGTGCGCGTTTTGGACCGGGTGTCTTCGAGCGAGTACGCAAACTCCGGATTTGGGCGCGCGCGTCCCTGAATGACTTGCCCTTCTGATGCCTCGACCTGGCGCATGGCCGCGGCAACGTCTGCATTCCCTTCCAGTGCCAAGTCGATGGCCCTGGCCAACGACAACGGGGCTGCGGACGACGCCAACGCGCTGTGAGCAATTATCGATTGGCTTCCTTGGGTGCCTGCGGGCACGCCCTGGGCGAGCGCGACCGATCCGCTCGCAAAAATCGTGGCGGCAACAACTGCTGTGACCGCAAAACTCTTTCGGCCGGGTACAGCGACCAGGCGATTTGAAACATGAATTCCCTTGAACATCCGATTCTCCAGTGACCTTGAAACACGGGGAAATCGGCGGGATGGCAACAACAACGTCACCTAGCTGCTCAAGTCCATTTCGGCTGCGGCGCGCGCGGCGACTCCGCCCTATCGAAGGCGGATAAAGAATGGATCGAGGAAGAAGCCCCGCCGATTAGGCGAGGGAGGGCCACTGAGGGCGGTCTGGGGGGATGGGGCTGACGCCTGCTAGCGGTGACAAGACCGGGGCGTTCATTCCGTTACCGCGATCTGCAGGCATTTTGGAATCTGGCACGTAGACTGCACCGAGTCCAAGGCCATGGCATGAGCGGCAATCGGGGTCGAACTTGTCGAGATTCTTCTCGCCCACTTTGGCGTTGCCAACGGTCGTATCCGATTCATGCTGGTGTTCGTGATGACCCACGTGCTGCACAGTAGAGGCGGACGTAGCGCGCTCATGCTGGCAGTACGAAGCTACCGCAGCCCAGCTGAACTGGAGCGGTAGCAGTACGAGCATCAAAGCGACGACCCAGCGACTCATTTTTTCAGTCTAGCATGGCAAGTTGAATTCTGAGCACTAGGTATCGAAGAACAGCGCCGCAGCTTCACATGCCTCGGACGCTCCCCGTGTAGCCGCGTTCCGCTGCCACGTCCGCAGTGTGACTGCCACGGTACATGCCTGGAAATACGTCCTTGAGCATGCGCCCGTCTTCACCATTGGCGACGATCTCTCCGTGAAGAATTGCCTCGGCCAGTTCATGTTTGACTTCGTCGCGCGACTTCGGCGAAACAGCCGCCACTGCCTGCGAAGGATAGCTCCCTGGAGCGATCTCATTCAACTTAGCACCAGATTCGCCAGCGGCCATCATCTCTCCTGACTTGATCGCTTGGCCCAGTTCCTGCTGCACTTGCTCACGCGTCTTCTTGGGCGCGGTTGCTGCTTGCGCAGGATAGGCGCGGGGGTTCATTTGGCGTAGCGTCATGCTCGACTCACCGCTGCCCATGATGTCGCCGCTGCGAATGGCTTGGAACAGTTCAGCGCGAACCTGTTCACGGGTGAGTGGAGCCGATTGCGCAGAGGCGAGCAGAGGTGCGGCGCCCAGAGCGGCGAGAAGGAGTGCGGTCTTGAATTTCATGGTGTGGTCCTTTGAGTTAATGTGATTGAATAAATGAAGGGCGGATTACGGCAGCTGTTGGGCGTTGACCCACCCAGCTTCGCCGCCCATGTCGCGCATGCCATCTGCTGTGATCGGGTTGCGCTTGGCATATTCGAGCTCCTGCAGCACCTGGTCCCGGCTCTTGGTGAGGGTCGGCGCTTTGACGAGCGGGTAGGTGGCGGGATAGCCACGGCTGATCCATTGGAGCGAGCCGTCTTGCTGGGCTACAAGCACGGTATTGCGAACGGAGTCCCGGCTCACGGTGTTACCCAGGTGGTCGGGAGTAAACACAGCTCCCTGCTCCTGCACTGGGCTGGCGTGATAGGCCGACGCGGCGAACGAAGTCGTAGCGACGGTGGCCAGGCCAACGATGATGAGTGCGTTGCGAACTTTCATGATGTTCTCCAGTTGCACCGGACGCCTCTTTTTTTGGCTACCGGGGTGACACGCTTTGCATCACGAAGAGAAGTCTAAAAATCTCGCCCTATCAAGGCAGTGACTGCCGGATTACGCTTTTGACAGCTTGGATCTCCACTGCTGAGTTGGATACTCTTCGAACCTGAAACCTTGGGGCTGGCGGGAGGGCTCCTGATAGCAAAGTCGCTCAGTCCCCAAAGAACATACAAGATCGAAGCGGTCGCGCCGATCACGGGGCCAGGCCTCCGTGCGCCTGTCGGCGAGCAGGCCGAGTAGGTGGATGGCAAGCAATCAGGTAATTTCGGAGGGGCAAACTCGTTACTTTTCTTGCAGTTGATGTCGCGTTAAATGCGAAAGCCCCCATTGCCGACGCAAGATCAGAATGGTCTCTGCCGACCTGGAGCTGCCACGCTGAAAGTCGGTTTAGCAGCGGTTGCCGTCGCTCGTCCTGCCGCTATGGAAGTCCGCTGACGATCTCTCATCGGTCGTTCGGAGTAGTGGGCCATATTTTTGGATGGAGATAGAGAACACCAATCTATTAGCTCCTCACATGGCTTGCGCTTT
>Ga0307408_100000355_pt1 | contig 42665 bp, 57 predicted proteins | sample 322Cmetagenome_FD_202116 | JGI IMG/M metagenome (GOLD analysis project Ga0307408, IMG submission 202116) | Maize rhizosphere microbial communities from greenhouse at UC Davis, California, United States - 322HYB-C-3 | ecosystem: Host-associated > Plants > Roots > Rhizosphere > Soil | place... | reverse complement strand
CACCGGGCTGGCGGGCAGACCTTGCAGGGTGTTTCCACCCGGATCGGCTGGCGGTCGGACGAGATCGTCCTGCCGACCGTCCCAAAGAGCCCGGCGGCAGGCGTAATCCTGCGGGTTGCCGGCATCACAGGCGGCATCCGCGGCATGAAGTACAAGCGATCGGACGGCGAAAGCGTGCGGCCGGATCTGGTCATCATCGACGACCCCCAAACCGACGAATCGGCGAAGAGCGTGTCGCAGTCCCAGGCCCGGCTGTCCGTCCTCTGCGGCGCGGTCCTCGGCCTGGCTGGTCCTGGTCAGAAGATCGCGGGCGTCATGCCCTGCACCGTCATCCGGCCGGGGGACATGGCCGACCGGATCCTGGACCCCCAGAAGCACCCGGAATGGAACGGCGAGCGGACGAAGATGGTCTATGCGTGGCCGGCGGCGACGAATCTCTGGGAGGAATACGCACGAATTCGCGCCGATTGCCTGCGAAAAGACGGGACTTTCTCCGCGGCAACCGAGTTCTACCGGACGCGCCGGGCGGAAATGGACGCCGGCAGCCGCGTGGCGTGGGAGTCGCGGTTCAACGAGGACGAGCTCAGCGGCATCCAGCACGCCTGGAACATCCGGCTGACCGACGAGGCGAGCTTCTTCGCCGAATATCAGAACGAACCGATGCCGGATCAGGAGGCTTCGGACGAGAATCTGACCGCCGATCTCATCGTTTCCCGCCTGTCCGGTGCTGCTCGCCAGATGGTTCCGCCCTGGGCAACCCGGATCACCGGCTTCTGCGACGTGCAGGGCTCCACTCTCTGGTGGGTCGTGTGCGCCTGGGACGACGACTGCAACGGCGAGGTCATCGACTACGGAACCTGGCCGGATCAGCAGCGGGCGTACTTCACCTTGCGCGACGCGAAGCACACGATTGCCAGCGTCATCAAGGGCGCGGGCCTCGAGGGCCAGATCTTCGGCGCTCTCGACGCCCTGACGAAGATCCTCCTCGCCCAGCGTTACAAGCGCCAGGACGGCAACGAAATGGGCATCGAACTGCTGCTGATCGACGCGAACTGGGGCGAATCCACGGACACGGTGTATGGTTTCTGCAGGCAATCGAGCCATTCCGGGCTGATTATGCCGAGCCACGGCCGGTATGTGGGTGCCTCGACCAGGCCCATGGACGACTGGCCGAAGAACAAGGGCGAGCGGGTGGGCCATAATTGGCGGATTCAGCCGGCGAAACGAGGCCTTCGAAGCGCCCATTACGATACGAACTTCTGGAAATCGTGGCTGGCGAAGCGGTGGCTGACCTCTCCAGGCGACCCCGGAACGCTGAACCTCTACGGCAAGGACCGGGAACGGCACCGGATGATCGCCGACCACCTCACCGCGGAGCATCGGGTACGCACGACGGGACGCGGCCGGACGGTCGACGAGTGGAAACTCCTGCCAGGCCGGGACAACCACTGGCTCGACGGCATCGTCGGGGCTGCGGTGGCGGCATCCATTCGAGGCATGCCGATTGCCCCCTCGCCGACGAAGGCGAAGGGCGAGGCCAACCCACTGGCCGGCACGCCGATGCCGGCGAAGTCCGACCGGATGAGCTTCGCCGCCCTGCAGCGGGCTGCTCGAGATAAGCGGGGCGGATAGAGGCCTTACCAAACGAAGAACCCCGGTTTTACCCGGGGCCCGTCGTCTCACCCAGAGATTCCATGCGCCGAAAGGTTGCAGCGGCCGGACTTGAACCGGCGTTTCCTGGTTATGAGCCAGGCGAGAGGCCACTTCTCCACGCTGCTGGCCGGCACGATAAGACGACCGAGCGTGTCAAAAAGACCCGAAACAGATCCATCAGAGTTCTCTTTGACGTGGTGAAAGCCTGAAATCCGATGCATAGGCTCGGGGATGCCCGACGAAGAGATCGCCGACGTGATTCTGGATTCAGTCCAGGGGCCGAAAAAGGCCACAGGCGACAGCGGCTCGGCTGAGAAGTTTCCTATCTCGGAGCTCATCGAGGCCGATCGGTACCTGGCCGGCAAGAACCGGTCGGGCATCGGCATCAAGTTCAACAAGATCGTCCCCAGCGGTGGGACCGGGGAATGAGCAAGGGCCCGACGATGTTCCGGGTCAAGAAGCCGGGGACCGTCGTCAGCCATCGCGAGCAGCAACAGCAGGTCCGGCAGGTCCGGGCCCGGTGGGATGCCGCGCAGACCACAGACGAGAACCGCAAGCATTGGGCGATGGCCGACAGCCTGAGCGCCGACGCTGCTGCCGCGCCTGGTGTCCGTCGCATCTTGAGGAACCGGGCCCGGTACGAGGTCGCGAACAACACCTATGCCCGCGGCATCGTCAACACGCTGGCGAATGACTGCGTCGGCACCGCTGCCCGCATCGACTTCACCGCCCTGCGCAGCGCAGACGGCAACTTCCTCAAAGCAGAGTTCCAAGCCTGGGCCGAGGAGATCGACCTCGCCGAGAAGCTTCGCACCCTGCGCATCTCGCGTGCCGTCGACGGTGAAGGCTTCGGCCTGTTCACCAACAACCCGATCCTCGACAGCGCCGTCAAGCTGGACCTGCGCCTCCTCGAGGCCGAGCAGGTCGCGGACGTCAACTTGGCCCCGCTGGACCTGAATGCCGTTGATGGAATCCGGTTCGATGCCTATGGCAACCCGGCTGAATACTCCGTTCTGCGTCAGCATCCCGGCGGGGCCGCATTCATCAGCCTGGAAGCGGAGCGGATTCCCGCTTCGCAGATGCTCCACTTCTTCATTCCGGAGCGTCCGGGCCAGTGCCGTGGTATTCCCGAGCTGACCTCGGCCCTGCCGTTGTTCGCCCAGCTTCGCCGCTGGACGCTGGCCGTCATCGCCGCGGGTGAAACCGCTGCAGATCTGGCCGCAATTCTGTACTCAACGGACTCGCCGGATGGTGAAGCGGCACCCTCAGCGCCCTTCGATCGCGTCGAGTTCGAGCGTCGCGCCATGGTGACGCTGCCGCACGGCTGGCAGGTCTCACAGATGAAGGCTGAGCACCCCACGTCGACGTATGGCGAGGTGAAGAACCAGCTGATCGCCGAGGTTGCCCGGTGCTTGGGCGTTCCCTTCAACGTCGCGGCCGGAAATTCCTCGGGCTACAACTACTCGTCTGGCCGGCTCGACCATCAGACGTATTTCAAGTCCCTGCGCGTCGATCGCGCTCGGATGATGCGCCAGGTCCTCGATCGCATCTTCAACGCCTGGAAGCGTGAAGCCGTGCTGATCGAGGGCTACCTGCCGCAGTCGCTTCGCACGGTGCAGACGAACTTCGCTCATTCCTGGTTCTTCGACGGAACCGAGCACGTCGACCCCCAGAAGGAAGCGAACGCCCAGGGCACGCGCCTGGCGAACCTGACGACCACGCTGTCGGATGAGTGGGGCCGACAGGGCGCGGACTGGGAAGACAAGATCGACCAGATCGGCAAGGAGCGGAAGAAACTCGCCTCGCTCGGCCTGACCCTGGGCGACGTGGTGCCTGCTCCTGCTCCGACTGCGGCCAAGCCCAGCAAGGTCGCGGTCCCTGCTGACGACGAATCGGACGACTCCGACGAATCAGACGACGGAGACGCCGATGAATAAGCGCCAATTCCCCCGCATGCTCCACGCCAGCAAGGACCCGCTGGCCAAGCTGAACGCTTCGACCGAGCCGAATATGCTCCGGGCGCTGGGCTCCGTTACGCTCGAAGCAGCGGCCGGCGACGGCAAGAGCCTCCGGAAGTTCCAGATGGCCGCCTACAACGGCGGGGCCATGCGCTTCTGGTGGTCGGAAGATCCCGTCGTTGTGGACCTCGCCGGCATGAACCTGGGCGACAAGTCGCGCCCAGTGCTCAAGGACCACAATTCTTCGCTCGTCGTCGGCCATTCCTCGCAGATTCGCGTCGATGGCGGCAAGTCCCTGATTCTCGACGGCATCGCCAGCGGCACCGGAGAAGCGGCCCGCGAGGTCATCGCCAACAGCGACAACGGCTTCCCCTGGCAGTCCTCGATCGGCGCTCTGATCGAGCACGTCGAGCCGATCGCCGCGGGCGTCAAGGTCACGGTCAACGGTCAGACCTTCGAAGGTCCCGTCCTGATCGTCCGCGCCTGCACCCTGCAAGAGGTGTCTTTCGTGGCCCTCGGCGCAGATGACTCCACCTACACCCGCATGGTCGCGGGCAAAACCCAATCGACCCAACCAACAAGGAAACCGTCCATGGACAAGATCAAGATCCTCCTGGCATCGCTCCTCGCGATGACCGCCTCATTCCCCCATCTCGCTGCCGACCTGGCCGCAAAGGTCGATGTCGTCGACGACGAGAGCGACGAGACCAAGCAGGGCGAGATCGAGCTCAAGGCCTGGGCCGAGAAGCAGGAGAAGCCCAAGATCGAGGCGAAGCAGGATGATGTCGCCGACGCACTGAAGGCCGCCCGCAAGGCCGCTGCCGATGAGACCCGCCGCGTCGGTGCGATCCGCACCCTCTGCGCCGGCAAGCATTCGGACATCGAGGCGAAGGCGATCGAGGAAGGCTGGAGCGCCGAGAAGGCCGAGCTCTCCGTCCTCCGCGCCAGCCGCTCGTCCGGCCCCGCAATCCACACCCGCAGCGGCGAGGCCCCGACCGCCGAAGTCCTCGAAGCCGCGGTCTGCCTGACCGGCGGACTCAAGAACGCGGAGAAGGCGTTCTCGACGAAGACCCTGGAAGCCGCCTCGAATCGCAACCTGCGCCACATGGGCCTGGGCCGACTGATCCTGGCCGCCGCCCGTGCGAACGGCTACATAGGCGAGGGTTCGCTCAAGGAGAATCAGCAGGAAGTCCTCCGCGCTGCCTTCGCGAACAAGCTGCAGGCCTCGGGCTTCAGCACGATCGACATCAGCGGCATCCTGTCGAACATCGCGAACAAGTTCCTGCTGCAGGGCTTCATGGCGGTGGAGCAGTCCTGGAAGGAGATCGCGGCCATCCGGTCCGTGACCGACTTCAAGACCGTGACCAGCTACCGCCTCACTGGTGCCAACCAGTACGAGAAGGTGGGACCGACCGGCGAGCTCAAGCACGGCACCCTCGGCGAGCAGAGCTTCACCAACAAGGCCGAGACCTACGGCCTGATGCTCGGCATCACCCGCAAGGATCAGATCGACGACAACCTCGGCGCTCTGACCGACATCCCCAGCATCATCGGTCGCGGCGCTGGCCTGAAGCTGAACGAGGTCTTCTGGCTGGAGTTCCTCGACAACGCGAGCTTCTTCTCCACCGGCAACAAGAACCTGTGCACCGGCACCCCCGGTTCGCTCCTGACCATCGACGGTCTGAGCGCGGCCCGGACCAAGTTCCGCAAGCAGAAGGATCCCAACGGCAAGCCCATCGCCGTGGCTCCCCGGATCCTGCTCGTCCCGCCTGAGTTGGAGGTCGCGGCCGACGTGATCGTCAACTCGATGGAGATGCGCGACAGCACCGCCAGCACCAAGGCGGGCACCGCGAATCCCCACAAGGGCAAGTACAAGGTCGTGGTCAGCGACTACCTGTCGAACGATGCGATGACCGGCTACTCGCCCACCGCGCACTACATGCTGGCCGACCCCGCCGACCTCCCGGTCATCGAGGCTGCCTTCCTCAACGGCGTGCAGACCCCGACCGTCGAGAGCGCGGATGCGGACTTCAACACCCTGGGCATCCAGGTCCGTGGCTTCCACGACTTCGGTGTCGCGAAGCAGGAGTTCCGTGGAGGCGTTCGCTCCAGCGGAGCCTGATCCTTCCAGTTCCGATTGATCTGATGCCCGCCCGGCGTGTGCCGTGGCGGGCATTGTCGGCAAAACCTTTCCCCACCAATCACAAGGAAAAAGAACATGACCACCGCACAATTCGTCTCCGATGGCCGCTCAATGCCCTACACCCCGAGCGGCGATGTCGCTGCCGGCGATGTCGTCGTCCGCGGCAGCGTGGTAGGCGTCGCGAATCGTCCGATCGCCTCGGGCGTCCTGGGCGCGATCGCCATCTCCGGCGTCCACAAGTTCCCGAAGGACAACGGCAGCGCCTCGGCTCTGGCCCAGGGTACCCTGGTCTACTGGGATGCGGGCGCTCAGGAGGTCACGACCACCGCCGGCAGCAACAAGAAGCTGGGCTACGTCCACGAAGCGGCCACCGCGGCGGCGACCACCGTCGACGTCAACATCGACCGCTAACCTCCAGTGGTCCGGGCGAACTACATTCATCTGGACCATCTGATCCGTTCCGTGCTTGCCGCACCGGTACCCGGCGACATCGCCGAACTGGGCGTCTGGCACGGAACGACCTTCATGCCCATGGCCGAGTTGGCCAAGCAACACGGGCGCACCATCCATGCCGTCGACTCGTTCGCTGGCATGGCGAAGGAAACCGCGAGGGACGCCGGGCAATATGTCCACGGCGTCCTGAGCGTCGGTGGTTCAGACGTGTTCCGACTGCTCACCAGGCCCTACGGCCAGACGGTCGTCATCCATGAGGGATGGGTCCCCGCGATCCTCTCAGGATTGGACGCCTGCCGCTTTGCCTTCGTCCACCTCGACCTCGACCAATACGAGCCGACCCTTGTTTCACTCCGTTATCTCTGGCCGCGCATGAATCCCGGTGGCGTCCTCATCTGCCACGATTGGCGGCGCGAGCGCAACTTCCTCGCGGCCGGCGCGATCGCCGACTGGATGAAGGAGACGGGCGTGCCGATGGCTGGCGAAACCCCGAACACCGGTCACGGCTGGTTCGTGAAGGGTGCGGCATGAATCCTAAATGCTCCGTCGATGGGTGCGACAAGCGAGCCCGCTACCCCAAGGGCCGCAACCACTGCTCGATGCATATGGAGAGATTGCGTAGAAATGGAACTACCGATGACATCCTTCCTTCTGTCGAGGAACGATTCACAGAGAAGGTCGATGCATCCGGTGGACTTGATGCCTGCCATATATGGACCGGCGCTCTGTCGTGTGGATATGGCCAATTCAACCCGGATGGAGAACCGGTCAGGGCGACGCGATGGCTAATGGGAAAACTTCGCGGAAAGCCGTTGGCAACCTGCGAACATGTGTGTCACCACTGTGATAATCCGCCCTGCGTGAACCCGCGCCATCTATTCATTGGATCGGCTCTGGACAACAGCCGTGACGCTGCGTCAAAGGGCCGGTTGGCATATCAGAAGCGGCAAAAGGCGGGGGCGACATGACCCTCCCTAAGATCATCTCATTCGTGTGGTGCGGTTCCGTCATGCCCGACTGGGCGCGTCGCAATATCGACGAGTTCCGCCGGCTGAATCCTGACCACGACATCCGGATCCACGGCGAGGAAGTTCTCCTCCCTGAACTGCAATCCGCTTTCGACCAAGCCCAGGGCTGGAGTTCCAAGTCCGACCCGCTCCGGTATTCGGCGCTGAAGCGATTCGGTGGATGGTACTTCGACGTGGACTTCTGGCCCTTGCGTCCGCTCGACGACGCCGTCCGCGCCTGGGAGATCGACGGCCAGCGGATGTTCATCTCGAAGCAGCAGGGCCACTCCGCTGGCGACCGCCTGCCCTTCAACGCCGCGGCCTGTGCTGCCGCCACCGACTCGCCGGGCCTCGACCTCCTGATCTCCATGTGCGTCGCCCGCAAGGCGGAGTCCCGCTGCTCCTACGGTCCGATCCTGGTCAAGGAAGCCGTCGAGCGGTCGCCCGAGAAGTTCCTCGTCAGTGAAGCCGGCTGGTGGTACCCCATCGCCATCCATCAGGCGAAGCAGGCCTATCCCCTGCTCATGCGCGACCCGTCCCGCCTGGCCATTCGCAATGCCGGCACCTTGGGGCAACTGCCGTTCGGGGCTCACCTGTGGGCCGAAGCCGTCGATCTGGCCGCCGCCTTCCGGAACGTCGCCGAAAATCGCCCGCTGGCCATCGTCCAGAGCGCCGGCCGTGATTCCCACCCGCTGCATGCCGTCGCCGCCGGGCTCGAGGCCAGCGGCTTCCACGTCATCAGGGCAGACCATGGCGACGAAGTTCGTCACGGCATCATCCGCCCGGCGGTCGTGGTCGCGTGGAACGGGATCAGGGACCCGGAGTGGAGGAAATCCGCCGATGCCATGCAAGCGCCCTGCATGTTCATGGAGCACGGGTTCTTCAGTCGCAAGGAATACACCCAGCTGGACCACGCGGGGTTCCTGCACAATTCATCGTGGACCACCGATCTCCGCCAGCCTGCACCGGCCGATGGTGCCGAGCGCCTGGCCCGATTCTACCCGGATGGCGTCGTCCCGGTCTGCGCCCGGGAGGAGGGATACGCACTCGTCCTCGGACAGGTCACGGGCGACACGCAGATGATCGATTCGGAGATCACGGGATCGCCGCAGCTTGAGCGTTACATCGCGGCGAACCTGCCCAAGGCGGCGAAGGCCTACTTCCGTCCGCACCCGCAGTTGATCGAGCAGGCGGCAAGCCGTGTGCATCGCAGCCTTCCGCGACTGCCTGCCGGCGAGGAGCGGCACGAATACGTGACCAAGAAGCACGGCTCAGGCCTGGCCAATGCGATGCAGGGGGCGCAGTTCGTCGTGGCCATCAATTCCAACGGGCTGAACGAGGCCCTGGCCGCGGGTATCCCCTGCCTGGCCTTCGGTCCGTTCCTGGGCATCCAGGCCGGCGTCGTGCATCCGACTTCACTGCGGACGCTCAAGCACGACCTCAACGAAATGTTCAACGGCTGGGCACCGAACCCAGAGCGCGTGGTGGCCTACCTGCAGCACCTCGCGTGCCGCCAGTATTCGAACGACGAGCTTTCCAGCGCCCGCTGCCTCGCCCCCCTATTGGCCGCTGCCGGCGTCGCGCCCATCGCTGACCAGGTGCCCGCATGAGCAGCAGCTTCGCGGACTACTTCAACGCCAAGGCCCGGCCCATGCTGGCGGCGATCCACTCTGAACTGGTGACGTTCAACTACACCGATGGCCAGGGATACGCGCAGAGCGACCAACTCAAGGGCACATGGCGGAGGGTCATGCCCGATGCCGCCACGGACCCGGACGGCCTGGGCGCTCAGGGCTACACCGGAGAGGCGACCTTCGTCGTGAACCTCGAAGACCTCGCCGCACTGCCCGGTCCCGAGGCTGAGATCATCCGCCTGGGCGAGACGTGGACCATCAAGCACGGCGAGCGGCAAGACGAATGGACGTGGATCCTGCACCTATCGCGGCCGGACGCTGATGTCCGCATGCCGGGGCGGTTCAAGTAATGCCTGCGCCCGTCACCCCCGCCGGCCTGCTGTCCAAGCCCGTGAATGCGCTGCGGCAACTCGTCGCCAATTCCTCGGCCTTCCGTGATTGGGTCGATGCCGCGGACGTGAACGCCGCCCTGCTCCGCGTGCACATCATCAGCACGCCGCGCAACCCCACCAGCCCCTTCGCCCTGATCGACTTCGGCGACTTCATCCGCGACCGCGAGGCCGTTAAGGGCGGGATTGCGTTCAAGCAGCGTAGCGGTTCCGCCCTGGTCCTGTACTTCCGGGCCAATGTCGATGAAGGGACCAATGAGCCGGACGCCGCACTGGCCTTCTGCAACGCGATCGGCGCTGTCTGGGATGACCTGGAAAGGGCTGCAGGCGTCCATGCCAATCGATCCCTGCCCATCATCAGCATGGAGATGCTCGCGCCTCCAGCCCGCATCGTGAATGAAAAGCGGCAGCAGGCAGGCGATTATTACGAGTGCGCCATCTCGCTGTCCTATTCGAGGCAGCCATGAGCAGCATCGATGTCCAACTCGAAGGCATGCCGGAATTGATCCGCAAGCTGCGCAAGCTCGCCGGTCCTCAACTGCGCACCGTGGCCAGGCGTGTGGTGAAAACCGCGATGGCTCCGGTTCTGAGCGTGGCCAAGGCGAACGCCCCAGTCGGCCCGACAGGACGCCTCCGCGCCTCGATCGGCCAACTCGCCGACACCACCGGCAAGGGTAGCGCATTCTCCTCGCGAGTCGGCACGCGCCGGGACTTCACCTACACCAGTACCAGCGGCGAGCGGATCGTCGCTGCCCGCGCTGGCAAGAAGCTGGAAAGCGGGCTCGCCAAGGGTCGGAAGAAGGACGTCAAGTCCGCCCAGCAGTACGCCCGCGGCATCCACTTCGGCGAGGACAAGAAGGGCCGCATCCGTCGCAAGGCCGGCCCTGCTCCGTTCCTTGAGGACGCGATCCTCGGCAAGCAATCGTCCATCATTTCCACCCTGTCCTCCGAGTTCCGGCGGGCAGTCGAAACCATCCCATAAACCAAGGAGAATAGAACATGACCGCATTCAACATCGAAGGACTTGGCGGAATGATCGCGTTCGGAACGTCCGGTTTCGCCGCGAACCTCGTCAGCCTGACTTTCCCCGAGGTCACGGTTGCGGAGATGGAAACCACCCACCTCGGCACCGTGGGAGCCAAGACCTTCAAGCCGAGCAAGATCGTGGATAACGGCACGTTCGAGTGCGAGTTCGACCACGACCCCAGCGAGGTAATCCTCCCGGGTCAGCCGGCCGAGCAGATCACCGTCACCTATCCGCTCGAAGAAGGCGAGTCCGTCGCGGCGAAGAAGGTATTCACCGGCTTCGTCACGAAGCAGGGCGGCGAGGAGTTCAAGCCTGAGACGCTGATGCGCACCAAGGTCTCGATCCGCATCAGCGGAGCCGTCCAGTTCACCGCCGCGACCGCCGCATCGTCATGAGCCCGAAGCCGCTCACCCGCGAGGCGCTGCTCGCTAAGGTCAAAGAACTGCGGCCCAAGGCTCTGGAGGTCCCAGAGCTTGAGGCAACGGTCTACCTGCGGCCCCTGTCTCTCGCCGCCATGTCCCGGCTGCAGGAGATCGGGAAGAACCCGGACTCGGAATCATCGGAGACGGCGGTCGCGGCCATCCTCGACTGCCTCTGTGATGAGACCGGTGCGCGGATCCTCACCAGCGAGGATCGGTCTTTCGTCCTGGATATGCCCAGCGCGGCAGTCCAGCGCATCGCCGACGCGATCATCAGCGAGACCACGAACAAGGACGCCCCGAAAGAAGCGCAGGGAAACTAGAGCGCGATCCGCTACTGCGCATCTGCTTCCGGATCGCGAGGGATCTGGGGATGACGGTGGCGGAACTGGTGGAGCGGATGAGTTGGGTCGAGCTGCTCCACTGGATCGCGTTCTATGGCTGGGAGGCCGAGCAAGCCCTCCCGCCTGAGAAGAGACCCGTCCGGGTCAGGACCCCGGGGCAGGCCAAGGCCATTCTCGACAAGATTTAGAATCAAACGACCGGAAACCGAAGGAACAGACCCATGACCACCACCATCTGCACCAACGCCAGCACCAATGGATTCTATCCGTCGGAAGAGGGTGTCGCCCCCGACTCCCTGACGCCCAAGGTGGTGGCATCCGGAGACTTCTGGAATGCCAGGTTCACCCTAGAGGCGAACATCGACGACGGCGACTTCGTTGCGGTCCCTGGTGGCGACCTGAACACCGGCCGGGTGTTTGGTCTGAACCTCGGTGAGGGCATGAAGATCCGCTTCGTTGCCACCAACTGCGACGCCAACACCTCCGTGACGATCAAGGTCAACTGAGCCATGATCTTATCCGGCATCATCAGCGAAATCATTGGCCTGAGTGCCACTTCGGGCGAGGGCCCTTCCTCGCCGGCCGTCACCGAAACCGAATGGACAAATGCCGCCGGCAACAACCTCTGGGAAGACAGCGAAAACTGGAGCGATGGCGTCCCTTCCGCCACCATCAGCGCGATCATGGGCGGCACCTCCAATGCCGAGTGCATCGTCCCATCAGCAGCAATGGAATGCCTTGATCTCGACCTGACCGGGTACACCGGCAATATCCATGTGGCATCGAGCGCCAATCTCACCCTAAAGGTGTTTGGCGATGCCACCCTCGATGGGGCCTGCACGACCTCCGGATATATCAAACTGAACTTCGCCGCTGGCGATCACGACTTGACCAGCGACGGATTCGCCAAGGTGTGGGTGAATGCGGTCGCTGCCGACAGCGTGACGTTCCTCGATGCATGCAACCTCTACCAACTCGACGGCACTGGCGATGTCGTATTCGACAGTGACTTCGACCTGACCCTCGGCAACGGTTCGCAGGGCATCTTCAATGACTCCACTTCGGCAATGACCGGAAGCGGATCCATCGTTGTCACCAGCAATGCGACGGTTTCCTTCGAGGGCGGAACCGGGACCTGGCTGGGAGTCGAGTTGGGTGCTGCCTGTGAAGGTGTCACTGTGGACGACGGGACCAAGGTCGCATCGTGGACCATGGCCGGCGGTGATCTGGACTGCACGGGCGCGGAGATCCTGACCGTTACCGGAGCCTTCGCCGGAACTGGTGGAACGATGACCAGCGCCAACGTCGTTGTGACCGGCGCGGCCACGGCTGCGGATATGACCATTGTCAATACCAGCTTTGCCGGCGGCACAGAGTTGGATGCCACCGACGAATGCGAGGACGGCGGCGGCAACACGAATATCGAGTTCCCGCCTCCCGTCACGATCCTCTGGGATCCGGCCAACAAAGGCACGTCCACCCTCAGCAACGCAGACCGTACCGCTGCCGACAATACATCTCCCATCACCGCATGCTTCGGAACCGGCACCGGAAAATCTGCGGGCAAGTATTACGTCGAATACACGATCGACGCGGGAGATCCATCAAACCTGTTGGTTTTCGGCCTCATCAAGGCTGGGGTTGGTTATACAACCAGCCCGCTCCAAAACTTCGACGGAACCACTCTGTTGTGCAACAACGGCAGTTGGTTCAAGAACGGCGCCCTTCAGGGCTCCTTCGGCGCTCAGGCGCAAGGCTCAATCATCGGAATGATATTCGATTTCGATGCGCTGACCTTCGAGTTCTTCAAGAACAACGTCAGCATCGGAACCGGCGCGATCGGCAACAATTCGACCGGAAACTTCCTGCTCGCCTGGAGCCCACAGTCCAACAGTCAGAACGTCCAGGTAACGCTGGCCAGCGATTCTGGCCAGATGGCATATCCCGGACGTCTCGCATCCGAGAGCGCCAGCGAGTGGAATTCATAACCCTTCGGTAACCACAACAACAAGGACAACTACATGATCTCAGTAACCCGCATCAACACCGACAAGGCCCCCGTCCGTGGGCCGATCGCCAGCCTGCCCATCGGTGGCGGCTTCCTGTTCGCAGGGAAGCTCCACATCAGGTCAGGTGCGGACAAGGCGTTCTGCCCGGAAAACGCCGCGGAGTTCGCGTCTTTGGCGGACTTCGGATCGGAAGGCAACGATGTCGAATTGCGGGACGTAGAGTACCGCGACGGCGCAGAGATCGCCGAGTAAGCCTTAACGGCAAGCCATGGCACAAAAGAACCTCACCCGCCTGAATGTCGCACTGACCGCCACAACTGGCGCGTTCGCGAGGTCCATGAAGGGCGCGGTGGGGATGGCCAGCCAGTTCGGCGATGGTCTCAAGCGGGCTATTCTTGGACCGCTCGGACTGATTACCGGTGCTCTCACGGGCGGCGGCTTCATCGCCGGGATCAAGAGCGCGTCTCTTCGAATCGACGAGCTTTCCAAAGCAGCGACAAGATTGGGTATCACCACGGAATCATTAGCAGGGTTACGTTTAGCGGCAGAAAGAGGGAATGCGTCCGCTGAAGAGTTATCCTCGGGGATGTCGCGGCTGACTAAGGTTGTTGAGGAAGCGGCACAAGGAAGCAAGGCGGCCAAGGCATCCATCGCACAGTTGGGAATACCGCTCTCTGAACTTGTGGCACTTCGGACAGATGAGCAATTCAAGCGGGTGGCCGATGCAATTACGGCGATGGGCACCCAAGGCCAGAAGACAGCGGCCATCATGGATATATTTGGTAAGGGCGGGATGGGCTTGGCATTAACCATGGCGACCGGATCCAAGGGGATGAATCAAGCAACAGAAGAGGCTAAAAAGTTAGGCCTTGCCGTGGACGGCGTGAGCGCAGCTAAAATCGAGGCGACAAATGAAGCGTTTGAAAGAATCGGCCTAGTTGTCCAGGGTGTATTTAATAATATCGCAATTAAAATATCATCGTTTGTCGAGGCTGTTTCTCTCGCATTCACCAACGCCTCAATCGATGCCAACGGCTTCGCTGACACCATCGACAATGTGATGGCCTTTGCGATGAAGGCGGGCGGCTTCATCGCCGATGCCTGGCAGGGGCTCAATATCGTCTGGTTGGCGACGAAGCAGGGCCTCTACCAGGTGGGAACCGGCTTCATGTTCGTGGGCGAGATCGCCGTACATGCCGCGCAGTGGCTCGGTTCGAAGTTCAGCGCCGCATTCGACCTGATCGAAGCCGCCTGGGACGTGCTCTACAACGTCCTGCTGGTGGGATGGGGTGGGCTGAAGGTTGCCATCACGGCATTCGTTGAGTTCACCGGCAAGCAGTTCTCGTCCCTGATGCGGATCGCTCTGGAGGTGGCCGGCGTATTCAGCAACGAGATGGCAAACTCCATCGCCATCGCCGCCGCCAAGATCGACCGCAGCGTCGAGGCGATGGCCGCGAATGCGAAGGCCGAACTGGATAAGACGGTCGGCGAACTGGGCGCGGCGAGTTCCGAGGTCGTGGCCAAGACGGACGCGCTGTTCGCCAGCGTCGAAACCACCGGAAGCCAGAGCCTCCGCGACCTAGGCAAGGCCTTCTGGGAGTTGTCGAAGGAGGCTGGCGAGGCTCTGTCCCTGGGGCTGGGCGAGGAGCAATCCAGCCTGCGATTCCAGCGCATCCTGAGCGAAGTTCAGAACGAGGCGCAAGTCCGGGCTGAGGGCCGGGCTGCTGAGCTTGAGGCTGAGCGGTTAGCCCAAGATGCTGCCCGAGCAGCACAGGCGGAACATCTGAGCCAGCGCGAAAGCCTCTGGGATCAGTCCTGGGCCTACGAGCAGAGCCAGCGCGAGAAAAACGCTGCCCTGGCACTGAGCAGCGCATCGTCGACCTTCGGCAACCTCGCGAAGTTGCAGGAGAGCCACAGCAAGGTCGCCCAGCGCATCGGCAAGGCGGCGGCGAAGGTCAAGATCGTCTCCGACACAGCCAGCGCAGCCATGGGCGCATACTCGGCGCTGGCCGGTATCCCGATCGTCGGCCCTGCCCTGGGCATCGCCGCGGCTGCCGCTGCCGTCGCCGCTGGTGCCATCCAGTTGGGCAACGTCGACAAGAACGGCATCGGCGGATCCGGAGCAGGTCCGGCCGACGTCAGCACCACGAACATCGGCGGCATCCAGGCACCGGCCAGGGCCAGCCAGACGCTTGTCCTCCAGGGCGACAGCTTCTCGGCCGAGTCGCTGACGAAGATCTTCTCCGATGCCAAGGAGCGCGGGTACGTGATCGAGGGGGTGCGCCGTGGTTGATGTCCTCCCGATCATCACGGCAGGCACGACCCCGCGCATCGCGTGGGATTCCGTCCTGACCGATGCCGAGATCACCAGCAGCGACTCGACGGAGTCGGACGGCGGCCCCGAGAACGTCGTCGACTGGCTGCCCTGGACCTTCTGGCGACCGATCGGATCCGGCCCCTTCGTCATCGAGGCCGACCTGGACGGTGCGCAGACCATCACCGCTTGGGCCATGTCCGGCCACGACGCGGTGGGCCTCGTCGGTATGGATACCTGGGACGGCGCGGCGTGGGTTGTGCACTCCGAGGTCGTCAAGGCGGATGATGGCCTAGCCGTCTACCTCACGGGCGATCCGGTATCGACCACGAAACTCCGCTTCAGATTCGCCGCGCTCTCGCATCTCGCGATTCTCTGGGCTGGCCAGGACATGGTCCTTCCTGAAGGCGTCGGCCCAGGCTGGACGGATCCCCTGCTCGCCTTGCGTGCCGATGTCAGCCCGGAGATATCGCGCGGCGGCATCTGGCTGGGAACCGCCGTGGAGAAGTGGGACGCGAACCTTTCGATAGACCTCAAGAACGTGGCACAGGAATGGGCGCTGGACTACTGGCTGCCGTTCCTTCGCCGCTGCTCGACTCAGCCGTTCTTCCTGCACTGGAATACCACCGACTGGCCGTCCAGTGCATGCCTCTGCACGGCTGCACAGTTCGGATCGACAGCGTTCTCCGCGAACGGCTTTGTTGACCTGAGCGTGTCGTTCATGGCAGACCCCGGATTCGATCGCCGCGACGTGCCGGTCAGCGACGAACCGGCCCTCTTACTCGAAGACGCCGAGGGCGCTCTTCTCCTGGAGGAATGATGACGATTCTCGGATCCAAGCTCACCGCCCTTGCCGCACTCTCAGGCACCATCGCGAGCAGCGACCTGCTCTACGTGGTTCGCGCCGGTTCGCAGTACAAAGCGTCCGCGTCCCAGATCCGGGTTGCCTCGACGCAGATCAGCGACGGCACCACCCTGGGCAAGGCTCTGCTCACCGCCGCGACTGCTGGCGATGCGCGGACCCTGCTCGAACTGGGCGGCCTGGCTGGGGAGGACACGGTAGGCACGTCGGAAATCGACAATGCCGCCGTGACGCTCGACAAGATGGCGAACCTCGCCGAGGACCACGTCCTCCTTGGCGACGGGTCCAATCGCCCGGCCCCGTTCCTGACCACCGACCTGGGCCAAGCCCTGCTGGCCATTGCGGACATCGAAGCCGCGCAAGTCGCGCTATTCGACGGACCGGCGCTGGACCCGGCCGCGACTGGCGAGGTCCGGATCAGCGACGGCATGGTCGACGTGGGCGACGCCCTGCTCTATCGCGGCGTCCAGGTCGTCGGCGCACCGGCCGCACCGATCGCGAATGCGACGAACGACCCGGACGACCTGCGCGACACCCTGAACGCCTTGCTCGACGCCCTCCGGGACGGCACGGGCCACGGGCTCCTGGCGGTCGGATCATGACCGTCCCATCGCCCACCGTTCAGGCTCTCCATCGCATCGAGGACATCACCACCGAGATGGCGGAGGTTATCCGTAGGGCTGGCATGCCGATCGCCTCCAGCGCCTACGCCACGGCCTTGGCCACCCAACTGCACGCCGCACAGCTTGCGGACAATGAGGTCCGCGCCGACCTCCGCCGAGAAAGGACATAGCCATGGACCCCGCTGCCGCTGCCGCATTAACCGAGCAGGCCTACAAGTTGGGCGGAATCGCGGGAGTCCTCCTGTTGATTCTGGTGGCTGGTGGCTGGCTGATGTTCCGCTTCTTCGTCGGCATGGTGAAGGATCTTGGCGCACGTCTCGACAACGTGCAGGGCGCACAAGCCGACAAGCTGACGACGTGCGTAGATGCGAACACCGCCAGCAATCATGCCGTCGTCGCGCACCTGAAGGATCACAAGGAGATGAGCGCCCAGATCGTAACGGCGCTGCACATGCGTCCCTGCCTCATTAAGGACGAAGATCAACAGGCCGTCACCGTGAAGCAGACCTACAAGCCGATTAAAACCCCACTGCCCAGGAGTTACCAGTGAGCCCCTTTATCCTCTTGCTGATCGTGTGTCTGATCGTCGTCCTGAACTTCATCGTCATGGCCGGGATTGGCATGGCGCTGATCCGCAGGACGAAGGAGGCCAACCGTCGATGCGCGGAAGAGAACCGCCGCGAGCGTGAGACGATGGCACATGAATACCGGACGCTGGCCGAGAAGACTACGACCGCGCTCATCAACGTTGGAACCGCTATCCGGGAACTCAGCGACAAACTCAGCAAGGGCAAAACATGAAGCGCATCCCCGTCCTCCTGCTCCTCCTCATCGTCCTGACCTTGGGCGGGTGCAAGTCTGAGGAACGCAAACAGGCCGTCGTCAATCTGGCCGCGTCGATCTATGAGACGGGCGAGGCCCAGAAGCGCGGCGTCGACGTGGGTATCACCTCGTCCTCGATTCAGATCCAGGCCTCGGCCATCTGCGCCGCTTTCGGCGTCACCTATCCACCCAAGAAACCGGAGACCGCGCCATGAGACGGAAACATATCATCATCGTCGTATCGATCATCGCCCTACTCGTCGCCGCCGGATGGGCCGCGCTGCTCGGCATGGAGGCGCACCCGGTCATCACGGCGGACGATTGGGTCAAGGATCCGGACATGGCCGCCAAGACGGCTGCCGCTGCGGCAGAGCAGGCCCGCGGATTGGGCGCGGCTGGATGGGGCAGCATCCTGGTATCTGCCGGTCTGACCCTGCTCGCGGGCTTTCGTCGATACGGCCACCTGATTCCCTATCTGGGCCCATGGTGGAAGGCTGCCGTCGATATCGGGTGGACGGTTGCACAGACGAAAGACGCTCGGGAAGCCGATGCCGCCAAGGAGCGCATTGCCCTGGCTGCGAGCCCGGCGAAGGCGGCCATCCAGTCCATTCGCACGATCATGCCCGACACCTGGGGCAGGCTGCCGCTCGAGATCCGTGCATCCCTCGAGGGACTGGAAAAGGTCTGATCGATGTCCTTCGCCACGCACGGGCAACTGTCGGAGAGGACCCCGTGCCTGGTGGTTGAGGTGGATCTCGACTGGATCGAAGACGACTGCCAGACCGTGGCGGCGACCAATGGGGACGCCTCCTTGTGCTACCGAACGCCGGCCACGACGGACCAGGGCGAACTGGCCGTCACGATCAAGACCCGCCGATGGATGACCTCGACGCAGCGGCCCCTCCCGGAGCTCGGGGCGATCCCCTGCCTGGCCGGCGTCAAGATCGCGGCCGAGGAAGTCCGGGTCGGGCGCGGCCTGGGGTTCTTCGGACAGGCGACCATCGACCTGATCGACTTCGTGGACGACGACCGCCGGGAGGACCCCTTCTACGACCACGCCAGCCGGTCGGGCGTCGACCACTCGGCAGGGACGTACTTCGGCAAGCTCCTGGCGCGGAACCCTTACCTGACCGGCCGCAGCCTGCGTGTGATCGAAGGCTGGGCGACGGGCGGCGTCTGGCACGAAGCGGACGCCATCACCCATCACTACCTGATCCGCGACGTGCAGGGGCCCTCCGCTGGCCGCCTGCGCATCACGGCAGCTGGACCCCTCCAACTCCTCAACCTGGGCGAGATCGAGGCCCCTGCGCCGTCCGAGGGCGTCCTCGAGGCCGATATCACGGACAGCGATGCCGTCGCCACCATCCCCGACCCGGTGATCGCCGAGGACTACCCGGCCAGCGGCCTGGTCCGGATCGGTGACGAAGTGATCCTGTACACCAGGACCGGCCAGTCCCTTGCCCTGACGCGGGCCAGGGAGGGCACGGTGGCCGAAGACCACGCCGCGGGCGACACGATCCAGATGTGCGTTCAGTACACGGACACCCCGATCACCGACATCCTGGCCGACCTGCTCACCACCTACGGCCACGTCCCTGCCTCGCTCCTGGCGCTGGACGAGTGGGCGGGCGAACAGGCTACCTGGCTGAACCTCTACAACCTTAGCGGCTTGGTCAGCCAGCCGACGAAGGTCCTGGAACTGGTGCAGGAACTCCTGGAGGCGTCGGCCTGCATCCTCTGGTGGGACGATGCCAGGGGCCAGGTGCGCCTGCGAGCCCAGCGCCCTGCAGTCTCGTCGCGGGGCATCTGGGGCGACAAGTTCCACCTCCTGGGCCCCCCGATCTACAAGCGCGACCTGGCCGAGCGGGTCAGCCGGACGGACGTGCTGCTCGACCTCCGCAGCGGCGACAAGGACCCCAAGGATTCAAGCTCCTACCGGGTCCGATTGCTCGGAATCAGCCAGGGCGCGGAGGCCGAAGAGCACGGAAGCGAGAAGGTGAAGTTGATCGGTACCCGCTGGCTGAGCGTGGCGCAGATCGCTCTGGCCGCTCGGGCATCGGCTCAGACCACCGGGCAACTGCGCGACGGTCGGCAATCGATCCAAGTCGAAGTGGCGGCCAAGGACGCGAACCGACAGATCGGAGACGTGATCGACATCCGGTCGAAGGACATCGTGGACCGGACGGGCCAGCCGCTCACGACCCGGGGCATCATCACCAAGCGCGAGGCCATCACCTACGGATCCCGCTACCGGTACTCCATCGAAGTGATCCCCTTCGGCATCGGCACCCGCTTCGCCTTCTACACCGACACCGACATCCCCGACTACGACGACGCCGCGGACTACCAGCGCGACCCCGGCGGATTCTACGGACCGGCAGACGGCTCCGGATTTGGCCCTCAAGACCCCTCCTACCTGTACGGGTGACACATGACCGCATGGACCCCCATCAATCCCATCGACGATATCGCGATCGCCAAGCCGATCACCTTCGAGCATGGCCGGGCGTTCTACAACAACCCCATCGCCATCGCCGAGGGCGCGGACGGCGCACCACGCATCTCGCACCGGGCGATTCAGCCAGGTGGAGCAGGGATCGAGGGCGATTTCACCGACGCCTCGGTCGCACCGACAGCGGCCGGCTTCTATGAATACGAGTCGATCGCCCTCACTGTCGCCAAGACCTTCCCGTTCATCTCCATCCTCCGCATCAATGGCGACGTCTCGATCGCCGAGGTCCTGAGCATCGCGACCACCAGCGACGCCGACCGCGCCAAGGCCCGGTGGTTCAATGCCCTGGTTGGGGAAAACGGCGAGGACGGCGACCCGGGCGGCTCGGGCGGTGGCGCGAACATCGGCAGCGGCGGGCAGGCCGATGGCAGCAACGTCGCCGAGGCCGGTGGCGTGGGCATCTCCGCATCAGGGCTCAGCCGTATCTGGCTCAGCAAGGTGCCGATCCTGGGCGGGCGCGGCGGACTCACTGGCGCGAACATCGGCAAGGGCGGCGGGTGCCTGATCCTGATCGTCGCCGGGGACCTCGACATGACCGGCGGCACCCTGGACGCCAGCGGAGCGGACGGCGCGGGATCCGGCACGGCAGCCGGCGGCGGGGCTGGCGGTTCCGTCATCGTCATCTGCACCGGGACCATCACGAACGGCACATTCAAGGCTGCGGGCGGCGATGGCCGGGACCTGGGCGGAGTGAACGGCGGCGGCGGCGGCGGCGGCTATGTGGCACTCATCGCCTCGGATTTCATCGGCGTGCAAACGATCGATGTCTCCGGCGGGACTGGGCCGGACAGCGCAGGAGATGGAACCGCAGGGCTATCCGAATCCGAGACGCTGACCGAGGCCGAGATCAACGGCATCCTCCTGCGCTGATATGCCGACGATCACCCGCACCATCCGCGATCAACACGGGCACCCGGTAGCGGGCGCTGAAGTGGTGCTGCGTGACGTGGGCGGGGTGCTGATCGATAGCCTCACGACCGACGCGGCCGGCGAGTGGGAGACGACGATCGATCCCGGGACCTATTCCATGGTTGTCAGCAAGGGCAACGCCGTCCTCTCCCGCCAACTGGTGGTCTGCCCATGACGCGCCCGATCAGCAATACCATTCTCGATCAGCACGGCCTGCCCGTCGCTGGAGCCCTAGTGACCATCTGGGACGAGGCTGGCGATCTCGTCCTGCTGGCCGGCGGAAACCCGGTAATCAGCAATCATCGCGGAGCCTGGTTCGCGGACCTGGATGCCGGCGATTACACGATCGAGATCAAGAAGGGCTCGACCACTCTCTCCCGGGTTCTGACCGTCTGCGCGGAGATCATCCCGCTGCCGCCCAGCTTCACGATCAACCCATCCATCAGCGGCGGGCCGTTGATCGGCGCAACCCTGACCTGCGACCCCGGGGAATGGACGGGCGAGGAGACGATCATCGTCGCCTTCCAGTGGCGCAGGGATGGCGTTGCCATTGTGGGCGCAACGTCATCGACCTACCTCCTGGACTCCGCTGACGATGGAACCGATATCGACTGCCTCGTCACGCTGACCAACGATTACGGCGAGGACGAGGCGGATTCCAACGACATCTATGCCGGGACCATTCCGGTCTGCACGGTAGCCCCCACCATCTCCGGGACGGATCTCGTCGGCTCGCTGATGACCTGCAACCCCGGCACCTGGACCGGGACCGATGTCGTCCTCTCGTACCAGTGGCGTCGCGATGGAGTGAACATCGCCCTGGCGACGGCCAGCACCTACACCACGGTCAGCGGTGACGACGGCAAGGACCTGGACTGTGTGGTCACAGGAAACAACGTCTTCGCCAGCGTCTCAGCCGACTCCAACGACATCCCAATCGGCACGGTCCCGGTTAACACCGTGGCGCCGGTTGCATCGGGCGGCACGACCACCGGCTCCATCCTTTCCTGCACCACAGGAACGTGGACCGGTACCGCGCCGATCGGCTACACCTACCAATGGCGCCGCGATGGCGTGAATATCGGAGGCGAAACAGCATCGAGCTACGTCCTGGCCCTGGCCGATGATGGGACGGATATCGATTGCGTCGTCACCGCCACCAATGATTTCGGAACGGATGACGCAGATTCCAACGTCATCGCAGCCGTCGCCTACGACATTTCGACCATCACGCTGCCCGAGGCGCTGACAGGTCCGATCTATTGGAGCCCGGACAGCGGCGACTTCTACTTCCCGATGCGGACGATCATCCGCCGACACAACCCGGTGACGTTGGCAAATACCGACTTCACGCCGACGAATTACTCCGCTCCAGCGGTTTCGGTTGGGCTAACCAGGATCATGCGCAAGAGCGCGACCCGGTTGCTGATCTCAAACAAAGAGGCGATCGGCACGCTCCGGTGTATCGAAATAGACGACACCAACGCCACCATCGCGTCGGTAGCCATCACAAATAACTCAAGCGGCAATCCGGTTTCACTGCCCGCTTGGTTCTATGATTCTGTAGCGGACCGGTTGTTTGCCCCGTTCGTGAGCGGAGCCGGCCTGAACGTAGGTACATATAAGTCCGATAATTCCGCTATAACCCCATCATCCCCAGGGTTCGGCACGGTCAACAATATGGCCAAGTTCGGCACCGAGCTTGCCCTTACTCAGCCTGCCACGACCACGACCTCCTTCTCGTACAAAGGGACCATATCGGCGTGGAATACTGTCTCCACGCTCGGGACCAATAACTCCCCGTCGTGCCGCATCCTCTCGGGCAACTTCAACGCTGACGCGATCGTGTCTGATGGGACATATTACTACTACTGCGGCGATAACGTTGCGGGTGGTGGCGACTTCATCATAAAAATAAATCCGGTCACTCCGTCCCATACCAGGCACGCGATATTCTCAGGTGGCCCGACGCGCAATTACATGACCGGGTCCATGTGCATTCACTCTGGTTTCATGTTCCTTCAGGCATCATCAGGATCCTTCTGCATCCTGGACCTCAGCGATATGTCGGTCACCTATGAGGATCCATTCTCGGGCGGAGACATTAGCACCGCTGGCCAGATCGCCTGCGATCCCAATCGGAAGCTCGTCTATCACGGCAACACCGGCAGCGTCACGATGAAGCGGTTTGCTGGACTCTACCAGTAGAGACTTCTAGGCGGATTGGACCATCCATTTTCCACGCCAACCCTTCTTGCGTTCTATGGTTACAGCGTGAGTCCAGATGGTGCGCAAGGTGTTGGGTTCGCTTAACTTTCCAGGTACACCCTTGCGCACCATCTTCTGCTGCGCTCCCGGTGGGCTGATCTCGACCTCAAAGCGGTCAACGTCGAGCCGGATAACGTGGACCAGTTCCTTGATCGCCTTCGCTTGATCTTCCCACGGCAGCGACGGCAGCCCCTTGGCGTGTGTCTCGATCGCCTGGACCATCACGTCGGTATCGAGGCGGGAAACATTCATGGCCGCCATGGCTCCATCGGCAACGGCAATGCGATTCTGAATGGCTTCGACCTGCTGTTGAAGCTCGCCGATCTTCGCAGTCACAGCGCGAGCCGTGGGGCCGCCCTCTAACGCCAGGTTCAAGGCACGATCGAGAACCGCCTGAGTCCTGTCGAGTTCCCCCTGCGCCAACTTCCGATCAGCGGCAGCCGGCGCAGCCTGCTTCTCCGCTGCGGCGGCTGTTGCCTGGATGCGCCTAATCAATTTCGGCCCGTCGCTCAATTCCTTGGCAAGCTCCTGGACGATCAGGTTTTCATAAGCCTCTGCGGGCAGGTTTGGCGCGTCGCACTTATTACCACGCATCCGGCCAGTGCAGCGCAGGTAGGCGATGGGCCCTCCGTTCCCGGTGCTGTGACTGCCGGCCAGTGATGCGCCACAACGAAAGCAGACGGCGACGCCATGCAGACGCCAGACGCGATTGGATGGTTGCTGCTGTGTGGACCTGATGCGGCCAGCCACGCGATTGCCAGGGCTGGGAACGAAGCCCAAGGCCGCGATAGCCTGGTCCTGCTCTACCGCCGACACCAGGATCCCACGGTATTTCTGGCAGCGCAGCAACGAGGCGATGCGCGTTTTCGTCCACGACCCGGGAACCTTGGCCTTCGTCAGGTGACGTGCGCAGTCCAAGAGACTTCCGCCGTTACGGGCCATTCCCCAGCATGCTGCGATGGCTTTCGACGTGGTCCCATTGGCAACGATCTTCCGGTCCTTGCCCACTTGTAGACCGGCAGGCATGCGCCCTCCGATATAGGTCCCCTCTGCCATCCTGCGGTGAATGCCGAGTTTCACCCGCTGGCTAATCGTCTCGCGCTCAAGCTGGGCCAAGGCTCCCAGGAGGTGAAGCACGAACCGTCCCATGGGACCGCTGGTATCAATGCTTTCCGTGACACTGACGAACGCCGCGCCAGACGCCTCTAGGGCCGCGATGCTGTCTATCAAGTCGCGGAGGCTGCGAGTCCAACGATCGAGACGCCAGACGATCAGGCCGGCGACGTTACCCTCATTCGCCCCAGCCATGATCCGTTCCGCTCCTGGCCGATGAAGATTCTTTCCACTGGCACCGGCATCGGTGATCGCTTCAACCGGGCCCCATCCCTTGGCGTTGGCGAATGACTGGCAGGCGGCGAGTTGAGCCTCCAGCGATGCGCCAGATACCTGCTCGTCGGTGCTGACCCGGGTGTACAGAATCCAACGGCGCTTCACCTATTGCAGAGCCCGCTGAAGAGATGCAGCCAGTCCGTCGAACTCTGCCTTAATCCGCCGCATCTCCCCTTCTGATGGATAACCCGACCATGCTCCGCTGGACGCTCCGAATGTGATGTCGACCGTAGTGGAATTATCCTTGTTCACTATTTGCAGAAAATAAGGCGTGTACTTCTTCGCCCCCATAGATCCACCAGCTTGCCAGGACGCCATCGGTTTTGCGATGATTGTGCCTGATTCGGGCTGCTTCATGTCTACGACTGACTTGGCGCTGGTGAACGCCCGAGCCATCCACAACTCCGTCGCCTGATATGCCGACGCCATCGAACGACCATGGGCGATTTCGTAATGGTGGTACTTGTCACTTTCAGGAAGGGAAGTCCGGGCCGCGCCCATGCATCCGGTAAGGACGAAGAAAAGGAGCGGAATAAAAAAGCGCATATGATTACCTTTGTTTTATTTGATTACTCATGAAGCAGTCACTGCAAAATGCAGAAAAACTAATGGCACAGATTGTGCCTTTTCGACAGGTCCTATGCCGCACCGTGAAAAAGTTATCCAATTTCCCATCATTTCCGCCTCGGCTTCCGTCGCTCGTGAGGTGGAGGAGTTTGAGCGGCATCTGCGCGACGCACACTATCTTCAGCTTGAGTCGATCCTGAGAATGGAACAGGCCCGGAAAAGGATGAGCGAGATAGCTCAATTGCTCGTAGCTCCTCAGTGATTTGTTTATTTTTAGCCTTTAGGCTGATTACTTCGGCTGCCAAAAGATCGTTGATCACAACCGCTAGATCAGCGTCTACTGGCGGCATGAGCTTAGGGCCCCTTCCCCAAACAAGCCAATTTAGACTGAGCCCAGTTTTTTCAGCAATTATTGGCCAGTGAGACTCCAGTCCGACTTTGCCCTTTCGGCTCCTAGCCATCTGTCCGCTGTCCATGCCGATAGCTCGGCAGAGGCTGGCATTCCCCCAGTCTAGCTCCGTAAGCCGCTCGGATAACCTCTCGTAAATTCCCATCGACTATGACCTTATATAAAATCAGGAGTGGTGGTCACTGACAATTAGTCAGGATTACATTGACATTTAATCAGTGCCGCTGTATCAGAGTCAGCATGTCACTGACAAATAAACAGCCCCTGGCGAAGCTGAGGAACGACCTGGGCCTAACGCTCAAGCAAGTGGCCGAGCGCATAAATGCGGACGATGCCGCCGTTTCTCGCTGGGAGCGGTTCGAATCAGAGCCCCATCCGGAATACCGGTGCGCTTATGCCAAGACCCTCGGCATCAGTCTCCAGGAACTTGGCCGGATAATCTACACCGGTCGCCTATCTGCATCCCGCCCATCTGCGCCCAAGCGCACCCGTCGCGGACAGCGGTGATCCGTGGAAGCCACCGCCCCCGTTAAGGTCGACCGCCGCCGTCGCCTCAAGCACGACCCCGCCAACTGCAAGGGACGGATCATCTGGATTGAGAATCCGACCGATGAGCAGATGGCGCGGGCAAACCAGTACTGGATGCCCGTAATTCGGAAGTGCGCGGGATTGGATCGTTGACATGCCCAAACCCTACGGTTCCCACGGTTCGAGATCCCGAACGGATGCCATCGCGCTGTCCGGAATCGCGGACGGAATCGCCGCTCTGCAGATCGAGGAAGGCCCCACGAAAGTCGGCGGAATCGTAGGAGAGGCAAAGACTACCGTTCACGGATGGCACGCTGATCTCCATCGCTGGTCACTGTACGCGGGCCTGATCCTGGGCCGGAACGTGCCCAGCATCGGCGCACGGATGACGGCCTTCCTGAACGGCACCGAGGTTGCTCCGGCGTCTCCTACCGCCGCCGTGAGCGAAGCCTACGAGACGGCAACGCGGGCCAGTTCGCTCATCTCCGAGATCGTGGGTTCAGTGCAGGACGGCAAGATCGATCGGGCAGAGGGCCGCCGGCTGGTGAGCAAGATTGAGAGTCTCGCCGCGATTCTTCCTGAGCTTGAGCGGGACGTGAAGGCGGCGGCGGTGGCACGATGATCCCGCTCCACGATATCCAACGCGAATACGCCCTGGCCGAGGCGGAGGCATGTGATGCCAGCGCGAAAGCGGCACGGCTTCACGCGGCCATCCATCTGTGCCCGGATAACGATTCGGGATCGACCTCTGCGGCTGAGGCCAGCGCTAAGAGCGCGGAAATGTACACCACGCTGGCCATGCAGTGGCGAGCGCATGCGTCGCAGTGCAAGGGCGGCTGATGCGACGCATCCCGCTCAATCTCGCCCTGCCATCACGTACCCGGATGGACGACTTCATCGCCCGCATGCTCGACACTTGGCACTTCTACCTCCTCTAAGGAATCACCCATGGCTACCGCGACCTACACCACGCTCGACCGCGCCACCGCTTGCAACGCTGCCGCCGCCGTTCTCCGCAAGGCGCTCGATGATCTATACGACCCAGACAGCGATGGTGCAGACCGCGCCGGGGATGCCATCGCCTGGGCCGCGGATGCCGTAGACCGGCACCTCAAAGGTTTCTCCGGCCTCAAGGACGCGGTCGAAGCCATCCGCAGGAGCGACACCCTCGGCCAGTTCAATGCCAGCGCCTACCCGCGCCGGGCCATCGCCCAGTTGGCAATCGAGGCGGCGGCTCGCGTCATCGAAGCACAGGGAATCTGACATGGCCACCGCACACGCCACCCTCGCCAAGCATTCACCGTTACCGTGGGCTCTCGATGAATCCGTGGACCGCCGCTCACGCGGCTACATCCGCACCACGGAGACTCCGGTCGAAGGCGGCGACCGAGGGAAGGCGGTTGCGGTGGTGTGCCAGGCCGGGCGCCGCGATAGCGAGATGATGGCAAACGCCGCATTCATCGTCCGCGCCTGCAACAGCCACCAGGAGATGGTCGATGAATTGAATGAGATCAAGCGTGCCCTCGTCGCCGCAGGTATCTCGGCCATGGATGTCACCCCGTTAGACGACGGTGACATCAGCGGTGAGGCCGAATATGCGTGCAAGACGACGCTGGATATGGTTCACGACTTGATCGCGGAACGTGACGCGACGAGGGAAGAACTGAAAACCGAGTTGATGCGCATCGCCTTCCAGCAGGCCCGGTCATGAGCTACCAGATTCCGCAGACGACCGTCCGCATATGGCGCAACGGTGACTCCACCTACGCCTACAACGGGAAGGGCCAGTCAGAGTTGGTCTACCGTGAACCTGCACCATCGCCGGTCGTGGTCGATCAGGAGGGCACGACGCTGATCGGCGTCAAGAAGCGCGGGGCCAGCGTGGTCGACACCCGCCGCTTCCATGCGGCCATCGATGAGACGATGGCCGAGGTCGACGCTAAGGCCGCAGCGTGGCGAGCCCTACAGAACCGGAAGACGACCGCCCAGCTGCGCCGCCAGGATCGCCGGTACCGCATGGCAGGCCTCGCCCTGGTGGTACTGAGCGCCGCCATCTCTATCTGGACGCTGGCCGTCCTCATCCGTTGGGCCGGTTCGCTGCACTGACATGTCACCCGCCGACCTCCGCACATTCCTCGCTGCTCTCCCGTGGTCGACGTACACGGAAGGAGAACTGAATCAGATTGCCCGCGTTCTCTCCGAGGGCGGCACAACCGTCCGCGTGGTCCGTGGCGAACTACAGCGGATGAAGCGCGGAGAGACACCTTTCATTGCTGAGACGCCGGAGCAGGCGGAGCGGCGGAAGAATCACAATTACGTCTACCCACCCGGCCAACGCTTCGAGTGATCGAAGCACCACCCCAGAGAGTCCCATGAGTACCGTCGATTCAATAGATGAGCGCATCCGCCTTAAAGCCGCGAATGAATTGCGGGCCAGATTACGGCAGGCTTTCACCCATGTTCATGAAGCTACCTACTATATCGGCGGCAATAAATTAACCGCAGTTAGCACCGTCCGGGACGCCTTGGATGCAATCGAAAAGTCTGCGTTCGAATCCCGGATCAAGGCGGAGGAGGAAAAGGCGGTCAGCGAGTTCCTCCGGAAGGTCGATTCCCTGCAAGAGCAGATCGACGGGCTGCGTGATGAGGTGCAGTCGTGAACACCCCCGCAACCCTCACCGTATCCCCCGCACTTGAGAAGGCCGTCGCTGATACCGGCCTGTCCGTGGATGGTGCCAAGCACATCCTGATGGCCTTCGCGCCGCACTTCGCCCAGTTCCATGAACTGCGCGAATCGGCAAAGGACATCCCGATCAGCGCCCCGAAAGCGGCCAGGGCGTTGCGCCTCAAGCTGAAGGAGATTCGCGTCGATGCCGAGCGGACCCGCGTTGAACTGAAGGCGGATAGCCTTCGCCGTGGGAAGGCGATCGATGGCGTCAACGCCGTTCTCGTCTGCGATCTCGTCCCCATCGAGGAAGCGATGGAGAAGATCGAGAAGGCGGAGGAGATCGCGGAAGCAAACAGGAAGGCCGCGCTCAAGGAAGCGCGGTCGAAGGAACTGGAACCCTTCGCCGACCCATCCTTCTACGACCTTGGGTCCATGCCGGCGGTGCAGTGGGACCTCCTCCTGGCTGGTGCCAAGGCGGCTAAGGAAGCCCAGGCTTTGGCTATTCAGAAGGCCAACGACGAGCGCGTCGCCCGTGAGAAGGCCGAAGCGTTGGCGGCAGAGAAGCGCCAGGCTGACGAAGCGGCCGAGCGCGAACGGATGCGCGTGGAGAATGACCGGCTCGCCAAGGTGGCTGCCGACGAGCGACTGGCTCGGGAGGAGATAGAGGCCAAGGCCAAGGCCGAGCGCGAGAAGGCGGCGAAGGCTGCCAAGGTTGAGCGCGAGAAGCGCGAGGCGGCAGAGGCCGAACTCAAGGCCAAGGACAAGGCCGAGAAGGAGAAGGCGGACGCTGAGAAGGCGGCTGCGGCGAAGGCGGCGTCGGCCCCTGACCGGCAGAAGCTCACGGCGCTGGCCTCGTCCATTCGCCTGATCCCCGTCCCGCACATGGCCAGCGAATCCGGTCGCGCCCTGCAGGGGAAGATCTCCGACCAGATCGCCAAGTTCGCGGCTTGGCTCGAATCTGAGGCTGGCCGCCTGTGATCTCCTTCACCGAATCCAGCGCAGAATACCACGCCAGCCCCGCCATTGGGAGCAGCGACATCCGCGACTATCTCCGCTCTCCGGCGCTGTTCCACGACAAGCGCGAAGGCCTCGTCCCGGACAAGGAAACCCCCGCGCTCATCCTCGGGACCTTGACTCATCTCGCGATGCTGGAGCCGGAGCGGTTTCGCCAGTCGATCGCGATCAAGCCGGAGGGCATGTCGTTCGCTTCGAAGGAAGGGAAGTCCTGGAAGGAAGCGCACGACGGGCGGCAGATCATCACGATGGAGGACTACTGCACCATTTCGATGATGGCGAAGCGGATGCCGGACGAGGTGCAGAAGGCGCTCAGCAGCGGCAAGTCGGAGGTCACGGTTCGGACCATGCTCAACGGCTTGGGCGTCCAGTGCCGAACGGACCACTGGAACCGACCCGGCCGGATCGTCTTCGATCTCAAGTCCATCGGTGCCATCGAGGACATCGAGCGCGAGATATACAAGCGCGGCTATCACATTCAGGCCAAGTTCTACACCCGGGTAATCAAAGCCGAAACGAACGAGGACAACGCCTTCGTCCTGATCTTCGCGGAGAAGTCATGGCCGTTCCGCTGGCGGATAGTCGAACTCGATCCGGACTACCAGGACATTGCCGACAAGGCCATCGACGACGCCCTCCACGGGATCGTGGCGCGAACGAAATCCGGCGACTGGTCCGACCCCGAAAGCCTGCATCTCATCGCCAGCCCTCCGGCGTGGATGACGGAAAACATCGACAGCTACGGAGACGAATAACATGGCTCACTACAAGACCTTGCTCGACCCGGCGAAGTACCTCAGCCCGCAGGACTTCCCGAAAGAGCGCGAGGTAACGATCTCACGTATGACCCGCGAGAAGCTGCCGAAACGCGACGGCGATCCGGAGCAGTCCGCTCCAATGCTCTACGTGAAGGACAAGGAGGGGAAGGAATACCCGCGCCCGCTCAAGGTCCCGAAGTCCGTCCTGCACGGTCTGTCGCTCTGGTTCGGCGTCGAGACGGACGAGTGGGTAGGGAAGCAAATCCCCATCTTCGCCGCCAGGTGCCTGGCCTTCGGTGAAATCGAGGAATGCCTGCGCGTCCGATTCCCTGACGACATCGACGGCAAGGTGCGGAAGTGGCTCAAGAAGCGGAAGGCCAGCCCGAGCGCGTACATCTACGAGGACCGGAAGTGAGCCCGAGCATGCCCTTCGGCCCTCTGGCTCACTTCCCGATTCCCGCGGCAGCCCTCGCCAGCCACATGGCCGCGCTCGGGAAGACCGGAAGCGGCAAGAGTTCTTCCGCCCGCGTCATCGTCGAGCAGGTCGCGACCCAAGGCGTCCGCGTCTGCATCCTCGACACCCTCAAGAGCGACTGGTGGGGCATCACCTCGAGCGCGGACGGTAAGCGTCCCGGGCTGCCCTTCACGATCCTGGGCGGGCCCCACGGCCACCTTCCCCTGCACTCGACGGCCGGTGCCGCCATCGGCCAGCTTGTCGGCTCGGGCCAACTGCCGTTGTCGGTCATCGATATGTCCGACTTCGAACCCGGCGGACTCCATCGGTTCTTCTGCGACTTCGCCCCGGCCCTGATGCGGTATGCGAAGGGCGTTGTGTATCTGGTCATCGAGGAGGCCCACGAACTCGCTCCGAAGGAACGCGCCGGGTTCGGGGCCGAGAACATGGCGATCCACTACATGAAGAAGCTGGCCACCGCCAGCCGCTCCAAGGGTATCCGCCTGGTCCTCTGCACCCAGCGGACCCAAGCCTTGCATAACGCGGTCCTGGGAAGCTGCGAGACGATCCTCGCTCATCGCCTGATTCATCCTGCCGATCAAAAGCCGGTTATGGAATGGCTCGGCGCTCACATCCGGGACAAGAAGGCTCGCGAGGAGATCGCCAATTCCATGCCCGGCCTGCCGACTGGTACGGCTTGGGTCTGCTCTGGTGCCGTCGAGCAGGTCTCACGGGTGAGGATGCCATTCTTCCGGACGTACGACAACACGTCCACCCCGACCGGCGATGGAGACGCCGATCGCAAGGTCACGACCGCGGCAGTCGATCAGGATCAACTCCGGGCGATCATCGGCGACGCCGTCAAGGAAGCCGAGGAGAACGATCCCAAGCGCCTGAAGGCCGAGCTCGCCAAGCTGCGCAAGGAACTGGCGTCGAAGCCGGCGGCGGTCGTGGTCGACGTGGACGCACAGATTCAACGCGCAATACATGAACGTGATTGCCGCTGGCTGAAGGCGATCCAGGCGCATCGCGCTACTCTGGCAGCGGCCTGGGACATCTTCACGGCCGGGATTCCCAAGGAGCCAGGGACTCGAATCACTGCGCCAACGCCGAAGGATTACTCGCCCCAGACCATGAAGGCGGAGAAGGCCAAGACCGAGACCGTTCGCCGCGCCTATACCGGCCCGTCCGATACCACGCTGTCAAAGGCCGAACGCGCCATCCTGGTGGCACTGGTGCAGCGTCACCCGAAGCCGAGCAGCAACGCACAACTGGCCGTCCTCTCCGGCTACTCGCCAACCTCGGGGGGATTCTTCAGCGCACTGGCCGGATTGCGGCAACGGCTCTACATGGAAGGCGTCGGCTCCGGTAATCGCGTCACCCCCCAGGGCATCGCCGCAGCAGACGACGTGCCTCCAATTCCGAGCGGCGCGGATCGCTTGGCCTACTGGATCAAGGAACTCCCAAAGGCTGAAGGCGTGATCCTCGGCATCATCGCCGGGGCCTATCCGGATGCCGTGAGCAAGGACTTCCTGTGCAAGCAGACCGGCTATTCGCCAACTAGCGGCGGATTCTTCTCTGCCTTGGCCAAACTCCGGAAACTGGAACTGATCGAGCGAGGCGAGCTCCGCGCCTCTGACGACCTGATGGGGGATGCGTGACCATCCGCCCAGTCCGCATCGATCGACTCCTGCCCTCGGCGAATCTCTGGAACAACAAGCGCGGCCGGTTCGCCAGCCAGACGTACAGCAAGGAGCGGGACGCCTGGATGATCCTCCTCCGCTGCGCTCTGCCAATTCGCAACCGGGCCCCGCAGATCCACGTCCGGATGCGGATCACGTCCTACCGGAGAAGCATCCTTGATTACGGCAACCTCGTCGCTGGCGCGAAGCCCATCCCCGATTGCCTGAAATATCTCGGCTACATCTACGACGACGCTCCGAAGTGGTTCACCTGTGCATACGAACAGTTCCAGGCTCCTGAGGCGCTTCGGGGAACTGTCCTGGAGTTCCTGACATGAGAACCCGCGCCTATTCCAAGACCGAGAAGCCAGCCCTCGTCCCGCTGCCCGTGGATCCCGATCAGGCCCGCATCCGTGAGCTCGCTCGCATCGCTGGAGGCCGTCCGGTTCTGCAAGAGGTAGCCGAGCAGACCGACAAGCTGCGAGCCATGCTCGCCGATGGGCCGCTGCACCAGGCTGATATTCCAGTCCTGATGGGCGTCCCGTACACACGGGCCAAGCGGCTGATTCAGAAGCTCCGGGCGGCGGGCGAGATCGAGCCGGCCAATGGGAAGTGGCACCTCATCAGCCAGAAGCCGGTGTCGGCGTGAGCAGCGGACGAAAGATCTCAAGCGGCGATCGCCTAGCCGATGCCGTGCGCTGCGTCCTGAGCGAACCGATGCCGATCTTCCTCCGCTCCAGGCTGGAAGCGGCGATGACGGAATACAACCGCACGGGATATCTGAATCGGTTGGATTCGAGGAAACGACGAGCGAGACGTAAATCCTTATTTTTTGCCCATCCATCGTGCGTTTTGCAGCGTGCAGCTTGCACGGGTTTCACCGCATGACGGCCATCGTCCACACAGGCGACGCCCTTGCGGTCCTGCGCACGCTACCAGCGGAATCCATCCACTGCTGCGTCACGTCGCCGCCTTATTGGGGGCTCAGGGATTATGGCGTCGAGGGGCAGATTGGCATGGAGGACACCCCATCTTCCTACATCGCTCGCCTGGTGGATGTCTTCGCGGAAGTCGGCCGCTTGCTGCGGGCTGATGGCACCATCTGGTTGAATCTGGGCGATAGCTTCGCAGGCAAGGGTGGCGGTGGGCAGGGCAAGAATTCATGCCGTGATAACAGAACTCATACCGCGCGACCCATCGACAAGAGCGGCGACGAGTTGAAGCCGAAGGATCTCGTCGGCATCCCATGGCGTGTTGCCTTCGCGCTCCAGGCGGCCGGGTTCTATCTGCGGAGCGACATCATATGGCATAAGCCCAACCCAATGCCCGAGAGCGTGACGGATCGTCCGACCCGCTCGCATGAATACCTCTTCCTGTTCGCGAAGTCCGAGTCCTATTACTACGACAGCGAAGCCATCGCAGAGCAAACGGTAGAACCACGGGGCCCGGGCAATCTGGTCCCGATTGTCGCCGTACCAGGTGAGCGGGAAGGCGGGAACGCCAACTTGCGCGGCTCGCTGCATATGATTGGCCCACGCGAAACGCGGAATAAGCGAGACGTTTGGACGATCACCTCGAAGCCGGTTCGTATTGCCCATTTCGCGACCATGCCGCCAGATCTGGTCGAGCCCTGCGTTCTCGCCGGCTGCCCGGAAAGCGGCACCGTCCTGGATCCATTCACCGGATCCGGCACGACCGGCATGGTCGCATTGCAGCATCACAGGAACTTCATCGGCATCGAACTGAACCCGGCCTATGCCGAGATGGCCCGAAAGCGCATCGCCGCGGCGGACCCGATCGGCAAGCAACTGCGAGTGGAGGGCGTCGCATGACCGACCTCGCCCGCATCGAGCAACAGGCCCACGCGCTCATGATCGTCACCACGCTCGCCAAGGCCGGATTCAACACTGGCGAGATCGCTGTCCGCATCGGCATCCGTGAAGGCCGCGTCCGCCCGTTCCTGACCGGAGCCTCGACGCTCACCGATGACGAGTTCCGCACCGTCTCCGAACGCCTCAATCTCCCTGTCCCGTTCCGTTCACCCACCCAGAAGGAAGCCCATGGCTAGACCCAAGAAGACCAACACGAAACCCCAGGCCAATGAACCCGAAGTTCTCGGCCCCGACGCAGCAGATCCCGCGAGAGTGGCGATCAACCAGGAGAAGAAGCGGAAGCAGAAGCGCGACCCGTTCATCGACAAGGCCGTCGACTTCCTGAAGGACCTCGAAGCGGCCAGCAAGGGAGCCCCCGTCGAAGCCTCTATCGAACTGGTGCTCAAGGACGCCTATTCCCAGGACGCCACCCCGGAGGCGATCGTCGGATTTATGAAGCAGATCAAAAAGGACGGGCGCATCGAGATCATCTCCGACAACGGAGATACGATGCTCAAGCGGTTGCCCGAGGAACCGGTCGGCGAGAAGGACGAAACCGCCGCTATCAATTTCAATGACACCGTTGCCGGGACAAAAACCGTCGCCCAGCACCTCGCCGAAGCTCATGGCAGACCGACGCGGCTCCAGTTCCCGCACACGATCGGCACATGGGTCAACTGTGCAGGCGTCCCCGTCCGCATCGTGAACATGCAGACCCAGGGCGAGATCACCATGTACGACGTGAAGGCCGATGGCGGCAAGACGACCAAGGATCTGCCGGCGTGGGCGTTGGAGAAGCTCGACCCCACCATCGAGGCAGGGATCCGGGCTGAGGAATCGAGCAAGGCACTGCGCAAGCACGCCGAGCACGGCATGAAGCTGGTCCATGAGCGCGACCACCTGGCGAAGCAGCTGCTTGAGCAGAAGGAGGACGTAAAGACCACGACCCAGCACATGAAGAAGCTCGACGAGCGCATCGCCAAGCACCTGGGGATGATCCCGACCGATGGGCAGCAGGAGATCGACCTCGAGGCCGACAACGGGGACGACGGCGACCTGCAGGACGCGGAACCGGCTGCACCGCCGTTCGGCGACTCAGAGCAGAAGGAAGAGACGGCCCTCGATCGCCTGGCCGCCCGGATCAAGAGCAACGACATGATCGAGCTCGACGCCAATCAGCCGATGAAGGCGCTTCAGGCTGCGACCATCAAGGCCAACGACTCGACCGGCAAGCCTTTCAAGGTGAAGCCGATCGCGCTCGACGACTTCCCAGGCCTGTGGGTCATCACGGATATGCAGCCGGAGGCGCTGGTCCTCCTGCAAGTGCTGACCCGCGAGGAATGGGACGCGAAGTACCTGCAGAAGTTCGATGCGCCTAGGGCACTGCCGAGCGATGCGCAGACCATCAACCAGTCCTTGGGCGGACCGCTCACCGGCTGCCCCGTCAAGGTGGGAAGGGCAACGCTCTATCTCGCGCCTCTTGACGATGCGCTGTTGATCCGGCGGAAGGCTGCTGCTCAGGCCTGATGCTGACCGTGTTCCCGTCGCCTCCAGGGCGGGACATCGGCCAACACCACCCGGAGCACCCATGGCAGATCCAGTTGTTCAGTCCGTCCAGTACCCCAAGGAAATGAGCCCCGAGGACATCGAGGCCCAGAAAAAATGGGAGCAGCCGGCCAAGGAGCGCCGCATTGCTCGCCGCGCCTTCCTCGACGCTCAACGGAAGCGGGCAGCGGCGGTGATGGTCGTCCTTCCATCCTCAGTCGACGCCGCATTCCAGTCTGGCGACCCCGTGATGCTCGATGCAGCCCAGGAGGAATGCCTCCGCGTTCTGGACATCATCCGCGACACCAGAAGGGGGCGGTGAATCCATGACCACTAGGCCGCCAATTATCCATGAGCTTAAATGTCACCCGGAATACTTCGATAAGGTATGGTCCGGAGAAAAAACATTTGAGTTCCGGAAGGATGATCGGGATTTCAGGGTCTTCGATACGCTCTGGTTGCGAGAGTGGTGCCCGGTTAAATGTGATTACAGCGATCGGTCGATATATACGCCAATTCTTTACGTTGCTCGCGGTGGCCTGATTCCGGAAGGCTTCGCGGTCATGAGTATTGCTAAGATACAAGCCGCAGAGGCCCAGCCGGCGGCGTCGGTTAAGGACCGCGTTGCCGCCGTCATGGAGAACAAGGCGATTACGGCGATCGTGGGCCAGCCGGCGGGGGATGCTGTGATCTACGAAAATTGCGTTGCCTCCATCCGGGAGCTTGAAGCGGCTGGAATGGGCAAACCAGGCAAGCCGAACACGCTAGTCGCAATGGCGACCGAGGCGCGGGGGGCCATCGCGTCCCTGCAAGCGGAACTCGCTGCGGCGAAGGCTGAACTGGAGAAATACCGCGCAGAGGAAGCCGAGATTCAAACCATGCTGATCGACAAGGATCCGACGCCACGCACCAAGGCGCAGGAGGAAGCGAGTCAGCGCAGGCTGCAAGAAGTCTTCGCCAGCATCAAGAAGACTGACGCCATGACGGAGGTTATCATGGAGCGCGATGCCGCCCTGGCCAACCTCGCAGCGATGACCGCGATACGCGATGGCGCGGAAGCCAAGATCATCCAACAGGACGAGGTGATTATCCGGCTGCGCGGCGAATTAGAGAATATCGGCCATAAGTTGGCACAGATCGTGACCGCAGGGAAACCGGCAATGGAGGGATTGAGGGCCGAACTTGCCGCCCTCAAGGCCGAGGTCATCAACGCCATGGCCAAGCTCGCCTCGCTCAAGGGGGACATCCTCTACATACGCGACATCGCATCCTACGGCCTGGGCAACATCCCCGCCGACCCATTGCAGGGCTATCGGCATATCACCGAGGCATGTGACAAAGCCCTTGCGCAGCCGGTCCCTGCCAAATCTCAGACCATCACCCTCGAAGGCGATTCGTTCGATCCGAAGACCGTCGCCGAGTTATTCGCCGAGGCCGCTTTAGGCACGGAGGAAGGCGAACTCTGCAGGCGTGACGGTTGCGCGGGCATCATCGGATTCCAGCCGGTCAAAGACTGCTCCTGTCACATCTCGCCGCCCTGTGAGCCCTGCGTCTCCAATCCGCTCCGCTGCCCGATGTGCGGGTGGGAAGCGGTGAAGCCGTGAAGCTCAACCTCAAGAAACATCCCGAGGGAACGCGGTTCATCGCCCTAACCTCCAGTTGGACATCCGATGAGGATCGCCCCTTTGAAGCCACCGTCCTGGAATGGTCGCCAAAGGGCCGGGTGAAATTGCAGTACGAGTCCGGTAACAAGACCTGGCTCGATGCGAATTCACGGGACCGCTTGGTCGTGGTCGAGGTGCTGCCGGCGAAACAGGAGGCGAAGGTATGAGAGGCCGCTCGATCATCATAGAGGAATGGACTGAGATCTATTTCGAGCTCTACCGTGTCTGGGTCCGCCTTCCTCCTGGGTGGGACGCCGGGACGCAATCTCGCTCACGCCATTCCGTATCATACCGCATTGATCGTCAGGGGGACTGATGCCAGTCCACTACAACCTCATGGGCGACGAGACGACGGACCCGGAGCAGTTCGTCTACTGCGCGGCGTGCCGGAAAGAGGTGAACCATGATGAGTTATTCAACGAGGCCATCTGCGCCTGTGGATCTGAGCTATACGAAAACGAGGACTTCCTCACTGGGCGAATGCTTCGATTGGAACGAGAGAAGGTAGACCAGGACTTGGCGGAATGGACCGAACTGAACCGGCAATCCCTCCGGGCCGACGCGGGGGAGGCATGACCCAGCCGTTCACAGAAGGCCAAATCCTGACGGCGCTCGGTCAGCGGTTCGACTGGTACAAGAATATGGTAATCCCGCGATGCTGCGGGCTTGGCGGATTTGAGCGGGATTTGGTGATGGTCACGCCCGCTGGATACCTGACCGAGGTTGAGGTGAAGTTGTCGCTCAGTGATTGGAAGAAGGACGCGGAGAAATCAGTCACGGTCTACAGCGCCGGCTATGTATCGAAATCCCAGGTCTCCAAGTTCCAGGACGTGGAGCTCGGCGGCCGGCACAAATGGTTCATGTACTGCGTGCCTCTGGCGCTGTGGGAAATCGCCCAAACCAAGCTGACGGCCGAGCACCTCCCGCCATGGGCGGGCGTACTGACGGTCGAGCCAGCGCCTTTCAATTCCAAGCGGTTGCAGATCAAGACCGCCCGTGCCGCGACCGAGTTGAAGTGCCGGAAGCTGACAGACGGCGAACTGGAAGGCCTGCGGGGGACATTCTACTACCGCTTCTGGAGGCATTGCAGCCGTGCGCCTGAGACGATGGACAAGGTGGTGAGCGCATGAAGACCATCGATATGGCCCTTGGCGACATCTCCCCGGATTGGACCGGCAGCACTCCGAACGAGGTCGAGATCGCGAAGAAGCTGCTCAAGTACCAGGGCACACCGCAGGCAGTGGCCTATTTCGCCAAGCACCAGAATAAACTGGGCGATTACTGGTATTGGTTCCTGCTCTCGACCTTGTGGGTCAATTACAACGGGTTCAGCGATATTAGGACGTGGAAACGCCTGTTCAGCAGCAAGCGCCCGAACCGGCATACCTCAATCATGAAGCCGTCCGAGGTGGCGGCATTTGCCAAGCTACCGGAATTGGTGATTGCCTGGCGCTCCCATCGTCAAGGCGAAATGGATTGGATCGCCTACACGTTGGAACCCGAGAAGGCGATGGAGTTCGCCTCTCGCCGTGGGGTGGACGAGATCAAGGGGTACAAGATTCCGGCTACAGCACTACTGGCCCTGTTCCTTCGCCGCGGGGAATCCGAGGTGCTGCTCCTCGATCGCTCTCAAGCCATCCACGTCGCCGCCATCACCATTCCAAAGATCGCCTGAGACCATGACCGCCACCTATCGCATCAAGCAGTTCGACGAGGTGTTCATCAAGCGCGACGCCCTCCGCCAAGGCGTGAAGGCCCGCCGGCTCCGCCTGCCCTGGATCAGCGTCCCCACCGACCTGCAGAAGCGATCGGCCCAGCGGTTGGCCAACCATCCCCAGGGCTGCGAGATCTACGGGGCCTTTATCCTCATGGCGAGCATCTCGGCCAAAGCCACGCAGACGACCGACCTGGGCATTCTGGCGGACGACGAGGGCCATCCTTACACCCCCGAAGACATGGAGGTGATGACCGGTTTTCCGGCCGCTTCCTTCGCCCTCGCGCTCGAGGTGCTGTCATCGCCGCGGATCGGGTGGTTGGAGGTCGTTCCTGCCGGCAAGAAGCCACTTCCTGCCGGCAAGATCCCGGAACCTGCCGGCAGAAAGCCCGATGTTGCCGGCAATATGCCGGCAAGAAGCCGGATCTTGCCGGCTGACGGGACGGGACGGGACGGGACGGGACGAGACGAGACGAGACAGCGCACATCCGCACACCGCATCATCGAGGAGGACCCAGACCCAGAGGAGGTGTTCTCATCGAAGGGCAAGGCGAAGACGGAGACCGTACTGAGCAACCCCGAGACCGACGCCCTCTCGCTCTCCCCGTTCGTCAAATGGACCGCCAAGGACCCCGAGCGCACGCAGCAGAACCTCGACCAACTGGTTATCAGCGTCCGAGCGTTCGGCATCGCCACATGCCGAAGGGTGGCCGAATACGCATGCGTGGCCGCGAAGGTGAAACTCTGGCCGGACGAGTTGGCCGAGGCCCTGGAAGCCGACGCCAGCCCCGCCCAGATCAGCCAGGAGGCGAAAGCGGCATCGGATCACCACCAGGCACGCGAACGGGTCTGCAGGGAGGGTACAAGGCGGCTCATTAAGCACCTGGGCTGGCGGAAGGTGCTCGAACTCACCGAATGGCCTCCTGAGACCGTCCGCGACGCCGAAACGCTGCAGGCGACGCTCGACGGCGACCTGCAGAAGTCCGAGCAGCTGCTCGCCATCAAGGTCAGCGCGTGAAATCGTCCCCCGCACCCGCCGACCACACCCGGAACGAAGAAATCGAGCGCGGAGTGCTTGGGTCGGTCCTCTCAGGCCGCTGGCAGAACGCCTGGGAGACGATTCTAGAGATAATTGGCACCCCGGCCGCGTTCTACGGCCGAGATCACCGAATTATCGCCGTGGCCTGCCAGCAATTGGCCGGCGAGGGCGCTGTAATCGACTCTGGGAGCGTTTCCGCCTGTCTGGCCTCCCTGAGCTTCCTCGACGTCGCCAAACGCCTCCACGACCTCGACGGGCTGCCGGGCCGGCTGCCCAAGCTGCCCGAGGACTCGTCCCTGAGCTACGACGACAGCGCCCTGCAGGCGATCGGTGGATATGCCTCCGATGCGATCAGCGGCCAGCCTGGAACGTTTGGCGACGACCATTTGCGGAAGAACGCGAGGATTATCGCCGACCACTACCGGCAGCGGCAGGCCATTGCGATATTCTCGAGCGCGGTGGACAGCCTGAGGCGTCCCCAGGGCGTTCGCGAGGTCGGCGAGATCGTCGATTCGACGCTCAACCTGGCCATGAGCCAGACCAAGGCCGGCGGGGCGTCCATGCTCGTCGATGGGGCAGACCAAGCGATTGCCCAGCATGACGAAATCGTGGGTGGAGCGGGACAGCGTTGCGCCAAGTTCGGCCTCCATTCCATCGACCGCATCGCTCCTCTTCGACCTGGCCAGTTGTGGGTATTGGCCGCGGCCCCCAAGTGCGGCAAGACCTCACTGCTCCTGCATGCCATCACCAGCACGGCCAAGGAATACGGGCCAAGATCAGTTGCCGCCGTAAGTTGCGAGATGAGCAATCAAGAACTGGCGACGGTGCTCATCGCCCGGCGGTTGCGGTGCGCAGTCGATCAGGTGAAGGACGGCCGACTGGACAAGGGGCAGCGCGAGCAGGCGAATCTTATCCGGACCGAGCTCGGCGAACTCGGCGTGGACGTGCGGGACGTAACCGATGGCTGCACCGTGCACGACGTGGCGACCTGGACCCAGAGCCGGAAGCGCATGCATCCCCAGCTTTCGCTCCTGGTCATCGACTACCTGCAGCTGCTCAACCGCACGCACCGGGCCCAGAACGAATACGAGTGCGTAAGCGAGGCAACGAAGCGGCTCAAGCAGTTGGCCAGGTATCTGCGCCTGCCGATTCTCCTCCTGTCGCAGATGAACCGCGACGGCCGGAAGCAGGACCGCGGCAGAGGCGGGGTGCTGATGAACAGCCCTCGGCCCCAGCTGAGCGATCTCCGGGGATCAGGCAGCATCGAGCAGGATGCTGATGGCGTGATCTTTCTCTGGAAGCCTGACAGCAACACGCAGATCGTCCGGGCTGAGATCGCCGCCAATCGAAGCGGACCAACAGGACACGTCGACCTCCTCTGGTATCCAGCCCAAGGGCAACGGTTTGCAGAGATCCGCAGCCATCAGGATGGCCCAGTGGAGGAGGAGGAGCCAGCGCCTCACAGCACGGGCACCACCAGGCACGACCGCATGAACAACCCACGCGAAGGAGAAGCCGATGCTTTCACCAAGTGAACCAGACCTCACCAGATCCGTCCTGCTCAAGGAAGTGGAGGAGTGGCGGATCATGGAGATTGTATATCGCCGCACCGCGAACACGGCCATGCATCGCGAGGCAGGGAAGGCCCTGATCTCCGCACGCTTGGCCCTCAAGCACTACGACGAGGCCCACCACGTTGTACCCAAGCACATCCCTACCCACCTGACCACAGGCCAGCGCACTGCCTGACCATGGCCTTTCAGCGCAACCCTATCGCCTTGGGTATCCGCATCATCGTCGCACTGGTGCGAGGTGGTGACACCAGGCCGAAGCGTCTGGCGCTGGTGCTCCATGCTCACGTCGTGTCCGTTCGAAGGACGTTGCGCCGACTCGAGTCAGCAGGCCTCGTTCAAAGGAGCCGCACACAAGGTGAATGGTCGGTCCGGATAGGTGTCCCAGGCGAGCAGGATAACCGCATGAATTCTACGGGTCCTTCCGGGGCGGCCACCCTCAGGAC
>Ga0307408_100000354_pt1 | contig 42834 bp, 34 predicted proteins | sample 322Cmetagenome_FD_202116 | JGI IMG/M metagenome (GOLD analysis project Ga0307408, IMG submission 202116) | Maize rhizosphere microbial communities from greenhouse at UC Davis, California, United States - 322HYB-C-3 | ecosystem: Host-associated > Plants > Roots > Rhizosphere > Soil | place... | reverse complement strand
TGAATATTATTGACTGGAATTTTGATTGGAACAATCGTTACAATGTATGGAGTGGCCTTATTGGAGGCTTCTTTTTGCAGTTATCCTATTTTGGTACAGACCAGTCGCAGGTTGGCCGTTATTTAACAGGAAGCACAGTAAGCCACAGCCGCCTGGGATTGATTATGAATGCACTGATTAAGGTACCGATGCAGTTTTTAATTCTGTTGATTGGCGTGTTGGTGTTTAACTTTTATCAGTTTCATAAAGCCCCGATTTTTTTCGACAGATACGAGGTTGACAGGTTAAAGGAATCAGGCTATGCTTCAGAATTTAAAACATTGGAAAGCGAATACTCTGCAAATTTCAGTGAACGAAAATTGTGGGTGGAGCGCCTGGCGCACGATGAGGATAATAATAAATTGCGGATGAAGGTTAAGGAGGCTGATGAAAAGATCAAGGCTAACCGTACGCAGGTACAACAGCTCATTGAAAAGAACGATCCTGAAGCAAACGTGAATGATACTAATTACGTGTTTCTATCATTCGTAACCAGTTATCTGCCAAAAGGCTTGGTGGGCTTGTTAATTGCGATAATCTTTCTGGCAAGTATGGGCTCGGTTGCCAGCGCGTTTAACTCTCTTGCTGCAACAACCTGCGTAGATATTTATAAGCGGCTTATTGATGGTAATGCAACGCAGGAAAAATATTTGAAATTTTCGAGGTGGAGTACTATTACCTGGGGAGTGGTAAGTATTGGAATGGCCTTGTATGCAGGTAAAATGGGCAACTTGATAGAAGCGGTGAATATTTTAGGTTCGTTGTTTTATGGAACTATTCTGGGGATTTTTGTGGTGGCTTTTTATTTTAAGAAGATAAAGGGTGAAGCCGTATTTATTGCCGCTATAAGTGCCGAAATATTGGTTTGTTTTGCTTATTACTTTGACCTTCTGGCTTACTTATGGCTTAACGTTCTGGGCTGTTTGCTTGTAATAACTATTGGATGGGTGGTTGAAACATTCAGGCCTTCAAAATTGCTAGTGCCTGAAGGATAATCAGGCACTAGCAATGAAATTATTTGCCAGCTTCGGCTATTAATTTTTTGTTCAATGCTATGTAGTCTGGGTTTTGCTGGGCTTCTGCTTTTTGCATAGAGCTTTGTGCAGTTGTAATAGCTCCTTTTTTATCACCTAGTTTTAGTTGAATTTTTGCTTTAAGGTGCTCAATCCAATAGGCATTTGGCTGAGCCTTCGCAGCCTCATTTACCCAGGTTAAGGCTTTGTTAAGATCTTTTCCTGCTTCGTAGTAATATGCTGCTGCCTGAAAATATGGTTTCTTTTCGCCGGCCATAGCAGCATCGATCGAAGCCATTATTTTGCTATCAATTTCGGTCTTTACTGTAAAAGAAACGGCAAGATCTGCCCAAACAAGGCTAACATCCATTGAATTGGGTTTCTGGTTGCCAAACGCAATGGTGAATGTTTCTACCATGAAAGGAAGTTTTTCGGGCTTTGCTTTAAACCTAACTACATCTTCGGCATCTTTGTAGCCAATTGAGCCCCACCAGGTAAGGTTCCTGCTCAATATAAAGGTCCACTCGTTTTTTTCAGGAATGGTGTATAAGGCATATTCGCCAGCTGGAACAACTTGTCCATTCAGAGTAACAGTTTCTCCAAATTTAATTTTTGTAGAGGCGTTTGCACCGGTTCTCCAAACTTGGCCGTAAGGCACCAGGTCTCCAAAAATCTTTCTACCCTTAGCGCTGGGCCTTGAGTAGGTTACCGAGATGTTAGAGAGCGAAAAATCCTGCGAAATTGTTTGGGTAGGGCTTGGCTGGGGTAGCTTGAAATCCTGTGCAACAGCAACAGAATTACTTCCAAACGCAATAAAGGCGGCAAGAGCGCCTAGTTTTAACATAGTTCTCATATTTGTTTTGTTAGGTGTTTTTAGATTTTGTGTTGATAGATAGCATAGTAAAATTACAAACTTATTTTTCTTCAGAGTGAAATTTTTATCGATGATGATTTGTTATTTCAGAAAAGCTTGTATTTATATTAAGAGCTGCATGATAACATAGAACAACCTGCTTTCTGGCTCGCCCAGTCGGGGCGCTTAGCGAAGAATTCGTCAAAGTTGTTGGAATAGGGAGACTTTAGGGCTTTGTTCAGCTTGTTGAAGAGCTCACTATTGCCTTTCTCTAGTTCCTCGATCGCCTGGTGCAAAAGATAGTTTCTTAGAATAAAACGCGGGTTGGCGGTTTTCATCTTTTTTAATCCTTCTTCGCGCGAACAGGTGTTTTTATTTAAGCGTTCAATGTATGCTTTGATTAGCGTGAATAAAGATTCCGTTTCGGCCGGGGAGAGGCTTTTATAAAAGCTTTCATTGAAGTGTGCAGAGACCTCTTCTGCAGAGCTGATATCTACAGGCAAGCTCATTAGCAATTGAAAGAAGATCGTGTAATCAGGCTTAATTAACTGAAGGCAATTCTCGAACAGGGAAAATAGCTCTTCATCGCCCGGTTTGGGCATATCCAGGCCGAGTTTGTTGGACATCATGGCAAAGTATTTTTCATAGTAAATATCCCCATAAGCTTCCAGGGCTTGCACTAACTCTTTTGTATCATCGAAAAGGGGCACAAGCGCATTGGCTAGCCGCCCTAAATTCCAATAAGAAATGGAAGCCTGATTGCCAAAAGCGTACCTTCTACCTGGCAAATCGGTAGTGTTTGGTGTAAATGCCTGATCGTAGTCGTCTAAAAAGGAATAAGGCCCGTAATCAATGGTTAGCCCTAAAATAGACATGTTGTCGGTGTTCATTACACCATGCACAAAGCCCACCCTGATCCAGTTTACAATCATTGCAGCTGTTCTGTCGGCAATTTCTTTAAACCAATCAATTATTTTATTCTCGCCTGTAATATGCGGGTAATACCTTTCAATAACCCAGTTGGTTAATTTTTTCAGATTGGCAACGTCTTCCCTTGCTGTAAGCATTTCAAAATTGCCAAACCTTAAAAAGCTAGGTGCGACACGCATTACAATTGCACCAGGTTCATATTCGGGATGCCCGTCGTAAAACATATCCCGCATAACCAGTTCTCCGGTTGTAACCAGGCTCAAAGCTCTGGTGGTAGGAACTCCAAGATGGAACATGGCTTCGCTCATTAAAAATTCACGTACAGATGACCTCAGTACGGCACGCCCGTCGGCTCTTCTTGAGTAGGCAGTGGGCCCTGCACCTTTCAATTGTAGTTCGGCTATTTTGTTGTCATCAGCCTGCCATTCTCCCAAAGTAATTGCCCGGCCGTCGCCTAGTTGCCCCGCCCAGCTGCCAAACTGGTGCCCCGCGTAGCAGGCAGCATATGGAAACATACTTGGGCTTACCAGGTTCCCTCCCAAAATGTCAATATCTTCTTGTTTTTCAGGTTTTTGGATTCCTAATTCGGTAGCTAACTCGTCAGACCAGGCTAAGAGTTTAGGCTCAGTCACCGGCGTGGGAACGGCTTTGCTATATAAAACCCCTGGGGTTTGCCTGGGAATTAAACTGCCGCTTAAGTCGCCATTGAAGGTATCTACAAAGTCTTTCCTGAATATTTTTGAACTAAGTGCCTGCATAGGCTTCAAAGCTATCTTAATTAAGTAAGCATTTAAAGTCAAATGGGGTATCAAAATTAAGTCTCCCTTCTTTTTTACTTGTAAAAGATATAAGAGGGGGAATAAGATGACAAATTGTAAAAAGGGGAGTTGTTGGGGCGTTCTGCGATTGGAATTTAAGGTGCTGCTAGAAGGGAGGCGCCGAGTCCTCTTTGAGAGACTCGGCTAGGAAACTGCGGCTAAGACAAGACACCTTTGTAAGTACATAAAAGACTGGTCTGAGTTTCCTTTAAACTTTCTAGCAGAGTCTCTCGGCAGAGGACTCTGCGATCTTGCCACTGCTTCCGACCGGAATTGCTTGAAACAGTTATAGATTCTTTTCAACCTAAGTCATCGTGACAAAAAATATTTTCTCACGATGCCAATGGTAGGGAGAACCAGAACGTGCTTCCTGTGCCAACCTGGCTTTGGGCACCAATGCTTCCATTGTGGCTTTTGATGATTTCCTTGCAGATATACAAGCCTAATCCGAGCCCTTGAATATTGTTTTTGGTGGCTTCAACTCTGTAAAAACGGTCAAAAACATGTGGCAGTTGGGATTCGACAATGCCCGCTCCGTGGTCCTTCACCATAACCTTTACAAAGCCATCGGATGTTTTAACATAGACTTTTATCGCATGCTTTTCGGATGAATATTTAGCGGCATTAGATAGCAAATTGTCAATCACCTGGTAGATCTTTTGCGGATCTGCATTTACTTCGGCAGCCTCCATATCACCCAATATATAAGTGTGATTGTATGCCTGGCTCGCTTCTGTTACAACTTCGCTTACCAAATCATTTAAAAGGAAATTAGTTTTGTTGATAGCCAGCTTTCCATTCTGGATTTTTGTCACATCAAGCAGGTCTTTCACTAGTGAATTAAGACGGTTGACATGCCTGTTGGCATTCATAATAAATGGATGCATTTGTTTGCTCTCCGGAATGTTTCTTGCAAATCGCTCAACAATTTGCAGTGAAGCTTTCATGCTGGTTAAAGGGGTCTTGAGCTCGTGCGAAGCTATACTTAAAAACTCATCTTTTGCCTGGTTTTGCGCAATTATAAGCCGTTGAGATTCAACTAGTTTTTTAAACATGCTACGGGCGTATAAGCCGGCGCTGATAAGGATTGTTAGCACAAAAAAGATATTAATAACGATCAACCATTTGGAAATTGCACGGGATGCCTCACCCAGAAGCAATGAGAAAGCTTGCTGTTTTTCCGTTAGGCGGTTATTTATTGTATCAATACTGTTTTTAAGAGTTATTTTATCGGCATTGTTTATCCCTTTTTTGTTGTATTCGTGAGCCAGCTTTGCAACACTATCCAGGCGGGCAATCTCCAGATCGGCACTTGCCCAAAGATCGACGCATTGCTTAAAATAGGGCATATTCTGGAAGTTTTTAAACAGCCAGATAGAATTATCAATGCCGTCAGGGTGGTTTCGGCCAAGAACAAAATTTTTGTATGCTGTTTCGTACTCACCACCTTTCTGCAAGCTTACCCTGGCAATGCTGTCGCTAACCGGAACCTTGATTTCTGAGAGGTACAGATTGTAAGATTTTTCGTCGGAAGTTAAGATGTAATCCAATAGGTACCGGCACGCATCCTTTTGAGCCTTAGAGTATTGAGATTCACCAGTGGTATAACTGCAAATTGAAGATAGTACCTTAATTGAGAAGTAATTAAGCTGTATTAAAAGTGCCGAACACGAGAGAATAATTGTAAAAATAATCCATACATATTTACGATTAAAGCTGGGCAAAATATTCATATTAAAGTATGCAATCTGTGTATTCTAAATACTGAGAAGCTCGGCTATACGGAATAAAAATGCTTTTGTTGCGCAGGAAAATAATTGCCGTGAAGTGAAAATTTTTTTAAGAATTTGCTGAAACGATATTTCGTAATGCACCGTAGACATGCTCCAAAATACGGCGACACGCATTCGACTGCCATTAGATGCGAAGAGCCAATGATGAGTTTGAAAAAGCATGAAAAAAATTATTTATCTGCTGGTAATGTTATTACCAGTTCTTGGCTTTGCGCAGTCGAAGAGCCATTCAGTTCCCTTTACTTTTAAACTTGGGGCAGCGGCAAGTACAAGTGCCGGTGTTTACACAGCCGATGGTGTTTTATTGCGAACTCTTTGGAGTGGCGTTAAATACAATGCCGGCACATTCACCGAAAATTGGGATGGCCTTGATGATGATGGCCGCCTGCTTGCCAATGGAAAATACACCGTTAAAGTGTTATCTAACAACGTTAATTATGCCTGGGAAGGCGTAGTGGGAAACACTTCAGTTGAAAAAACAGGCTCGAATGTTATCAGGGCATTGGACCAGCTTGCCGGAATGTTTGTTGTTGGCAATACGGCTTATTGCGCTGCTTCATACAACGAGGGGCAATCGTCCCAAATGAAAATCAATACTGCTTCGCCTCAGTCCAAAATTTCAATCCTGGCACAGACACATAAAACCTCACAGGCTACATTCTTTACCGCAAGTGATGGCGTAAATGTGTATTGGGGCGGTTTTGATCCATTTTCCAATACTAATCACTTTGTGTTTGCAACAAAAGTTGCCGATGACCAGGAAACTGCATTTTCTAGCGGCACGGCTTTGCAAATGACTTACGGCCGAAAATATACTTCGGTTATCAACCACATCAATAGCAGCAGCGCTAAAATATCTGGGTTGGCGGTACAAAAAAATGGCAAGTATTTGCTGGTGTCCCATAAGGATATGAATGAGGTACATGTACTTGATAAAACAACGGGTGCATTAGTAAGGAAAATAACTGGTTTTATCCAGCCAAAATCTCTTGCCGTTGATATGAACGATGACCTATGGGTATGCTATGGGACAGCTTCGCTTGAGAAATTTAAAATTAATGCTGATGGTACATTTTCTACTCCATTATTAAGCATTACAGGCTTAACTGACCCTCTGGCATTGGCAGTTTCTCCGGATAATTCAACCGTATCTATTTGTGATGGCGGGACATCTCAGCAGGTAAAAGCATATAGCAATACTACAGCCGCAAGCCTTTGGGTTTTCGGTGTTAAAGAAGGGTATAAAACGGATGCAACTGTAGCTAATGACAAGTTTTATTTTAAGGATGTAAACGGACTGGTATTTACCTTCATTGCTTATCAGCCTGATGGTTCTTTCTGGATAGGAGACACGGGCAATTGCCGTGTTCAGCATTATGCTGCCGACCGCACATTTATTAACCGTATTATGTACCTGCCCCGTACTTATAGTGCAGGCGTGGATAGCAATAATCCGTCAAGGGTATTTGCAAATTATCTTGAATTTTCTGTTGATTACACCAAGCCGCTTGGCCCCGGAAATGACTCATGGGTTTTAACCAAAAACTGGGGCTATAATGTACCTACTAATTATAACGATGATTATTTCAGGCTTAAAGGGGTAACTACTTTAAGCAACGGAAGAACCTATGCTATTTTAAGGTATGTTAACAATGCTGCAATTGTTGAATTGGTACCTGGAGGCACTATGCGTATCACAAACTTTACTGCTTATGGCCTTGACTGGGGTTTATATAAAGACGGAGCTCTTTGTAAACAGATTTATACCGGCGGCAATGTGGTTTGGTCTAAACGGACGTTAACAGGGTTCGACGCCAGCAATAACCCGCTATACGCTGCGGAAGCTAAGGTGCAAAGCCTTGCAGCCACTTTAACCGATCCAATTTCGGCAGGGCCAAGACGCTTACATGGCGAAATCACCTCTAGTAATATAATGGTATCGTTCAATGGAAGCATCCCGTCTGCCGATGGAGGCTCTCGTTATCATTTAGGTGGTGTGGCTGTTGGCGATAACAAATGGAAGTGGAAAACAGCTATCAGCACGCATAAAACATATCAGGGCGAATACCCTAAAAATGGCGCATATGATATTGGTAACATGGTTCAATATGGCGGTAACGTTGCTATGGCTATCGAGCGAAGCATTATTTGGGGATATAATGGCGAGTTCTGGAAAAATGGCCAAACGAATAAGTGGAACCAGATTTATGATAACGGTTTATTTATTGGGCAATTTGGCGTGGTTACCGATGAATCTGCCGGCGAGTCTGCCTTTGGAATGGCTGGAAATGCCTTTGCTCCAACTGTAGTAAAAGCAGGAGAGGATTATTATTTATACCATAATGATGAAGGCCATCATGGCGGTGTGCATCGCTGGAAAATTTCAAACCTTGCTAGCATTGCCGAAACAAGCATCCAGGTAGATCTAAATATGGCCGGCCGTGGTTTGTTGGGGAAATATTACGAAGGTACTAACCTTGATAACTTCAATATTAAAACCACCCGTGTAGATTCTTCTGTGAATTTTAACTGGGCAATAGCAAAACCTGCAAATACAAACATCAGCAGTGCTGATAATTTCTCAGCCAGCTGGTCGGGTTTTGTAGCGCCACTTTATTCGGAAACTTATACATTTTATACTCAGGCAGATGAAGGTGTGCGCCTATGGGTAGACGGAAAATTATTAATCGATAAGTGGAGTGCCTCAAATGCTGTGGTTGAAAATAGCGCTACTATTACCTTAGCTGCTGGTAAATTGTATAGTATCCGGCTAGAGTACTTCGAGCATTCAGGCAATGCCTCTGTAGCACTTCTTTGGTCGAGCGCAACTCAGCAAAAAACAGTTATACCTTCAAGCCAATTACTTGCAGACGAGCCTGCTGATGTAAGTAATGGCATTAATCTAATGGAAAACCTTGCTACCAAAAGTGTCCTTCAAAATAATATGTACGGTTGGAGCAGAAGCGTAGAGGCTGAAGACTACACCATGGCATACTATAAATACTGGAGCGTTAAAACGAATGTTAAAACTGCAAATATCCAATCACCTGATGTTGCAATCAGGTTTAACCAGCCAACGGGTGCTGGAACCTATACGGTAACAAGAAATCTGGGCACTGCCAGCCCGAATTTAAGCAACTGGAAATTATCCGGTAATATCAGCTTCGAAGAGTCGCATGAAAACACAACAGGAGGCGGAAGCTACCTCGATGTACTCGACGATGCTGGGAAAGTTATTGCCAGGGTGTATTCTAAAGTGGTTTACGGAATGGTAAACAACCAGGTATACACCTATGGCAATGATAAATTGATTGCACAAGGCACGTCGGCAGAGATGGAAGCAGTGCTGTCAAAATTCCAAAACATTGAAATTAGTGGGGCTGCAAACGGAATTACCGTTAAATACGGCCCTTATGCAGCAGTTAATGCCACTGTGTTTGACCCCACAAGTAATTGGAGAAAGCCTAAAACCTTACGTCTTAGCTTTTGGATTGCGGACCAAAATGGCAGCAATTACGAACGCAGAATGGCTTTGGACAGCTGGAAATATCTGGCGCAAAATACTAATGATGCTACAACAAGTCCGGTATTTACTTCAAATGGAGGTTATATAGGCAGTGTAAATATTGCCGAAAACACGCTGCCAGTTACAACGGTTTGCGCCACGCCTTCTGTGGCGGGCAACAGACTAAGCTACTCTATTGTGGGTGGTACCGATAAAAACTTGTTTTTTATTGATGCCGAGACTGGGGCCTTAACTTTCAAATTAGCGCAAGACCATGAAAACCCGGCTGACTCTGGTGCTAATAATACTTATATAGTTAAAATCAGGGCTTTTGATGGCCTTAACACAAACGACCAAACTTTAACAGTGAACGTTACAGACCTAAGCGAGTTTTGCCCGGTTATAACATGCAGCTCAACTGCTAATGTAAACGAAAACACTGTTAATATTTTAACCGTGGCTGCAAATGCGGATGTGGCAGGTGCTGCACTTGCATACTCTATTGCTGGTGGTGCAGATGCAGCTCTGTTCCAAATAGATGCATCTACTGGTACGCTTAAATTTAAAGCTGCGCCAGATTTCGAAAAACCAGCAGATGAGGGCTTAAATAATTGCTATAGTGTAAATATTAAGGTATTTGATGGACTGAATTTCAGCGAGCAGGCAATAGCTGTTACGGTTGCCGATGTTTTGGAGGCAGAGTTACCAGCTGCAGCAGCTTACAGCGTGAAAGAAAACACTACAGCTGTTGCGACCCTAACTTCGAACTTGAGCGCATCGCCAAACCCAATTACTTTTTCAATTTCTGGTGGCACAGATGCAGGGTTCTTTACACTAGGTTCTACCACAGGAGTGCTGGCATTCAAATCAGCCCCTAACCACGAAAAACCTATGGATGCAGGGCTGAACAATACTTATGTGGTTAATGTAAAATCTACCAATGGCGCAAACACGTCAGAGCAAATTATTACCGTTTCAATTATTGACCAGGATGATTCAAGCCCGGTTTATACAAGCAGCGCCATTCAGGCTGTTGCAGAAAACCAAACGGCAATAACCAGCCTTGCGGCTACGCCAGATATTTTAGGCACAACACTGGCATATTATATTGTAGGTGGAGCGGATTTTAAGTTCTTCTCATTAAATACATCAACTGGAGTGCTTACTTTTAAAGTGGCGCCAGATTTTGAAAAGCCGGCAGATGCAGATTTAAACAACAGTTATCTAATAACCATCAGGGCTACTACAGGCAGAGCTTATATCGACCAAACGTTCACTGTAAATGTCACCGATGTATTGGAAACTATAACCATGGCCGCTGGCAAAGAACTTCTGTTGTCAAACGAGATGCTTTCATCAGATGTGGTAGCTAATTTAGAAGTGCTGGCTTATCCCAACCCCACAACCTCATCCAATATTAATTTGAAAGTGAGCTCGTACAAAGGCAAATCAATTAAAGCTTACCTCACCAATATGATGGGCGCTGTGGTTTACCGGGAAGACATCAGCACCGAAGCCGGGATAAGCAATTATCGCCTGGCTTTGAGTAGCACATTTCCTTCCGGGCAATACATATTGTCTCTTTCGGGAGAGGGCTTAAATAAGCATATCAGAATTTTAATAAACTAAGCAATATCATCAATTCAAGAAGGGAATAGAGGAAACTTTATTCCCTTTTTTAGTTTAAGCCAGAAAGTTTTTCGGCAAAAGAGGGCACAATGTTTTTGCTGAAATATAAGGTGTGAAATAATTTCTTGAGCCTTTTATTTCGATTTTTGGAAAAAAGCATTACTTGAATCATTTTTTGTTAGTTTTTTTAATGATGTGTCGGTTTTTTTAATGTAATGTTAATAAAATGATAAATAAGCGAACGTTTTCTTATGTAGAACTTAATGTATTTGTAAAATTCAGGTGTGAAATCTGAGAAATCGATAATAATTTGGAAGGGCGTGTTAAATAATTGCAAACTGTTAGGAAAACTTGATTTAGAATGCTAATATTGTAATAGTCAATCTATTTTACTACCTAAAACTCATTATTATGAGGAAAAAATTGAAAAATTTACTATTGTTCCTTTGGGCATTCTCACTCTACTCCTGTAGCTCCTATAAGAAGACTCTTTACCTTCAGGACCTGAGTTCAAGCGATGTTTCCAATCCGATTTCTAACGCACAGCCAATTCAAATTCAGGCGGGCGATATATTAGATATTAAGGCCATCAGCCAGAACACGGCAGTAACAACTCAAATTAATTTTGCAGATGTAAAATCGGGGGCTTACAAGGTCGATGAAACCGGAAACATTTTATTTCCCTTAATTGGAAGCGTTAAGGTTGCCGGCCTTACAACAACTGAAGTAAAGTCGGCAATTGAAAAAAAACTACAGGTTTTTGTAAAGGAACCAATAGTTGCAGTGAGCATTACAGACTTTAAAGTATCTGTACTTGGCGATGTTTCCCGGCCAGGCGTGTACGAGGTGCCCAATGAAAGGATTACGGTTCTGGAAGCCCTTTCTTATGCGGGCGACCTCAATTTAACTGCCGAAAGAAACGATGTTGTCGTTATTAGGGAAACAGAAGGCGAACGGCAGGTTGGCCATCTCAACCTTACATCTAAGAATATTCTAAATTCACCCTACTACTATCTAAAGAAAAATGACGTGATCTACGCAAAACCCGGTTCGCTTAAATATGCAAGCGTTTCCCGGGGACAGCGTATCGTTCCCATCGTTATTCCGGCACTATCAGTAATTGTAAGTATGGCTGTATTGTTAACTAAATAATCTACCACCTCTAAATCTACCACCTCCTATGAAAAACGTTGACAGCATAAACTCTGACTTTGCGCTCTTTGATGGCAAAAAGTCGGGTATTTCAATCAAAGAAATACTAAGCAAGTATGTATACCATTGGCCTTTATTCCTGCTCGGAATAGTTGTTTCGATGGGGATAGCCTATTACTATCTTTCAAGGCAGGATACAATTTATAACATAAAATCAACCCTCTTAATTAAGGATATCAAAACCACCACAGATAAAGAGGTGCTTGATGAAATCAATGTAGACAATACCCCAAAGCTGGTAGAAAGCGAGATGGAAATTCTTAAATCGCAGGATTTAATGGATAAAGTGGTACGCGAACTTCAACTCTGGGTTAACTACAGTGAAAAGCAAGGTTTTAATACCCGGTACTTCTATAAAAACACTCCTTTTAAGTTCGTTTTAATCCGGCCATCTGAGGCATTTGGAGGGCAGAATCTAAATATCGTGATAAACGATAGCAAAACCTTTTCCATCAAAGGGGAAGACGGCTCTGAAAGAGTATTTCCAATAGGCAGAGACTTAAAAAGTTCTTTTGGAAAATGGAGGCTCGATGCGGCAGAGAATCTAGAAGCATATAAAGGCCGTACGATAACAATGTCTTTGTATAAACCCGAGGATGTTGCGACGAAATACCAAAATCTTTTACGCACAAGCTTGCAAAATAAGGCAGCTCCATTTATCAACTTAACTATTACTGATGTTATAGCCGAAAGGGGCGAGGATGTTTTGAACTGCCTGATGAACAACTATAACGAAACCACAGTTCTGGATAAAGATAAGCTGACTAAATCTACTCTAAACTTTATTACATCCAGGCTTGATTCTCTTACTAAAGAATTGAATGCTACAGAGAAAGCCATTGAAGGATTCAGGAGCAGCAGAGGTTTAACCGACATCACTTCAGAATCTAAGGCTTATTTGGATGGCGTTCAAGGCAACGATATTAAGCTGAATGAAATCAATGTTCAGTTGAGTATTCTTAATAATATCGGAAAATACATTAGCTCTTCGCAATCTATAAGAGGTGCTACTACGGCTGGTATTTCCGACCCGGATTTAAGTGCCCTGATACAAAAACTAAACGACCTGGAGCTTGAGCGCGAGCGAATGCTGGCTTCGACACCTGAAAATAGTCCGGTGGTTGAGCCTCTAAACAAGCAGATTACTAGTACCAGGGTAGCTATAATCAACAATATCAGTAATACCAGGCAATCGCTTTTAGCAACAAAATCAGAAATTGAAGCCTTTAACTCAAAGTTCGAGTCATCAATAAAAGATATTCCGGGGCAGGAAAGAGAACTGGTTAACATCAAGCGTAAGCAAAGCATTAAAGAAGATCTATACATCTACTTACTAAGGAAACGAGAGCAGATTTCGTTGAGCTACGCCTCTACAGTAGTTGATGCCAAAATTGTAAATAGTGCACGGTCAACAGGGGTACAATCTCCTAAGCCAGCCCAGGTTTACGCAATGTTCTTTCTTATCGGGTTTATATTACCTGCCGGGATAATTTTTGGACGGTCTTCTTTGAATGATACCGTTGTTAGCAGGCAGCAAATTGAAGATGAATTGCCGATTCCGGTTTTGGGTGAGGTAATTTATGAAGAAAGCGAGCAGCCAATAGTGGTGCTTAAGAATCAGAGAACGGTTATAGCAGAACATTTTAAGTTTTTGCGTACCAACCTGCATTACTTGCACGGAACAAAGGAAAAAGGCCGGGTAAGCATGGTTACTTCCAGCATTAGTGGCGAAGGAAAAAGCTTTGTTGCAACAAATCTGGCAGTGTCATTGGCTACATCGGGCCGTAAAACCATTATCCTCGACCTCGACCTCCGCAAGCCGAAATTGTCGCAGATATTTAACCTGCCTAGTACAGACCATGGCTTAAGCGACTATCTGGATGGATATTTGCCCAAGGAGAGGATAATAAGAAATTCAGGTTTGTACAGCAATCTCGACATCATTTGCTGCGGGTCAATCTTATCCAATCCTTCGGAACTTTTGGAAAGCGAGAAGTTGGATTTATTGATCGATTCTTTAAAAAGTATCTACGACGATATTATTATCGATAGTCCTCCACTTCACCTTGTTACCGATGCCCTGGTAATTTCGAGGGTATGCAATACCACTTTATATGTTATCCGCCAGGGAAAAACAAGTAAGAGTGAACTGGACTACATCAACGAAATTTGTAGGTACCAAAGGCTGCCTAACTTAACGGTTGTATTTAACGGGATACAAAGGAGCAAATACGGTTACGGCTATAATTACGACTCCAGTTACTACACAGAACATAAAGCAGCAAATATTGGCCTAAACCGGGTTGCATATAATTTACTCCAAAGGTTTTAAGTGTTATTGTGCTTGCTCAATGCAAGTAATATGGGGGCGGCCTTAGGTTTTGCATTCCCTTGTAATACAACATCTTTCTGTTCGCTGAAAGAATTTTTTAAAAGAAGTTAAGGCTTTCTTTTGCTGAGGTTTGGTTAGGCTTTATTAAGGGATAAAGCGGTATACATCATCTATCTACTTATTGAAAACGTTAAGCGTTAGTCCAAAAAAAAGCCTGGGACTGACTTGGCGAAGCCGTAAAAAATCACCATCTAAATTTAATTTATGAAGACAAGCTGGTATGCAATTTACACAAGGCCTCGATTCGAAAAAAAGGTTGCAGATGCACTAACGGGCATCGGAATTGAAAATTACTGCCCTTTAAACAAGGTGGTAAAACAGTGGAGCGACCGCAAAAAGGTTATTGAAGAGCCTCTTTTTACTTCTTATGTGTTTGTTCGGGCCAACATAAAACAGCATTTGCAGATCCGTAAAGTTTTTGGAGTGATAAACTTTGTTTACTGGTTGAATAAGCCAGCAGTAATACCCGACTCGGAAATTGATACAGTTAAGCAGTTTTTAAAAGAGTGTAGCAATATTAAGCTGGAAAAAGCAAATTTTAAACCTAATGATCCAATACGCATCACGGCAGGTTCCTTTATGGATTTAGAGGGCAAAGTGACGCAGGTTAACAAGAAGTCGGTTAAGGTGCTGCTTCCAACTTTGGGATGCATGCTGGTGGCAGAAGTAAGCAAAGACTTTGTAGAAATACTTGCAGCCGCAAAAGGCTCATCAATATCAGTTAATTCTACATTTTACCGCTAATATAGCTATTTACCTGAGTTCGAATAGAATTAAAAATATGCGGCTTGCACGGGCCTGGGAGCCTTTCTCGCCCATTGGGAGATGCCGACGGCAGAGAGGGTATAACACTATGTCGGTTATCACCTCACCCTATCCCTCTCCTCAAGGAGAGGGGAAAACAAAACGCTTATTTTTAGATGCTAACACTCGCCACCAACCCCTTAACAACATTAATTTACACTTTTTCATCTACCTATATTAACATCTAATGAGGGCAGTTTTAAACAGCATCATTACTCATCCTAATTATTCGCGGGTTTTTGAGTGGGGCAGGCTTATTACTATGGCCGGCTCTGCCCAAATAGCCATCCAGGCAATTGGCTTAATAAGCGGTATTTTAATAATACGCTTATTGCCAACCCAGGAGTATGCACTTTACACCCTTGCCAATACCATGCTGGGTACACTTACAATTTTGGCAGACGGCGGTATATCCACAGGGGTAATGGCACAGGGCGGCAAAGTCTGGCAATCCCGCGAAAAATTGGGGGCGGTTTTGGTAACGGGCCTTCAGTTAAGGAAAAAGTTCGGCTTGGTTAGTTTGTTATTAGTAAGCCCTGTTTTGTTTTACTTGTTAAGGCACCACGGTGCAAGCTGGCTGTTTTCAGTCCTGATTATTCTTTCCTTAATTCCGGCTTTTTTTGCGGCTTTATCTGATAGTTTACTAGAAACGCCTTTAAAGCTCAATCAGGAAATTGGCAGGCTCCAGGTAAACCAGGTTTCCGTTAGTGTGCTAAGGCTGGTGCTAATTACGCTTTCCTTGTTCATCTTTCCCTGGACTTTTATAGCCATCCTCGGAAATGGGCTGCCAAGGATCTGGGCAAATATTAAGCTTCAAAAAATAGCATCGGAATTTGCTGATTTAAGCCAAAATGCAGATTATATTGTTCGAAATGAGATACTTGCCATAGTAAAAAGGCTGTTGCCAACAGCGATGTATTATTGTTTGTCGGGGCAAATTACTATCTGGCTCATTTCAATTTTTGGTTCTACAACCGGTGTTGCCCAGGTAGGGGCTTTAAGCAGGCTGGCAACAGTTTTAACCATATTTAGTGCCATGTTTTCGACACTGATTGCACCAAGGTTTGCCCGTTTGCCCGAAACCCGACAGCTACTGCTGCGCAAATTCTTCAATATTTTGCTGTTGGTGCTAATGATCGCTTTAGTTATCGTGAGCATTGCCAGTTTGTTTTCAAAGGAAATATTGATGATACTGGGCAGCGAATATGCAGGGCTGAAGTACGAATTGGTTTTAAGCATAACCGGTGGATGCATTGGCCTTATTGCCGGAATCTGCTTTTCACTGTGCACCCAAAGGGGATGGGCAATGAATCCAGTAATGGCAATAATACTAAGCATTGCTTCCATTGTAGTGTGCGCCAGTTTAATCGACATCTCAACTCTCGAGGGAATATTGATATTTAACATTTTCGTTGCACTCTTTCAGGTTGTGCTTCACCTTTTTTACAGCGTTTACCGAATGCTGATGTTAAGGGGCTAAGTTGTTTGGCTAGCAGCCTCAAGTTCAAAATCCAATTAGCATGAAACTTCTCTATAAAATCTATTTCAAGTTGGAAAGGTTGATTGATGACGAACGTATAAGAATGCTCAAAAAACGCATGAAGCATTGCGGAACAGGTGTTTACATTCACCCTTCCTGCCATATTCTAGGGCTTGATGCAATGGAGATTGGCAATAACTGTTCAATAGCATCATTTACCACCATCTACGCAAAGTTTGGGTTAAAGATGGGAGACAACTGCCTTATTTCGAGCAACTGCGGCATATCATCATACAACCATATTCAAACATCCTATCAAAGGCCATTAGACACAGCCCATGACGGACAATACTCCCAACCGGTTTTAATCGGAAATAATGTTTGGATAGGCATGAACGCGTGTGTGCTTCCCGGGGTTAGCATTGGCGATAACTCAATAATCGGCTCGGGAAGTGTGGTTACAAAAAGTGTTCCTGCTAACGAAATCTGGGTTGGAAATCCCGCCAGGTTTGTACGCACAATAGATTTTAGCAACAAAAACGAATATTACAATGAATATATCGGTAATAATTCCTACATGTAATCGCAATGATTTATTATCCAAATGCCTCGGACAACTGGCGCCATCCAGCCAGGTGTTAAAAGCTGAAAACTATGAAGTAATAGTTACCGATGATAGTAAGGATAACAATGCCCGCTCCTTGGTGGAAGCTAATTATCCATGGGCGAAATGGGTGGAAGGCCCTAAACGGGGGCCGGCAAGTAACCGTAACAATGGCGCAACGCTGGCCTCGGGTAAATGGATAGCTTTCATCGATGACGATTGCCTTCCGGATAAAAACTTACTTGCCGAATATCAGAAAGCAATACTGACAAACCCCGAAGCCGAAGTTTTTGAAGGCTGCATCAAAGCCAACCGTGAGAAAAGGAGTTTTGTGGAAGAATCGCCGGTGAATGAAAAAGGCGGCTATTTATGGTCCTGCAATTTTATAATTAAGAAAAGCCTTTTTGAAGAAATGGCCGGTTTTGATGAGGGTTTTCCTTTTGCTGCGGTTGAGGATGTGGAGTTTCATTACCGCCTGCAGAAAAGCAGAAAGAGGATTGTTTTTGTTGAGCCGGCTGTGGTAATACATCCCTGGAGGGTGCAAAAGAAGGTTTTTTCAGCAACTAGCAAGCGGTTTAAATCATTGCTGTTCTTTCTGAACAAACATCCTGAAAAAGCAAATAGCCTTGACTCTAAATTCTATTTCCGCATATCATTTCGAGGCTTGAAATCATTAGTGACAGAGTCTTTCAAATACAGATTCAGAGGCGTTGGCGGAAGGCTGATTTTCTGCTTCCTCCATTTTTATTTTGGATTGTACCTTTTAATGCGCCCTTTATGGGTTCGTAAAAACGCAGTGCCGGCCTAAGGGCAATGTTGTTTAGTTAAGCGAGAAAGTATCAGACACCTCAAAAGGTGTCAGACACTTAAGCACACCAGAAAAGCCTCAAACAAATAATTTGACAAGTTTCTACTCGATTTTCGGAGTCCATTCCTTAACTAAATGACATTGGGCATAAGAAGATGTATTGAGTCAGTTAAATAACCGAACTCTATCACTATGGCATCAGTTATATGTACTCTTTTTGAAAACCATTATCATTATGGCGTAGCCGTGTTAACCAACTCGCTTTACAAGCAAGGGTATAGGGGGGCGGTTTATGCCGGATACCGTGGAAGTTTGCCCGAATGGGCAAAAGCATCCATTCCGGTTGATATAATTGGATGGCCCGGCGCCAGGCTTTTGCAGGTAGCGGATGGGTTGCGACTGTACTTTATGCCTCTTAATACAGATTATCATTTAACCAACTATAAGCCAGATTTTATGCTCAGGTTGATGGAAGGCCCGGCAAAAGATGCAAGCGCAATATTTTACCTCGACCCGGATATTGTAGTTACCTACCAATGGAGCTTTTTCGACGAGTGGGTAAGCTGTGGGATTGCGCTTTGTGAAGATGTAAACTCGCCTTTACCGGAGTTTAATCCCCGAAGGGTAGCCTGGCGAAAATACTTTGGGGAAAGAGGTTTTCTGTTAAGGTTTAAAAACGAGATTTATGTAAACGGAGGTTTTGCTGGTGTAAGCAAACGCGACCTCGGCTTCCTTGAAAAATGGCAAAATCTGCAGGAGAATATGTCACCTTTAATTGGGGGACTTAACCGCTCTTCGTTGAATGGTACGCCTCTGCCAGAAGCCCTTCGAGGCGCCTTTTCTCCCTTTGGGAAAACAGACCAGGATGCTTTAAACAGCGCAGTGGAGGCTTGGATAGGGCCTGTAAGTTATATCGGCAAGGAGGCAATGGGCCTTAAGCCAGGCGAATGCTTATTACCACATGCCCTGGGGCAGCCCAAACCCTGGAAGATCAAACCGATTGTGCAGGCACTCAATGGTTTTTCACCACGGCAGGTGGACAAAGATTTTTGGCAAAATGCCGATGGCCCGCTTTCGGTTTATCCCGGCAGGCATATACAACGCCAGCAATTTTCAATGAAGCTGGCATCTTTAATAGGGCGTTTTTACGCCAGGCCAATTAATTAACCTAAAGTAATGTATGAAGATTGTATTTCTATGCGGATCTCTTGAAGAAGGAAGGGACGGGGTAGGGGATTACACTCGTAAGCTTGCTATGGAAATGGTTAAAAACGGCCATCAGGCCACTGCAATTGCTTTGTTTGATGTTCATATAGCCACAAAATTTGTAGGGTTTCAGGAGCTTGACGGCCATCAGTTAATGGTGCTTCGGATACCATCAAAATGTGGGGCAAGAGAACGCTTTGCGTATGCGCAATCCTGGATTAATGAGGAAAGCCCCAAGTGGATAAGCCTGCAATATGTGCCGTTCTCATTCCATAAGCGGGGGCTTCACTGGCACCTTTCTGATTTTTTGCTTGCCTTGGGTACAGGGCGGTCCTGGCATATTATGTTTCATGAGCTGTGGGTGGGGATGGAAAAAAGCTCGCCGCTAAAGCTGATTTTTTGGGGTTGGGCACAACAACTTTTAATTAAGTCTTTAGTTACCAGTTTAAAACCACAGGTAATACATACGCAGTCCAGGCTCTATCAATTACAACTATTAAGCATGGGTTTCAAAGCGAGGGTATTGCCCTTATTTTCAAACATCGGTTCCCTGTGCAGAAAACTAACAGGGAAAATGCCAGATACTAAAGGCCTCTCCCGCAAACTAACGATGGTGTTTTTTGGCTCAATTTATCCGGATGCTTTAGCAAAAGACTTTTCCCGGGAAGTAGCCGAATATCAACAAATACACAATATCGAAATCACTTTAAAATTTATAGGCCGTTGCGGGCCCGAGCAGCAACGCTGGGCAAAACACTGGCAATTAAACGGCCTGAAAACGGAGATACTAGGCGAGTTGCCTGCTCAAAATATTTCAGAAGAATTAAGCAAAGCCGATATTGGCTTAACTACAACCCCTTTGGCATTAGTTGAAAAAAGCGGCACTGTGGCGGCTATGTGGCAGCACGGGCTTCCGGTAATTTCGGTAGCAAAACCATGGCTTGCAAGGGGGGGCGTAAAATCTGAATTACCTGAAGGTGTTGTTGAATACAAAGCTGGTAATCTTATTAACTGCCTTTCATCTACAATTAACAAGGTGCTTGCCAATAACGTGATTGATGTTGCCAGCCAGCTGGAAGAAGATTTATTTGGCAGCTCGGTCACTACTATAGAAAACGTGTAAACATTCTCTAACAAACAATCCTATGAATACATATCAATCGCGAATAATATCCGGGGGCTCAAGTTTATTGCTGGATTGTTTACGGATTATTGCAGCATTAACCGTGTTTTATGTCCATGCGCATGGGCAATGGTTCCCGGCAACAGTGCACGATGGAAAAGGCCCAGGCAATATTTCACACGCTGCGGTGGTGGTGTTCTTTGTGCTTTCGGGCTATGTAATTGCCCATACCACAACCAGCAATAACCGCGGCAAGCTTCAGTATGCGCAGGCAAGGCTTAGCCGCTTATGCTCTATCGTGCTTCCGGCTTTGCTTGTAACCGCTATTGCAGAAGTAATTACAGGTTTTGCTAACCCGGCTTTGCATGCCGAATATTCCAGAGGTTTTGCTTTGCCACGTTATGCAATAACCAGCGTGTTTTTTAATGAAATCTGGTTTTTCTCTGCAGCGCCGCCAATAAACGGCCCACTTTGGTCTTTAAGCTACGAGTTTTGGTACTACGCCATTTTTGGCTTATGGTTCTATAAGGCATCATCTGGTTGGAAATCGTATATACTGCCTGTCCTGGCTTTGCTTATAGCTGGCCCCAAAATATTGTTCATGATGCCTATCTGGTTAGCCGGCTGCTATGCGTATCGCCTAAAGCGGCCAGATATCAGCAACACAGTAGCCTGGATGCTTGTATTTTTCGTTTTCGGGGTAGCAGGCTTGTCCATTGCCTTTGTGCCTCCTTTTCCATACGGAATTGACAGCAAGCCATTTGCCTATGCCAACCAGTTTGTTACCGACTGGGTAACTGGCTTTTTCATAGCCATGGGCTTGTGGTTTTTGCCAACTGCTGAAAAAGCCAGTACAACGCAATCCGGATGGGTGCTTGGTTTACGCAAGTTTGCCGACTTAACATTCCCTCTTTATGTTTTACACCATCCGCTGCTGATACTTTTCAGGGCTGTTGTTCCCTATAAAATGGAGGTTCAGCAACTCTGGGTAGCTATGCTTTCTGTATTTGCAGCTTGTATGCTTATTGGGTTATATCTCGAGGCTAAACGTCCTTACTGGTCAAGGTTCTTTAAATGGCTTCTGGCTAAAGTAAATGGCGCTTACCACAGTTATAGCCCTTCACTAAATACACATACCGTATCCTGATTTTATGCAAAAAAATTCATCAGTTATTGTATTTGTAACGCAGTATATGCCTACTGGCGGTATTGAAAGCCATCTCAGGGAGTTTTGTTATCACCTTAAAAGCTCAGGAGTGGAGATAGACCTCGTGGTATCAAACTCGGCTATGCTGCCAGAAACCGAACAGTTTTTTAAAGAAAATTGCCGTAGTGTTTATTTGGGAGCAGTTAAAAAGCCTAAATGGCGTGTTGCCTGGCTTGGGCTTGTAGGCTTAAAGCTTTGCTGGAAAAAGTACGATGCCCTATATACCAATGGCCAGGGCGAAAGCGTGATTTTGTTTTCTAAGATGGTTCAGCGCCACAATCGCTGGGTACATCACCACCATACAGCGGGGGACGAATCTGACCAGTTGACTTGGGGAAAAGCTTACCGCAGCGCATTACAGGGGGCAAACTCAGTAATTGCTTGTTCAACCCGAAATGCTAAGGATATGCAGTTGAGTTTAAACAGGAAGATTGGAAGCATACCATGTTTTTCCAGGGAAGTTTCTGCCTCTCCCAACAAGCTACAAGGGAAACTGAAATTTGGCTATTACGGGCGCCTGATTCCTGAAAAGGGAATAGCTGCTTTGTGTAAGCTGAGTGCTGATAAAGCCCTGGCTCACATTGAAATCAATATTTGGGGCGAGGGGGAAGCTTATCCGCCGCAATTTTTTGCTTCGTATCCTAATTTAAAATATCATGGCGCATTTAGTGGCAAAGAACAGTTGGCTGAGGTTATTAACTCATTGGACGCTTTTTTACTGCTGTCTACCCACCCCGAAGGCCTGCCGATCTGCCTGCTCGAAGCAATGAGTGCCGGCTTGCCCTGGCTTGCTACAAACAGGGGAGGGATTGCTGACATTGCCCTTGATCCGGCTTCAACCCGGCTTATTGCGCCAGATGCTGATTACAATGCCATTAAGGCCGCTGTTTTGGCTTTTGCCGATGATATACGGCTTGGTAAAGCTTCACGAACTTCTCAGATTGATCTTTATAAACGCAAGTTTTCAGCACCTGCGCTGATATCTCAATGGCGCCAAGAATTGGGATTAGAGAATTAAATACTTTAAGTAAAATCTCTATTGTGTTAAAAATTAAATTATTATCAGTTTAAATATATGGTGATTTTTTCGCATCCAACAGGAAACGCAAACGCCAGGGCTGCTGCTTACGGATTGGCAAAAGCTGGTATATTAAAGGAGTTTTATACCTCAATAGCTTCATTTGAGGGAGATTTCCTGGACCGCCTGAGCGATATCCCGTCTCTGAGCGAAATAAAGCGCAGAAAATTTCATCAAGACTTAAAAGCTATTACCTCAACCTGGCCATGGATGGAATTAGGCCGCTTGTTATCTGCTAAAGCGGGTTTGAGTAGTTTAACAGCGCACGAAACCGGGCTTTTCTCGGTAGACCATGTATATCAGAGCATAGATAAACGGGCATCGCTCAGTTTGCGCTCTCCTTATAAAACGGCAGTAAAAGCTATTTATAGCTATGAAGATGCCGCCAGAATTTCGTTTAGTACTGCCCGGAAAAATGGCTTATCTTGTATTTATGACCTCCCCATAGGATATTGGCGTACAGCACGAAAGCTGCTTGAATCTGAACGAACTATTTGGCCAGAATGGGCTGCTACCTTAACTGGTTTTAAAGATTCCGAGGAGAAGCTGAGTCGAAAGGATGAGGAATTGAAAATGGCTGATTTGATTTTGGTAGCCAGTCAGTTTACTGCCAAAACGCTCGAGGATTTTCCAGGGCAGTTAGCGCCCGTAAAAGTTATCCCCTATGGTTTTCCACCGGTTGGCGAGGGCCGTCATTACGCGTCCAGCATCGGGCAACAACGCCCTTTGAAATTATTATTTGTAGGCGGCCTTTCACAGCGCAAAGGAATAGCTAACCTGTTTGAAGCTGTTAAAAGGTTGGGCAAGCATGTGGAGCTTACTATTGTGGGTGGAAAAGCCAATAACGATTGCAAAATACTTAATGAAGAACTTTCCAGGTACAGATGGATACCAAGTTTGCCGCACCACGAAATACTGGCCATCATGCGGGAGCATGATGTGCTGGTATTCCCATCCTTATTTGAAGGTTTTGGGCTGGTGATAACCGAGGCTATGTCGCAGGGAACACCCGTAATTACTACAGATAGGACTGCAGGCCCCGATTTGATAAAGCACGGAGATAATGGATGGTTGATTGAAGCGGGATCAACTGATGCACTGGAAAACGCCATCAGTGAAATCCTGCATCAGCCCTCATTGGTAGCCAGGGCGGGCGAAAACGCGATGGACACTGCCCGAATGCGGCCCTGGGAAAGATATGGCTACGAACTGGCGGAGACTGTAGCTGCTACAATAAAATAATAAGGATAATACTCATAACTGTAAAATTTAAGGTTTTATAAATTAAGCTTTCTCATTTAAACACCTACCCCGAAATTTATGAGCATTAGTGTTATTATTCCAACATTTAAGCGGTCGAATGACCTTAACCGCCTCTTTGATTCTTTGACAAAACAGGTGCTCAAACCCAATGAAATATTGGTTGTTATTGGCCCTGGAGATAAGGACAGCATCGCGGTAGCTAGAAATTGGAGTTCGAAACTGCCCGAAATGCAGTTTATTGAGTGCAAAAAGCCAAGTGTGGTGCATTCGCTTAATACAGGCCTGGCCTCGGCAAGCGGAACAATTATTTGTTTAATAGACGATGATGTTTGGCTGCCGCCAGATTGGGCTTTAAAGATAAGCAATGCCTACAAAGCTAATTCAAACTTAGGTGCTTACGGAGGCCGTGACCATCTCCAATTGTCGAACGAACCACATCTTTCAAACCCACCTCTGGCATTAACAGTAGGCATGTTTCAGTGGAACGGAAGCCTGATTGGAAACCATCATTGCGGTTCCGTGAATTCACCGGTAGGAGTTGATGTTTTAAAAGGCGTAAACTTGTCCTTCAGGCGAGATGCCCTTCCTGGTATGCAAATAGAACAGGGCCTTGAAGGGCACGGTGCGGAAACCTGCTGGGAAGTTGATATTTGCCAGCGAGTAAAGTTGGCAGGTTACGAAGTAGTTTATGATAACAATAACAATGTGTTGCACTATGCTTCGCCCCGCCTCAATACCGATAACCGCACTGATTTATTTTCTCCAGCATGGAATGGCAGGTTATTTAATGAATCATTGGTTATAGCAAAGTTCAGGGATAGTAAAGAATTGTTTTTCTATTCCATGCGCACCCTTTTAGTTGGCTATCGCCTACAGCCTGGCCTGGTATGGTCAGTTTTATTGTTGCCCAAATACGGCGTCAATGTTTTAAAAATCCCATTCAGTAATGCCCGATATCTTGTAAAAGGAATAAAGTTCGGCTTTAAAAGAAGAAGAGATCTTTATGTAACTATTAGTTAACTATGTAAGTTTATCAGTTGGTTAAGGGTGTTATGTAAAGCGATTGTTTAATAAGCCGTCATTCTGACGATAGGAGGAACTCCCAATATGGAGGTAATTCAATCCGCCTTTGCGAACCCTCCGCGCCTCTGCGCGAAATTTGTCCATTCTTTTTAAACTAAAAAAAACATGCCAGAAACCCATAGCAGAAGCTTCGGGCTCGACTTAGTGCGTGCCGTTGCCATAACTTTTGTAATTATTGCCCATTTCGCCCGTTTTTTCGACCCTCTGGGTTATTGGGGGGTAGAGTTGTTTTTCGGACTGAGCGGCTTTTTGATAGGGCAGATCCTATGGCGCAACTTCTCGGGAACAGACAACTGGACAGTGAAGCACATGTTCAACTTTTGGTCGCGGAGATGGTGGCGTACTTTACCAAATTACTATCTGTTTTTTGTGGTGTCACTGGTGTTTTATGCTTATGTCGATGGCTCATTACCATCAATTTCAAGCCTGTTGAGATTTGTTTTTTTCGGGCAGTATTTGCTAAACCATGAGTGGGGGTTCTACGGAATTTCATGGAGCCTGTGTATCGAAGAGTGGTTTTATTTATCATTTCCACTACTTCTGTTTACGCTCAGGAAAACCGGGCTAAAGCCATCCACAAGTTTCTCAATGTCCATCGCCTTGTTTTTTATCGCTTCCGTTTTCCTCAGGAAATTTTTAATTAGCATAGGCCAGCAAGAGTCATTAAGGACAATCACATTTGCAAGGCTTGATTCCATTACCTGCGGAGTTACAATAGCATATATCACTGCGGTTTTAAAGCCTGGCTTGGTTCTTAAGAAAGCAGGCTTTGTGCTGGGCCTTGTTTTACTACTCGTCCCAGTTGCTGTAGTGGCTATAACCGGAACTCCTTTTGAAAAGCTTTATAACAACTCAGTATTGTTGTTTCTGTTGCCCTTAGGTGCGTCTTTGATTCTTCCATTTATTAGTTTATTGAATTCGTCTTCAATAGTCTATGGATATTTAACTAAAGTAGTTGAGAAGATAAGCCTTTGGTCCTATTCCATCTATTTGAGCCATATACCGCTTATGTGGTCCATCTATTATTTGTTGGATGGATTCAGGGCCAACCCTTATGGGAACCTGGTTTCTAAAGTAGTAGCATTGACAATAACGGTGACAGCTTCAGCGCTGATATTCAAATATTGGGAGACGCCTATTACCCGTTTCAGGCCTAAGGAATTGAAGTCCTGAGATTAATCGTAAACCTTAAACATTTAAAGATGAATACGGCTATTATATCAAATCTGGCAGCAAGGCAAATGGGATATAGAAGAGTAGGCCCTGCGCTAAGCCATGTAAACGACGATTATAAGGCTATAAAAAACGGCATCTGGCTGTACCTTTTGCTACTGCTATTTGAAGGTGCCTTACGGAAATGGTTTCTTCCGGGTTTGGCTACGCCTTTACTTGTAGTTCGCGACCCAATAGCCATGTACGTGGTGTTTGCTGCCTGGAGTAAAGGGATTCTGCCAAGAAATAATTATCTGGCATGGATGGTTGCCATAGGGATAATGGGGCTCTGCGCATGCATGATATTTGGACACAGAAATCTGGCTGTTGCCGCTTATGGTGCCCGCCCGTTTTTATTCCATTTCCCGATGATGTTTGTAATAGCCCGAGTGTTTACGCGAGAAGATATTTTGAAAATGGGTAAAGCCATTGTGTGGATATCCATCCCGATGACTTTATTGTTGATAATGCAATTTTACAGCCCGCAGTCGGCATGGGTTAACCGCGGAATTGGAGGCAATACAGACGGAGCCGGCTTCGTAGGAAGCGGCGAATATTTCCGTCCTCCTGCAACATTCTCGTTCACTAATGGCACAACATTGTTTTATAGCCTGGCCGGATGCTTCATTTTGTATTTCTGGTTTAATAAAAGTATTAACAGGCTAGTGGTTATTGCGGCTACTGTATGCCTGATAATAGCGATCCCACTTTCAATAAGTCGGGGCTTGTTTTTTCAGGTAGCCATCTCATTGATCTTTATCATATTGTCTATCTCGCGGAAGCCACAATACATCGGTAAAATAATCTTTGCCGCCATTTTTGTGATAGGTGGCTTTGTGCTGCTATCTAAGGCTAATTTCTTTAACACAGGTACTGCGGCGTTTGTCGATCGGTTTACTACGGCTAATGAGGCTGAGGGCGGCATCGAGGGTGTATTTCTCGACCGGTATTTCGGTGCACTGCAATCGGCAATAACCGGTGCGCCAATTTCAACGCCCTTGTTTGGGCATGGGCTAGGTAAGGGGACTAATGTAGGTGCCATGCTTTTAACCGGAAGCACCGACGTGTTTTTAATATCAGAAGGCGAATGGGGGCGTATAATTGGCGAGCTTGGCCCTTTATTGGGAATAATGGCCATTGTAATTAGGTTCTCGTTGTCTTTCAAGCTGGGCCTGGCAAGTTTTGGTAAGCTTAAAAATGGCGACATTCTGCCATGGATGCTAAGTAGCTACGGGGTCTTATCACTCATTCAGGATTCCTGGGCACAGCCAACTGCCCTGGGGTTTTTCACCATTGTGGTCGGGCTTGTAATGGCCTCTCTGGCAAGCAGCCCTAAAAATGTGCACAGGCGGCGCAAGCGGGCGCTGCTGCCAAATCCATTCATAAATAAACAGAATTAATAGCACATGAGCATTGTTTTAATAGGAAACTATCCGCCGGATAAACAGGAAAGTATGGAACGCTTTGCCCTGATGCTGGCCACCGGATTTCGTTCTGCAGGCTTGGAAGCTGAGGTATGGCGCCCAAAGGCTGTGCTGGCCGTTGGAGCGAAAACCACCAATTACGGATTAGGGAAATGGCTGGGATATGTAGATAAATGGCTGATTTTTCCCTTGATTTTATTATGGCGTTTATACACAAATTCAAATAAAGCAGGCTTGCATTTTCATATTTGCGACCATTCAAATTCACCTTATTTAAAGTATTTGCCTAAGGACCGTACCACAATTACTTGCCATGATGTGCTGGCAATTCGCGGAGCTTTAGGTTACGAAGATGCTTTTTGCAGCGCTACGCCGTTTGGAAAAATATACCAGAAATGGATACTGGGAAACCTTAGCCGATTTAGCGGTTTAGCTGCTGTTTCAGAGTTAACACTCAGTCATTTAAAAGAATTAGATAAAGCAAAGGATAAGCCTAAAGAATGGAAGGTTATACACAACGCTTTTAACAGCCATTTTAGCCAGCTGCCTCTGGCAGAAGCTAAGCCCCTGTTGAAAAATACAGGTTTAAATCCCGAGGTGCCTTTTATTTTACACGTCGGTTCAGGGCTTCCGCGTAAAAACCGCAAGTTATTAATTGACATGGTTGCTTACGCCGGCAATGAGTGGCGGGGAAACATTTGTTTTGCCGGCGAAGCCCCTGATGAAGATCTGGTAAAATATGCTGCCGACAACAATGTAGCAGAAAGGCTGGTTTCCATCGTAAAGCCAGATCATGCCACTTTACTGGCTTTATACAGCACTTGCGAAGCCTTTATTTTTCCCTCGTTTTCAGAAGGCTTTGGCTGGCCCCTTATTGAAGCGCAGGCTTGTGGAGCCCCGGTAATATCCAGCAATGTTCAACCAATGCCGGAAGTTAGCGGTGGGGCGGCCCTTCATGCCGATCCGCTCAATGCCCGCGAGTTTGCCGATGCCTTGCTTTCTTTGAAAAACGAAATAAAGCGCAATGAATTGATCCGGCGTGGCTTTGAAAATAGCCGGCGTTTTGAGTCCGGGCAAATGATTAATTCGTACCTCAACCTGATGAAGCTTGATGTAAACCAATAGTCTTCTATGCTGAAAAAACTATTCACTTTTATTCTTCCCTGGCGCTTAAGAAGGCTCGCTTTGCAAAAATGGTTTGGCTTTGAAATACATCCCACAGCACACATTGGCTTATCCTGGATATTTCCATCAAAGTTGATAATGGCAGAGGGAGCTAAAATAGACAGCTTTACGGTTGCCATAAACCTCGATAAGATCACCATGCATGCCCATTCGAGCATCGGGCGTAATAACTGGATAACGGGTTTTCCAACAAATAGTAATTCATTGCATTTTAAACACCAGGAAGCTAGCCGCAAGGCAGAGCTAATACTTGGCGAATCATCAGCAATCACTAAAAATCATCATATAGACTGTACAAATCTTATTAAGATTGGGCGTTTTTCCACGGTGGCGGGTTACCAGTCGCAATTGTTAACCCATTCTATCAATGTGGTAGAAAACCGCCAGGATAGCGCTCCTATTCTAATCGGCGATTACGCATTTATAGGCACCAACGTAACCATACTTGGCGGAGCCGTTTTGCCTTCCTATTCGGTGCTTGGAGCAAAATCGCTTCTAAATAAAGCCCATACAGAAGAATGGCAGCTCTATGCAGGCGTGCCTGCAAAAATGTTGTCGCCTATATCTAAAGAAGCCAAGTATTTCAGCCGAACCGATGGTTTTGTGTACTAAACTAGTTGGACAACAAAAGATTGGCGCTTTCTCGTGCTGAGTGAGGATTTTTTTTAAACACGTAAAGGAAAATGACATTGTTCGAAGGCATTCCATTGAACGCTTGTAGCTCATTGTTGCAGCGGACTGAGCGAAGGGCTGAAAAGAACGGCGAGCCCGCTTGAGCCTGTGGGGGGAAGCATCGTTCTTTTCTTGATTTATTTATGATTTTATTGTTTTAATAGGTATAAATGAGATCGCTTCGCTAAGTATTTGGTTACCTTTTGTATCAAGACAAACCGACCGCCGGGAGCTCATGAGAGCCTTTTTAAAATAAACACTCCGAATAAAGGTAAGAGAAAGAAGAGTTGAAAGTAGTTCCTGTATTATCAAAGGTGAAAACCTGGTAAAAAGGCCGACAAAAAATTTATGTTATAGCAGGGTTCAACCGACACGCTTGAATCAGCAAGAGCCTCAACGAAACTTTCGAGACTACGCGAGTTTGGGGTAGGCAGTTGAAGCCTTAACCTACCAGCTTTAAAATTCCATTTCCTAGCACTTCGAAATCCACAGTACTACACAGTCCCAATGTGATATGTTTTGTTAAAATGATCTAAATACCTATGAATCACCTACACCTAATTGGTAGTATGGACCCCTTAACCGGCGGGCCTTGCCAGGGCATTAGAAACACCATTCCCATTTTAAGGCAACTAGGGATAAACAGCGAGGTGGCCTGTATTGATGGGCCGGCTTCTTCTTTTCTTACCGAAGATGATTTTCCTGTCCATGCCCTAGGCCCGGGAAAAACTGCCTGGAAGTACAGCTCGAAGCTGATTCCATGGCTGGTGAAAAATCTTCCGCGCTTTGATGTAGTAATTGTGAACGGCCTGTGGCAGTACCATACCTATGCTGTTAACGTTGCCCTTAGCCGAATTAAAACAAAGAGCCCAAAGGTGTATGTAATGCCACATGGCATGCTCGATCCCTATTTTCAAAAAGCTCCCGAAAGGAAATTAAAAGCAGTGCGGAACTGGTTGTTTTGGAAGCTGATTGAACGCGAAACAGTGAATAATGCCCAAGGCCTTTTGTTTACCTGCGAAACCGAATTATTATTGGCCCGTCAATCTTTTAAACCCTACTTACCTCAAAAAGAACATAATGTAGGTTACGGAATTGAAGCCCCACCTGTTTTCAAAGACGCCATGAAAAAGGCTTTTCTGGAACGGTGCCCTCAAGCGAAAGAATCACCTTATCTCCTCTTTTTGAGCCGTGTGCACCATAAAAAAGGCGTCGGCCTACTTATTCAGGCCTATGCCCAAATTTTAAAGGAAGTAGGCGAAGGGGATATCCCGCTGCTGGTGATAGCTGGCCCAGGCCTGGATACTCCATATGGAAAGCAAATGCTCGATTTGGCTGCTGCCGATGAAAGGCTAAGCAGAAAAATTGTTTTTACCGGTATGTTAAGCGGCGATTCTAAATGGGGGGCTTTTTATAGTTGTGAGGCTTTTGTATTGCCAAGCCATCAGGAAAATTTTGGCATTGCTGTGGTAGAAGCTCTGGCTTGTAAAAAGCCCGTTCTAATTTCCAGTCAGGTAAATATCTGGAGGGAAATAAAAGAGGAGGGGGCTGGAATTGTTGCCGACGATACCATAGAAGGTACCTATAAAATGGTAAAAGAATGGGTTACGGCGTCAGGTAAAGTAAAAGCATTGATGAGCGAGAATGCCCGTAATTGTTTCACTGAAAACTTTGCAATAAAGCCTGCAGCCTTAAGGATGGCCAAGGCTTTGGATTAATTGATATGAGAAGGGAATCTAAATTAACTGTGATGGACTTAAGTATGATTTTAACTCATAGCGCTACGGACCCAGATCCGTATATGAGGCCTCAATTTACCTTACAGAACAAGGTATATCGTTTTTGCTGGGGAATGTGCTGGCTTATGCTTTGTCGCTGGACACCCAAGCCTTTACACAACTGGCGCATTTGGGTATTAAGGCGCTTTGGCGCTAAAATCGGGAAGAGAAACGTGGTATATCCAAATTGTAAAATATGGGCGCCATGGCTTTTGGAGACGGATGATTATGTAACCATCGGCCCTGGTGTGGAGATTTATAATCCAGGAGGGCTGAAGTTGGGTAATCATTGCATTCTTTCGCAAGATTCTTATCTCTGCGGTGCAACCCATGATTACAACAGTGCCGAATTCACTTATGTTAAAAAGCGAATTATACTTGAATCGTACACCTGGATATGTGCACGGGCAATTGTGCTGCCGGGAGTTACCTGCTTCGAAGGCAGTGTTTTAGGGGCTGGAAGCTTAACCTCAAGAGACCTCGCTCCCTGGACTGTTTACGCTGGAAATCCGGCAAGGGCAGTTAAAGAACGGACAAAATTTACCTAGATACTTTTAGCTTATGGATGAAAGACATGTTTATGATGTTTGTGTTATTGGCAGCGGCCCTGCAGGCATTACGTTCTTGCTCGAATATGTGCATCTTAACCCTCATAAAAAGGTGCTTGTTATTGAGTACGGGCAAAAAGGGCAGCAGGGCAAAAACCAGTTGGACGAATCCATTAAAATTAATAACTCTGTTAACCACCATAATCCCTACGAGTGTACAAACAAGGGGCTGGGCGGAACGTCGGCTACCTGGGGAGGCAGGTGTGTAATGTACGATGACATTGACTTTATAGACAGGCCAGTGGTTAAGGGCGGTTGCACCTGGGGGCTTGCTTTGTTCGATGAGGTTTCCGCATACGTGCCTCGTGCAGCGCACTATTTTGAATGCGGGGCTCCAATATTTAACCTTCATAAATCGGCACAATTTCAGGGTAAACATATCGTCCCTGATTTTAAAGAGGGCATAGTAACCGATTCGGTTATAGAGCGCTGGAGCATGCCTACCCGTTTTGGAAAAAGGTATGGAAAGGAAATAGCCGAACATGAAAACATTACTCTGCTAGAAGGCTTTGAAGCCCGGGATTTTGAACAGCCCGATGCCAGTGGAAAGGTTCGGAAATTAACTATCCGGCAAGTTGAAACCGGAAAATTGCAGGAAGTGCATGCCGAAGCCTTCGTTATTGCATCCGGGGCTCAGGAAAGCACCCGGATTTTATTGCGCAACCCGCAGGTGTTTGCAAGGCTGGGTGGAGTTCCCGATGCTTTGGGGCGCTACTATCAATCGCATTTATCCGGTAAAATTGCTTCGGTGGTTTTCAATGGGCACCCTAAAAGAACCGAGTTTGGCTTTCTGAAGGATGCAGACGGTACCTACGTAAGAAGGCGCTTTCAATTTAATACCGATTTTCTGGTAAAGAACAATTTGCTAAACACCGCCATATGGCTGGATAACCCTCTTTATTTCGACCCAAAGCATAGGAGTGGAGCAATGTCTTTTATGTATTTGGCAATGATAACGCCTTTTTTGGGTAAGAAATTAGCTCCGCCCGCCATTGCGCATTCAATTACCAAAGGCAAAGTAACCGGCATCCCCCAACATGTGGGCAATATTGCCCGGCAGCTTCCAGGATCACTGGCGGTGCCAGCTAATATTTTTTATAAACGATATTTCAACCGCAGAAAATTACCAGGAGTATTTTTATACAGCCCAGAAAATCAGTATGCACTTCACTTTCATTCAGAGCAAATTCCAGACGCGGCTAACCGAATGGAGCTGGCCCAAGATGACGAAACGCTTCTGATTAATTTTGAACTTAACGACGTCGATATAAGGTCGGTAATAAAGCTTCACGAAGTTTTGGATGACTGGCTTCAAAAACATAACTGTGGCAAACTAAAATATTGGTATCCAAAAGAAGAGTTGTTCTCGGCCATAAAAAAGATGTCAAAAGATGGCATTCACCAAAATGGAACTACCCGCATTGCTAATACGCCAGAAGAAGGTGTAGTTGATAAGGATTTAAAATTATTTGGCACTCAAAATGTTTTTGTATGCAGTAGCTCGGCTTTTCCAACCTCTGGACAAGCCAATCCAACTTTTTTTCTGGGTGTTTTTGCGGTAAGGCTTGCAAACCATTTAGCCAGTATACAATGATGCAACATGTGCGGCTACTCACATCCAAGCGGGGAAACCCGGGCTGCACATGGGCTTCATTGCTAATTGTTTATTCAGATAACCTATCCGGAGCAAATCTAAATTAACGCTTTCAAAACACTTGCTCTTGATAAATGACTGCCACATTAAATATTATTTGAATGAAAACTACCGAATTAGTAGAGGGAGTACACTCTTCAGTGCTTGGATTTGGCTGTGCGCCAATTTTGGGGGCTGTAGACTCTGTAAAATCGCAAAGGGCAATTGAGTTTGCCATTGATAACGGCATTACTCATTTTGACCTGGCACGGTCTTACGGCTACGGCGAGGCTGAAAAGTTTGTGGGAAAAGTGATTAAAAATAGGCGCGATAAGGTGGTAATAGCCAGTAAGTTTGGTATTAAGCCAAGCTGGGCAGCCTCTATACTCAAGCCCGCCAAGCCATTTTTGAGGTTTATTAAAGGGAAGCCTGCTGCAAAACCTTTAAGGCCTGCAGATGAGTCCTCAAAATTAAGCGACTATTTCCTTAAGCGTATTCCCCTCACCGGTGCCGAAATGCGCAAAAGCCTCGAACGAAGCTTGAAAGAATTGCGTACAGACTATATCGATTACTTCTTTATACACGAGCCACGAAACTTTCTTGTAAATGTGGATGAGCTTTCTGAAATGGCCGAAGTTCTTAAAAAGGAAGGAAAAATAAGAGGCTGGGGGCTGGCTTATATGCGTTCAAAAGAGCATGTCCATAAACCCTATCTCAACAAATTCGGGCTCCTTCAATTCGATAATTCGCCAGGGGCGTCAGGTTATGAAGCCGTAGTATCCGAGAGAGGCCTCAAACCCAATATTATATTTTCGCCTTTGCGTGGTGGCTCCAGCGAGCTTTCCGCCTCAGAAAAACTTCAAAAGTTATTCAACGATTTTCCGAAGAGCGTTGTGTTATGCTCAATGTTTAACGAAAAACACCTCATGGAAAACATCAAGCTGTTGAATAAATAAACCTCTCCGATTAAATCGCCTTTCTGGCATCAAAACGAAATAGCTATGGAGTTTTTATTTGTAAGTGACCTCTCTGGTAACAAAAATTCTGGCGCAGCCGGGAGCCTGATTACCATTGGAAACAACCTCGAAAAACTGGGGCATTCGGTTGATTATATCTGGAAGAAGGAAAAAAGGCTGATAAAAAACTTGAACTATTACCGTTTTTTTGAGTTGCCATTTTCGCAATACAAGCAAATAAAGGAAGCTTTAGCACTAAAAGACTACGATGCGGTTTTTATCAGCCAGCCACACGCATGGTATTCGGTTAAGCGGTTAAAAAGCCGTTATCCCGAAATGATTTTCATAAATCGCTCCCACGGCTGGGAGCTGAGAATAGATCCTATTACCTGGGCACTCGAGCCTGTTTCGAGGCTGAAAAAGCTGTTTAATAAACTAACATTATTTCTGCTAAAACACTGCTCGTACTTCACAATAAAACACAGTGATGCTATTTTATGCGCCAGTACCGATGATGCTAAGTTCATCCGCGAGGCTTACCCCAGGTACAAGTCAAAAGTATATTCTATTAACTACGGCCTGGACGATGAGTATTTAAACATCCCTTTAAAAATTACGAAGCCCTCCAAAACGAGGTTTTTGTTTGTGGGGCAGTATATTCCGCGAAAAGGGATCAAAGATTTGCAATTTGCGTTTAAAGAACTGGCTTCAAGATATTCAAATTTCGAACTCACTTTTATTGTGAATGCTGAATCTAAAACTCAGGTTGAAGCCGATTTTGTATTTATTCAGCCCGAGGCGTTACATGTTTTGCCATGGATGGGCCGTGAAGAGCTAATTAAGCTCTACCACGAAAACGATGTTTTTTTAATGCCATCATACGGCGAAGGCTTTGGTAAAACAACCTTAGAAGCCATGGCCTGCGGGCTTTGCACCATAGGCTATAAAGACGGCGCTCTAACAGATCTAGGCAAGCATCTGGAAAACGCTCTGCTGGTAAAAGTGGGCGATAGCGAAGGCCTGCTGGATTGCATGGAGTATGCGCTGGTTAACCCACTAAAAGTGAAGGCTATGGGCTTACAAGCTTATAAAGACGTGCAAAAACTTACATGGCAACAAACCAGTACCGAAACAGCCAGCCTTGTAGCTAACCTGATTCAGAACAGAAAAGGGCGCATTCGCAGCCTTAAGCAATCAATCGAAGTATCGCCCTCTTTATCAGGCTGAGCCCACTTAGTCATGCCGAATTTATTTCGGCACCATACAAGGGCATTATATATAAGTTAAGTATGTAAGGGAACCTTTCTAATTCGCCTCATCATGCTGATACTTATTTATAATGTCATTACGCCTTTCTGTGTGAACAAATAACCCTCTGCCTATGTCAACAAAACTAGATTTAACCATTGCTATTCCCGTAAAAAATGAAGAAAATAACCTCCCGGGATGCCTGGCCGCCATTGGTAGCGGTTTCGCTGAAAAAATAGTCATTATCGACTCCGGAAGTACCGACAAAACCTGCCAGATAGCCGAAGAGCACGCAGTGGAGGTGGTAAAGTTTTCCTGGGACGGGCGTTTCCCCAAAAAACGCAATTGGTACCTTCGCAACTTTGCGCCCCAAACAAAATGGGTGTTTTTTTTGGATGCCGATGAATACCTTACCGAAGAATTTAAGAACGAGCTTCGTGAAACCCTCGCTGATCCAACCAGCAATAAAGTAGGTTATTGGCTAAGCTATACCATATATTTTTTAGGCCACCAGCTTAAAGGAGGCTATCCATTAAGAAAGTTGGCTTTGTTCCAGGTGGGCGCGGGCGAGTATGAAAGAATTGATGAAGATCAGTGGAGCAACCTGGATATGGAAGTGCACGAACACCCTTTGCTCAACGGCGAGATCGGGGTTATTAAAAGTAAAATAGACCATCAGGATTTCAGGGGAGTGTCACATTACATTCTCAAACACAACGAATATGCCAGCTGGGAGGCCGGAAGATTTCTCAAAGCCTATAACTATTCGAAACTGGCGCAATCATGGACCTGGAAACAACGGATAAAATACCGCTTAATGCGTAGTCCCTTAATAGGCCCGGTGTTTTTTTGCGGCAGTTATTTCCTGATGGGAGGCTTCAAAGATGGCTCCCGCGGCCTGGCTTTTGCAATACTTAAAATGGCCTATTTTACCCAGGTGTACTGCAAAATTCGAGAGAAAGCCGCCTTGCAGGTTTAGGTTTCCTTAGCCTCAGCTAACATCAAAATCATCTACCTATAAATTCTATCAGCAAAAAGGAGCAGGGCATCCTGTTCCTTTTGCCTGATAGAGATTTGAAAAGAACATCATTTACCTTATAACCTGAGTTCGATTAATATTTTTCATTTAAACAGTTTTAAATAAGCGACTTGTATTCCCCTCTCCTTGAGGAGAGGGATAGGGTGAGGTGATGTCAGCCTTTAAATAAATAGCAGGATTATTCTAAAACCTGTAAACTTTTTTCAGGACGATACAAGGCATAGTCTCATACCTTCTCTGCGCCACACCCTAGCAAACAGCATATTTATAGTCGAACTCAGGTTTATAGAATAACTTTATGATAAGGCCCAAACGTTTCTAAGCCGCCATGCCGATTTATCGGCACCCCGTCATGCAAGCGCATTATGCACCTCTGTATTTGAGGCCATTGAAAAACATTAAACATCAACTATCAAAAACCTCCGAGGCTTAGCTAGCTAAGCCATGGAGTAAAGCCTGTACATACTGTTGTAAGCTGCCAATTACACCAAAAAAGTATGTGTTCTGCTTTTGATTAAGCCAGGCTATCAATCCTAAAAAGCATCCGAATCAAACTTAAAATGGCATAACGAGCAAGCCTCATTATGTTTTTTCTGCGCCTTTTTCTGGTTCAGAAATAAGCTGCTTATGTAAGCCGGCAAGCCCATGCTATGGCCTTTTTTGTCGGTTTTTTTATTGGTTTAAGTAGTTGGTTTTTAGCTTCTTGTAAGGGGTGAAAAACCACTAATCTCTAATCACTAACTCCCCATGAAAGAGAAAAAAACATCAGTTCTGATTATTGGAATTAATTTTCATCCAGAACCCACCGGTATCGGAAAATACACAGGCGAATTTGCCTTTCACCTAGCTAAAAAAGGTTTTGATGTTGACGTGATAACCGGCTTCCCGTATTACCCGAACTGGAAAGTTTTTGATGGCTATGGCAACTGGTTTTATAAGCCGGAGGCTCAGAGTGGCGTTAACATTACCCGCTGCCCTCTATATGTGCCGCAAAAAATGACTGGCTTAAAGCGTATGCTTCAGGATTTGTCCTTTTTTATCACTGCATTTATAGTATTGTTTATCCGCATGTTGTCATTTAAACAGTACGAAATGATTTTCGTGGCCTCGCCCTCGTTCCTCTCTGGCTTTCTTGGTGGATTTTACCGTTTTTTTTATCGCAAAACAAAGTTCGTATACCATGTTCAAGACCTCCAGATTGACGCAGCCGAAGAACTCGGGATGATAAAAAGTAATAAACTACTCAGTCTGTTAAAATACCTCGAACATCATATCCTGGGCCACGCCGATTGGGTAACAACCATTTCAGGCGGAATGCAAAAAAAGATATCGTCAAAGAAAGCCCGAATCCAAAAGCAATACCTTTTTCCCAACTGGGTCGATTTTCAATCTATTTATCCCAAAGAGGCAAGTTTTAAAGTATTAAAGGGATTAAACTTCCCTTTATACAAGCGGGTGGTTTTGTACTCGGGGGCCGTTGGCGAAAAGCAGGGGCTGGAAGTGATTCTGGATATGGCACAACGGGCGAAATCTTCTTTGCCTGATATTTACTTTATTATTTCCGGATCCGGGCCGTATGCAAAAGTGTTGGAACAGAAGGCACAACTGCAAGAGTTAGATAACCTGCTTTTTATTGGTTTGCAGCCCCTGGAAGTTTTCAATGAGTTGCTAAATCACGCTTCTATTCACCTGGTAATTCAAAAAGACAAGGCAAGTAATCTGTTGCTGCCTTCAAAGCTTACCAATATTCTGGCGGTGGGCGGGCTGTGTATCGTTACCGCAGCAGAAGGCACTTCTCTACATGACATCGTTCATGGAAACAATATTGGGATTGCCGTCGCCCCGGAAAATCCGGATGCCTTGTGGCTAGCCATTTTTAATGCGGAAACTCAAAAGGAAAAGGCGGCTATCTATAAAGAAAACGCCATGAAATACGCCGCTTCCCATTTAAAGAAAGAAGCCATAATAGAAAGTTTTATCGATGAAATTGGGCTGAGTAAGGTGCCTCAAGGAGAACCGCTGGAAGCGCTTGGCTATGGCATGCCGCAAGCCTGAAAGGCAGTTGACGTACTAATTTTTGCTATAAACTTACTAACGGGACAAAAAATTAAAGGCTTGGCCCTGGAATATTTGCTGTGTATTGTGTAAGGGTGGCTGTTAGTTTTGGAGAAACAATTCATGGCTGCTCTTATACAGGTCCGGGGCACCGATAAAGAGGGTTTTCTCCTAGAAACGGAGGCAAGTATTCATCCAATTTTCCATCAGAACATAACAATCTGGCTCTTTAATAAAATAGGGTTCCCGAGGTCGAAGCAAAAGGCGGGTTTTGGCAGATACTGCTTTTTGCTTTCGGCTTTGCGGGGCCCTTTGCAAGGGGAGTGCAGCCAAGAAGCTATTAAATAAATGTAAGTCCAAATCGGCTCCGGGTGGAAAGAACAGGATAGTTATGGCAGAATTATCATGCCTATTTCTGCCTTTGGAGCCCTTTGGATATGTGTTTTTTCTTGTTACAATGAAATGGAGATTTTATAAAAGAACAAAATGTTAGTTTTCTGGTAAGGTATAAGAGCCTCCTGATAGCGGGCACTGAGTGTTTACAGTGAATGGATTCCACGCAGGTAGTAAAATAATCAATCTTTTCATAAGATAATTGGGGTTCAGCCCGCTATTAAGGGGGGGCTTTTTATAAAAAGCCAACTAATAATGGCACAGGCCGGTGCTGGCGTCCCCGCCGGCACCTTTAATTCCTCATCTCTTGTCTCTTATCTCTCATCCCTTGTCTCTAGTCTCTAATCTCGAGCATAGCGTTCCAGAAATTTTTCTATGAACCAGTTAGCTGCCAGGTTGCTAATTTCATGTTTATGCACCAGCACAACTTCGGTGGTAATGGCATCCATATTTAACTCGGCAAAATAGACGCCAAGACTGGAATATTGCCGCATAAGCGAAGCTGGCACAATAGACACCCCTAATCCATTTTCTACTAATCTTAATATCGAATGGACATTATTAGCCTCATGCGTAATTTCGGGAAAAAACCCAATTCTACGGCAAATTTCCAATAGCTTTAAATTAAACTCAGGAGCATAATCCTGGCTAAAAAAAATAAAAGGCTTATCGGCTAAAAAATCCTTTAATTTATTTGGCTGTAATTTAGGCAGCTGCTGCTGCGTAACCAAAACAAAGGGGTCGTTAAATAAAGTCTTAACCATTAGCTTTTCAGAATGTACAGGTGCCCTGATAATGCCAATGTCGAGTTTTCCGTCTTCAAGGGCTTTAACCTGCTTAACAGAGGGCACTTCATACAGGCGCGTTTTAACATGTGGAAAAGCAAGGCGCATTTCTTTAAGAATATCCACCAGATGGTCGTAATAAGTAGAACTGATGTAGCCAATACGTAGCTCGCCACTTACAGAACTGTGAATTTGCCGGGCTATATTTTTTCCTTCTTCAAGTTTGGCTAGAATACCATCAACTTCTTTTTTGAAATACACGCCGGCATCAGTTAATATCACCCGCTTGTTATTACGCTCAAACAATACAACACCCAGTTCTTCCTCCAATTCTTTAATCTGGCGGCTTAGCGGCGGTTGCGAAATGAAAAGCTTTGAAGCCGCTTTTCTAAAATGTAATTCTTCAGCAACAGTTTTAAAATAGATAAGATGCCTAATCTCCATGATACTTTAAAGGAATCGTTTATTGATAAAATTGATATTTTTCAAATATCAGTAATGCTTTTAAGTTTGGCAATATCAAACCAACAAGCATTATGCAACAGAATACACCAAAATCTACAGTCGAAGAAATCAGGAAGCGTTTTGATAATGACGTTGAACGCTTCTCCAACCTTGATACGGGGCAACAAACTGTAATAGATGCCGTACTTAGCCTCGAATTAATAACAGATGCTGCACGCTATGTAAATCCTGGGGCTACTTACTTATTGGATATAGGTTGCGGCGCAGGAAATTACACCCTTAAAATGTTGCAGAAGATTGCTGGCTTAAATTGCACATTAATTGATTTAAGTGAACCGATGCTAAAAAAGGCAAAGCAACGGGTAGAACAACAAACCACCGGCGAGGTAGAGGCTACACAAGGAGACATTAATGAGATAAACCTTCCGGCAGAAAAATTCGACATTGTACTGGCAGGGGCTGTTTTACATCATCTAAGAGAAGAGGCAGATTGGGAAAGAGTATTTTCTGGCATCTATCATTCCCTTAAGCCAGGAGGCAGTATATGGATATGCGACTTGGTAGCTCAAGATCATCCGGTAGTAGAAAAATTATTTCAAAAAAATTACTCTGAGTACCTAACGGCGCTGGGAGGGGAGGACTTCAAAGACCATGTGTTGGCTTATATCGATAAAGAAGACACCCCCCGTTCAGTTACTTTCCAGCTGGAGATGTTAAAAAAAGTTGGGTTCAGATTAACTGAAATTTTGCACAAAAAATCGTGTTTTGCAGCCTTTGGGGCAATAAAATGAAAATATTATACGGGGCATTGGTAAATAGATGGGGAATTTTTTTCGCAATTATTTGCATAGTAAAAATTTCTTAAGCATCTTCGACTCAAAATCAGAGCCTTAACCTATGTCCTCGAAATCAACCTTGAGATATTTTCCCCAATTTTTATCAGAAGAAGAGGTGTCAAACCCTTTAAAAGTAGTTGAAGATTTCTTCCTTTCACACAGTATTACACAGAGCCGCGAGTTTTTACAGTCTGGCCTAAAACCAATCGGGCATGACTATTTAAACCAAAACCTTCAGCGAGAAGACCTGGCATCTTTTTTCAATAAGCTTGACAAGCTTATTGAAGGAATGGTGGTTATTAGTTTAAAAAACTGGGAAATGCAAAACGCAGCTTCCGAACGCGGTAGTGGAGAATTAGAAGCAGAAGAAACTTCATGGGAAATTGAAGAACAAGCCTAAAGCAACAATTGCGAGTGCTTTTAGCCGAAGCTGGCCTTTGGCTAAAAGCCTTTACTTGCCATATAGGGCAAGCACCTCATCCAGGTAAACTAAAATATCGATAGGAGTACCATTAATCCGGGTACTGCTACGTTTTCTACCCATACGCACAATCAGCATATTTTTAGCCGGGATGATAAACAGGTATTGGCCGCCAAGCCCACGGGCATATTTTACGTCTACGCCCTTTCGATTAATCATCCACCAATGATAGCCGTAATAATTGGTCTTTTTGCCATCGCCATCAAGCAGGTTATTAGGCGCTAATGAAAGTTTTAAGTAGTTAGAATCCACCAGCTGGCGGCCGTTAAACTGCCCTTTTTGCAATACTAGTTTGCCAATTTTTGCCAAGTCCCGAGCGTTTGTATAAAAGCAGCAGAATGCCTTTTCGTCGCCATTTTTATTATCCAGGCTCCAGTATGCAGGTTTTTTAACGCCTAAGTGGCGCCAAAGCTTTTCAGACGCATATTCGCTTAAAGTTTTGCCTGTTGCTTTAGCTAATATAAAGCCCAATATCTGCGTATCGCCACTTTTGTAGCGGCTAACAGTGCCCGGCATTTCTATAACTTTAAGCTTCTCAACCATACAGTGCAGGTTTTTGCCATAATAAGATTCAGTAGTGGCATTAAACGGGGTGTTATAACTTTCTGTAAAATTTAAGCCAGATGACATTTGTAAGAGGTGCCTTACCGTAATTTTAGCCCTATCACCTTCTTTAAACTCTGGCAGGTACTTAGCCACCGGATCATCAATTGATTTGATTTTACCCTCGCCAATTGCGATACCCACCAATATGCCGACTATACTTTTGGTAACTGAAAAGGGGTTTGAATACCGCTGTGGAGAAAATTTGTCCCAATATTCCTCATATAATATAGAATCCTTTTTAATTACCAGAAACGCACCTGTTTCCATTTCGTTGAGCATACGCCTTAAAGTATCGGTTAAAGGTGTTTTATTATATTGTTTTGAATTAGGCCAGGGTTGGCTAAATTTTCCGGCATTCACTTTGCGTTTATAGAAAATATCAATATCGTCGATGTCGGCTTGTTGATAAACCAGGGCTTTATAAATATAGGTGGTGTCTGTTAATAGGATGATGAGATTAGCCGCTGCCAGTAAAACCAAGAAGCCAAAAAGAAATTTAAAAGCCAACGAACGTTTTTTCATGTTAAATGTTAATTATTGATGTGCCACATTTAACGGTAAGGTTTTGCGGCGATATAAAACTATTAGTTTTATTGAAACTACCATTATTAACTTGCG
>Ga0307408_100000353_pt1 | contig 43021 bp, 36 predicted proteins | sample 322Cmetagenome_FD_202116 | JGI IMG/M metagenome (GOLD analysis project Ga0307408, IMG submission 202116) | Maize rhizosphere microbial communities from greenhouse at UC Davis, California, United States - 322HYB-C-3 | ecosystem: Host-associated > Plants > Roots > Rhizosphere > Soil | place... | reverse complement strand
ATTCCTTTCAGATTTTCGATACATCCATTTCTTTTTAGGTTCATCATCATGCGGTCTATATGATAAAGATATTCATCTAAATCTTCAATAAACAAAATTTTATCCTTACAATCTATTGCAGATTGAGACCCAAGTAAACTGTATAAAATAGACAAATTTCCTCCAACCAATTCTCCCGTAGCCTGTCCAAATCTATTCATTTTATCAGGTCCGACACTATAAGATAACGGCTCGCCAAACAAACTTGCTTTCATAGAAACAATTGCAGCTGCAGTAGCACGCGGAATCGTTACTGGCATTACTCCGTGAATAGATTTATAACCCATTGTGTTTAAATGATTGTGCAGAACAGTAACATCACTAAAACCAATAATCCATTTTGGATGTTGCTTAAATTTTGTAAAATCCAGTAGGTCAATCATTCTGACAGTTCCATATCCGCCTCTCACACACCAAATAGCCTTAATATTTGGATTGTCAAGTTGTTTCTGAAAATCTGCTGCACGTTGCTCATCAGTTCCTGCAAGCTGGTTTACGTCAAGACCAATTGTACTTCCTACTACAGCTTCTAGCCCCCAACTGTGCAATAATTCTATGGTAGGTTTTAGATTATCATCTATATTTTTTCTGGCAGTTGCCAAAATAGCTACAGTATCTCCTTTTTGTAAATAAGGCGGTGTTATCATGTTTTGTTGTGATTGACAGGTGAATGATTGTAAGGCAAAAGTAAGAAATACCATTTTACAAACCGTAAAATGTTTTTTTATATGATCTAATCCTATTAAGTTCATGAGTTTCTTTTGCTTAAATTTATAAATTATTTTTAAGGTTACGAATTAAAATTAGCCTACATATTTTTGTAATTCGACTAAAGGCAACATTTAATCCTTTATCACTTCTTTATAGTGTAATTGCAAAGATACACTTTGGTTAAAAAAGTTGCGGCGTTTCGCATTATGAAATGAATGTTTCAGATAGCTTTTTTTATTATTTTCTGATTCCCAGCCGAATTGAATATGGGAAAACTATTATCCCTAAACAAAAATATAAATTTAAATTGCAATATAAATTTCTTACAAATATAATTTATTATATTGGCCTTTTTAAAATACGATTATGCGCCTTAATGTTCCGTTTTGCCTGCTTTTTTTCTTTATATCATTCTTAGGTGCCCAGCCCAAAAAGTATAATATCCATACAGTAGCTTTTTATAATTTCGAAAATTTATTTGATACAATAAATGATCTGGCAACAAATGATGATGAGTGGACTCCAGGCGGAGCCCAAAACTGGACAAACGCGAAATACCAGCAAAAACTTAAGAATCTTGCAAGAGTATTATCTGAAATAGGAACACCCGAAAACACAAATGCGCCCACTTTGATTGGCGGTTCTGAAATAGAGAACAGAGGAGTACTGGAAGATTTAATCAAACAGCCAAAATTGCTGAATTATAATTACGGAATAATACATTTTGATTCACCGGACAAACGCGGAATAGATGTTGCGTTATTGTATCAGAAAAATCATTTTAAACCAATATCCTTTTCCAATATTCCATTGTTGATTTATAAAAACAAAACAGTTTCAAAAGAAGAAAAGGAAGAAACAGATGATGATGCAGAACCCAAAATTGAAAACAATCGGGTTTTTACGAGAGATCAGCTTTTAATAACAGGATTTTTAGACGGAGAGGAACTTAATATTATTGTCAATCACTGGCCGTCAAGATCCGGAGGAGAAAAAGCTTCAAGTAAATATCGCGAAGCAGCCGGAGCGCTAAACAGAAAAATAATTGATTCGCTTCAGCAAATTAATCCAGATGCAAAAGTAATTACGATGGGCGACCTAAACGATGGTCCTTATAATAAAAGTATAAAAATAGCTTTGGGAGCAAAAGCTAAAAAAACCGAAGTTGAGCAGTTTGGAATTTTTAATCCGTTTGAAGAAATGTTCAATAAAGGGCAGGGTACACTGGCATTTAGAGATTCCTGGGATATTTTTGATCAGATCATGGTTACCGGATCTTTAATAAAAACTGATTTTTCTTCTTTTAATTTCTGGAAAGCAGGTATTTTCAATAAACCTTATCTTATTCAGGATTCAGGAAAATATAAAGGCTATCCTTTACGGCATACATTAACAGAAGTGGGGTACAGTGATCATTTTCCGGTTTATATTTATTTGATCAGAGAGATGAAATAGGTCGCAGTTTTCGGTAACAGTTTTCAGTTTAGTGTTGAAAACTGCGACTTCGACTGGAAACTTTTCCTTAACTTAGCTTCTTAAAATTTAGCAGCTGAAAAAATGGCAATAGCAAAACCTTTCAACCTCACAAAATGGATTGAGGAAAATCGTCAATTATTGAAACCACCGGTAGGAAACAAAAATTTGTATGTAGATTCGGGTGATTATATCGTTATGATCGTCGCGGGACCAAATGCCCGTAAAGATTATCACTATAATGAAACCGAAGAACTTTTTTATCAATTAGAAGGCAGTATAAAAGTTGTAATCCAGGAAGATGGCGAACGTAAAGAAATGGTTTTAAATGCTGGTGACATGTATTTGCATCCGGCAAAAATTCCGCACTCTCCGGTTCGTTCAGAAGGTTCAATCGGTTTGGTGATCGAGCGCAAACGTGCAGGAAAAGGGTACACAGACGGTTTACTTTGGCATTGTGATAACTGCAATCATAAACTGTATGAAGTATTTTTTGAACTGCATAATATAGAAAAAGATTTTCTTCCACATTTCGAACATTTCTATAACTCAGAAGAACTAAGAACCTGCGATAAATGCGGAACTGTAATGGAAACAGATCCAAGATTTACAGCTAAGAAATAGTTTAATTATAAAAATCTGGAGCTATTTCCTGCTGTTCGCTATATCTTTTGTGGCGAACCCCGCCACAAAAGGATGTCGCTGTCATCAGGGCTAGGAGTTCCGTTTTTATAACAACTTTCTAGATTATTTATTTATAATTCAAATCGTTTCCCTTGTTCAGGATAAATAATTTTCAGCCCTAAATCATTCTGTTTTTTTAACTGCTCTTTAATTTTTATAATATTCTTTGCAGGCGGTTTTAAATGTGTAATGATAATCTTGAAGTTTTTGAGTGAATTTTTCCCCACTAAATCTTCCAAAACGTGAAGCTCCTTCATTAGATAATTTGGTGTTAAATGACCAAATAAAAACTGATCCGGCTGTTCATTAGGAAAAGAAACTTCGATAAAAATACCTTTCAGCTGATTTTTTTGAACCAAAGGCGCAACTGCCGTCCATAACGCTTTTAGTTTGTCGCTTTTTTCTACCGAGTCTGGGCCGGTATCACCTAAATACAATGCATACGATTCCTCACTTTTTATTAAAAAAGCGGTACTTTCAAATGGGTTAACATGGCTTAAAGGAAAAGCCTTTACAGTCATTTTTGTATTAGAAATAGGAACTTCTTCACCTGTATTTAAGGTCTGAAAATGATATTTCTTCAGCGGAAATCCAACGCCTTTATCACCAAAGTTTGCCCAGGTTTGATCATTAAAATAATGATTTTCCATCATCTCCATGCATTTTTGAGTGGCATAGACGGTTTTAGAAGAATCTGCAGGAGAGTTTATTATCAATCCTGAAACATGATCCAAATGCGCATGTGAAATCAAATAACCTTTTATGTATTTGCGTAAGACTTCGCTTGTAGAAACTTTAAAAACCTTATTCTCAATTGCTTTTTCTATTCCGGCGTTTACAGTTCCCGCATCCAGACAAATAAAATCTTTTGTGTTGGCTGGAGCCAGTAAATACGCAGAAAGATTTTTTTCATCAATACCGCCTTTTATCCCTAAAGGAACAACCTGAAAAGATGATTTTTGCTCCTTTTGAGAAAAAGCAGCAGTTGAAATTAAGATGACACAAATCAAAAATCTATTGAAAACACGCATAATAAGAATAAATTTAATAACGCAAATTTCAGGAATTAAAGGGAATAAATTGCCTGTTATTTCTGTAATTGATTCTAATTAACCTTAAATTTACTTTCTTTTTAACAATTCAATTGAATTGATATTCCATTCGAAATAATATCTTTACATAAAAATATAACAATTTTAACTAAAAAAGTTACAATGACAACAATAGCATCACAATTTGGAATGAATGAGGCTCTGGAAAAATTGGGCATCAAATCTATAAATGAGGGAACATCAACTGGGATACAAAGCTTTTCATCAGGAGAAATTCTGGAAAGTTATTCTCCGGTTGACGGAAAATTAATTGCTTCTGTAAAAATGTCAACACCTCAGGATTACGAAAAAGTGATGCAGTCAGCGACAGAAGCTTTCAAAACATTCAGATTGATTCCGGCTCCTCAACGTGGAGAAATAGTTCGCCAGTTTGGAGAAAAATTGCGTCAGAATAAAGAAGCCCTTGGTAAATTGGTTTCTTATGAAATGGGAAAATCATTGCAGGAAGGATATGGTGAAGTTCAGGAAATGATCGATATCTGCGATTTTGCAGTTGGTTTATCACGCCAGTTACACGGCTTGACAATGCATTCAGAAAGACCTGGCCACCGTATGTATGAGCAATACCATTCATTGGGAGTTGTCGGAATCATCTCCGCATTCAATTTTCCAGTTGCTGTTTGGTCATGGAATACTGCACTTGCCTGGATTTCAGGAGATGTTTGTGTATGGAAACCTTCAGAAAAAACGCCTCTTTGTGGTATAGCATGTCAAAACATCATAGCGCAGGTAATCAAAGAAAATAATCTGCCGGAAGGAATTTCATGTCTAATCAATGGAGATTATAAAATAGGTGAGTTAATGACTGCGGATACTCGTATTCCGTTGGTTTCTGCTACAGGCTCAACCCGAATGGGAAAAATTGTAGCACAGGCAGTTGCCGGCCGATTAGGAAAATCACTGCTTGAGTTAGGAGGGAACAATGCAATTATCGTAACTCCAGATGCTGATATAAAAATGACTGTTATCGGGGCTGTTTTTGGAGCAGTAGGAACGGCAGGTCAGCGTTGTACATCAACACGTCGTCTGATTATCCACGAAAGCATTTACGATAAGGTAAAAGATGCATTAGTATCAGCTTACAAACAATTAAGAATAGGAAATCCGCTTGACGAAAACAATCATGTGGGGCCGCTTATTGATACACATGCAGTAGAAATGTACGGTGCGGCGTTAAATAAAGTTGTAGCCGAAGGAGGAAATATTTTAGTTCCGGGCGGAGTACTTACAGGAGAAGGTTACGAAAGTGGCTGTTATGTAAAACCTGCAATTGCCGAAGCTAAAAATTCATTTGAAATTGTACAGCACGAAACTTTTGCTCCGGTTTTATATTTAATTAAATATTCTGGAGAAGTGGAGAATGCAATAGAACTTCAAAACGGAGTAGCTCAGGGATTATCATCTGCTATTATGACAAATAATTTGCGCGAAGCAGAAAGATTCCTTTCCGTAACAGGTTCAGATTGTGGAATCGCAAACGTAAATATCGGAACATCTGGTGCAGAAATCGGTGGCGCTTTTGGTGGTGAAAAAGAAACCGGAGGTGGTCGCGAATCTGGTTCTGATGCCTGGAAAATTTATATGAGACGTCAGACAAATACAATAAATTATACAACAAGTTTACCTTTGGCACAGGGAATCAAATTTGATTTGTAAAAAGAAATTTATACGAATAATAAAAACCGCTTTTAAAAGCGGTTTTTTTATGCTTGATTGTTGTTATGTTTTATTTAAGTTTGGTTAAAATTTCCAATAAATGAAATCTAAAATATTTTTGTTGTTAGCAGCCATCTTTATCATAAGTTGTAATAAAAAGGCAGATGTAAAAGCTGCAGTTGTTTCAAAAAAAGACACTTTGAATCAAGAAGTTTTTGACGAAGAATACGAAAGTGAATCTGAAATAATAACCTTAAAAGAAATGAAATTTCCAACAACTGGAAAAAATGCAGAAGATTTTGTTCTGGAATCTTGTGAAATAAAAATGCGTGCAGAGGGTTTTTTAGATGACGACGATCTTAAAGACATTGTAATTGTCTTGCAGAATAAGGACGATAATACCGATTCGCGAGCAACATTGGTTCTTTTGCAACAACAAACAGGAGAGTATAAATTAAAGGAACTCTCGTGGGAAGCAGTAGATCCTGAATATTTGCAAAATGGGACTCCGTTTTATGATACGGGAGAAATCTCTATAGATCAGGATAAAGCATTGCATATTGTACTTGGTGGAATGGGACCTGTTGGATCAAGAGAAGCGGTATATAAATATGTAAATGATAAGTTAGTTTTGGTTAGAATAGAAACTTTTCACTCAGGAGCGGGTTCTCATGTGACGAGTGTATATGATCTTGTTTCTGGTGAAGTTGATAATGAAGTTACGAATACATTGCATGACGATTGGCCAAGTGAACATTAAATTAAAAAGTTTAAATTGGAACAGGAAATTCTATTTGTAAATGATAATCCAGATACAGTTTTAGAAAAGTTTCCACAGCCAGAATGGTAATTAATGTACTCTTAAATATAAAAGGCTTCCAAATCTGGAAGCCTTTTTTGCATAAGAAAAATGCTCTTTATTTTTTTATTATCGTTTGATTAAATGATCCCTGAGAAGTATAAATTTTAGCAAAATAAGTCCCGGGAGCTAATCTGCTCATATCTATTGCTTCGTTATTTTTAGCAGTTTTTACTAAAACGGCCGACATATTATAGATTTCAATTTTTTCTGCGTTCTCGTTAGAAACATACAAAGTTTCTAAAACAGGATTAGGATATAATACCGTTTTTACAGTTTCACTTTGTTTTTCTTCTTTTGAGGTCATGCGTAATGTTCCTCCGCTGTAAACAGTACTCATATAGAATAAATTTGATGTATCTTTTTTAGAAATTGTATGGCTTCCTGCTGCAAGAGATACAGTTACTATTCCGCCAGAAGCAACTTTATCAACATTATCTACTTTTATTGTTCCGGCACTTTCAACAAAAACAAGAGTTAAAGTACTTGCCTGAGTTGTTGTAAATGTTATACTAGTAGACGATTCTATTTTTAAACATTGTGTGAGTGTTAACCCATTGTAGGTTACAGTTCCTTTTGTTGTAGATAAATTTCCTGTTATATTGTAAAAAGAACTTGTTTTTCCGGATGTTGTAAAATTATGAGTTTCATTTCCTGATGCTCCGCCGGTAGTTACCGTAATTGTTCCGGAACCCGTTGTAGGTGAACCCGATATGCCGGTTGTTGCTATAGAATACGATAAAGTTGCAGTTGGAGTTCCTGTTATTGTAATGGTTTTGGCTGTAGTATTTTTTACAAAATTAATTCCGGAGGCTGGCAATCCGGTAACAGTTGCGTCTGCTGCAGTTCCTCCCCAGGTAAAAACAATTGTGTTTATAGCGGTACCGCTGGCAACTGTTTGGTTATTGTTACCAGTTGAAGTTAAGGTTTGAGTTCCTGCTGAATTAACCGTAATTGTTCCAGATCCTGTAGCCGCAGTTCCGGTACCAGTTGTAGTAATTGAATACGATACATTTGCAGTTGGAGTTCCTGAAATAGTGATTGTTTTAGCTGTAGTATTTTTTACAAAACTAATTCCAGAAGCTGGCAATCCTGTTACAGTTGCATCTGTTGCACTACCTCCCCAGGTAAATACGATTGTCGCAATAGCTGATCCACTTGTTACGGTTTGATTATTATTGCTTGTCGAAGTTAAGGTTTGAGGATTTGCGGGAGGATTACCTTCTCCCTGTACCGCTACTAAAGTTCCGCTATAATTCGTTAATGCCGATTTAAGCGCTGTAATTACAAGTGAAGATTTGTCATCTACACTATTGTCAAAAGTCCATTTTAAATCTCCTCCCGAAACGCGACCAGCGTATTGTGTCGTTTTTGTTTTGGCTACTGCAGGCTGATCTACAACTAAATTTTTAACATATAATGAAGCATCAGTATCAAAGTTATTGTATGTATTTGCTCCAGATTTAGATTTTACGGCACTGCTTACAGTTTCTCCTCTTGTTGTAGCTACATATGCATCGAAATCGGTTGTTGAGCTAATCTTGCCTGCAATATTATACAAAGGATTTGGATCGTTGTAAGCAACAAAGCGCATATCATTTGTTCCGATTGACGCATCAAAAGTATTATTGAACGCTTTGATTGATCCACCGGCTTCACCTGAAAACGTTCCCATTGTTCCGGCATTATTTACCTGATTCGCTTCATCCCATATATCTGTTCCTTGCAATGAGGTCAGCATAGGATTTTTGGTATTACGATAATAATTTCCTTCAATAAATAACGATGAGCCTAATGTCGATCCTGAGCCGTACTTAGAAACACCATCAAAATAGTTGTTATAAATATGTGCAGAATAATAGCGTACACGAGGATGACGAGAATCAGAGTGGTCAAACCAATTATGATGATACGTGATGTATAAGCCACTGGTTGTTCCTTCGCTTAATCCAAGAAGACTTGCTTTTCCACTATCCCAAAAGTGATTATAAGATAAGGTAATATAAGTGGAGGTTTTATTATCAAGCGCTCCGTCTCCTTTAATTTGATCTGCATCACTTCCTGCATTTCCATAAAACAAATCGCAGTTATGAACCCAAACATGATCATTAGCCTGTTGCATTCCAATGTTGTCACCTGCAGTACTATTACAATTCATAACACCAATATTGCTAATTTCTACGTTAGAAGCTGATTTTAGGCGAATCCCCCAGCCATTTGCAACAGCATCAATTCCGACACCTTCTAATGTAATATAGCTTGATGCGTTATTGGCATTTTCGATAACAATATCTCCGCCTTCCATTACACTTAAATCTGTAATGTTTCCTATCAAGCGAAAAATGAATGGACGGGTTTCCTGCCCTTTTTTAATAGCATATAATATGTTTTGTAAACCAACACAAGGATTTGTTGTAGCACCTGTGATGGTAGCCGAAACCGTATTTTTTGTGTTTTGTGTAACATAAAGAATCACTGCATTGTCTTTAGGAGTTCCGTCAGCTTTATATCCTCCTGGAACACGTCCGCCCGCAAATGCAAATCCATTGCGATCCTGTGCTGTAACAGTTAAGTTCCCGGTTGTGGTTCCGGTTCCTTCGACACCAGAAATTACAGGTTTTACTTTTATAATGTACGTTCCGGCTTGTAACCCCGGAATGTCAGCTCTAAAATAACTTCCGTAACTTCTTATAAGCTGGTCGTCAATTTTTTTGTCTGTAAGGCCTTGGCCTGTGTAATAGACATTGTACGTCTGAGCGCCGCTTAAAGGCTGCCATTTTACAAAAGCAGATTCGCGCCATCCTCCTGATTCGTTAATTTGCACTTGTTGTGCCCAAGTCTGAACAGCCATAATAAAGGCAGCCAGAAAAAGTAGGTTTTTTTTCATACTGGTTTGTTTAAGATAGTAAAATTTAAAAAGTGGTTTTTTGTGGTTTTTCTTATCAACTTCAATTATTATTTAATTGTAATCGATTACACAAAAATATATATTATTTTATAATAATGTAATTTTATAGTTATAAAAAAACTAATAAACTATATTTTTTTATATTAAAGTATGAATTATGTAATAAATTACACTAAATGCAATTTATTGCATAATAAGAATTACTCTTGTGAAGTGGTATTTTTCCTAAGATTTTTAATATTATAAAACCTAAGAATGAAGTTAATTTTAAAAAAATATAGATTTTTTTAAAATTTAAATTACAATATTTTTTTGTAGGTTAATAATTATAAAAAAGAATTCAAAATCGTCCATATAATCATTAATTTGAATTAAAAAACTGTTTTAATAGGTTTTATTTAAAGTATAAAAACCAAACAGAAAGGCTAAAAAAGAAAATTCAGGAAATTAAAATAGATTAAGAAAGTATTCTATTTTTTTAAAAATGCGGTATTTATTTCGATTTTTGCATTAGCAAGAGATATAAAAAAAAGCCTTTTTGAATTTCAAAAAGGCTTTTTTAATATGATGGAAAAATTTATTTTTTGGACAATTTAGATAAAAGTCGAAGGAATTCTATGTATAACCACACTAATGTAATTATTAAACCCATTGCTCCATACCATTCCATAAATTTAGGAACTCTTTGTTGCACTCCTTTTTCTATTTGATCAAAATCAAGGAATAAATTTAAAGCTGCAATGACAATAACAAAAACACTAATTCCGATACTCATCATAGAATTTCCATAATGAACAGGAGTAAAGCTGGTAAACATTGAGACAACCCACGAAATTAGATAATAAGTTGCAATTGCTAACGTAGCAGCAACTACTACAGATTTGAAAGTTTCAGTAACTTTTACAATCTTAAATTTATACAAACCTAAGCAAACTAAAAAAGTAACAAGAGTTGCTCCAACTGCATTGATTACTATTCCTGGATACATTGCTTCAAATATTGCAGAAATACCTCCAATAAATAATCCTTCAAATAAAGCATAGCCCGGAGCCAAATAAGGAGAAGCTTCTGGTTTAAATGCAGAAATTACAACTAAAATAAGTCCGATAACAGCACCGCCAATTGCCGGTAACATTATATTAATTCCATTAAAAGCCATCCACCAGGTTACCATGGCAGCTCCACATAAAATTAAAAATAAAATAGCCGTTTTATTGATAGTACCCGACAAAGTCATTTCCTGATTGTAGTCGATAATCTTTGCTTCGTGTACTTCTTCAGCTCTTGAAACAGCATTTGATGAAAAACGCTTGTCGCTTAAAAATGGATTTTTTGAATTGAAACTCATATTTTTAATACATTTAATTGATCTCAAATATATGGAGTTTTTTTGAAGTGAAGCCGTTTCAGTTAAATTTTTAACATGATTTTTTTTGCCCGAAAAAAGGTCTTAAATAAAAAATCCATCAAAAGAAATTCTTGATGGATTTGTATGTATATAAGATTGAAATTTTACTTCAATAAATCTAAAACTAAAGATGGAAACAAACCTAAAACAATGTTTAAAACAATCGAAATCACTGCCGTAGCGTAAATAAGAAAAGGTTTTCCTGTACGCTCTTCATTAGGTTCTTTAGAATACATTGCCAAAATTAATTTGAAATAATACCCAACACTAATAATAGAGTTTAAAACAGCAACAATTACCAAAGCAATATAACCTGACTGAATGGTTTGATTAAATAAGAATAACTTAGCAAAGAATCCTGAAAAAATCGGAATACCGGCCATAGATAATAATGAACCTGTAAGAATTGCAGCCAACAAAGGATTAGTTTTTCCTAATCCATGAAAGTTAGTAATATCCTCGTTATCCTGATTTTTACAAACATATAAAATAACACTAAATGAAGCAATTCCGGCTAATGCATAAGCAGCTGAATAATATAACAGTACGCCTGCAGAAGTTGAAATCGTAAGCAGGGTCATCAGCATAAAACCTGCGTGAGAGATTCCTGAAAATGCCAACATACGTTTTACATTTACCTGACGAAGTGCCATAATGTTTCCAACAGTCATAGATGCGATTGAAACGATTACAACTATATTTTCAAAAGTGTTCAGAAGCCCTTGATTTTCTAAGGATGGAATTAAATTTAACTCCGATATTAATTTATAAAGTGTTGCAATAGCAATTACTTTTGCCAAAGTACTCATTAATGCAGTTGTTAGTGCCGGAGAACCTTCATAAACATCCGGTGCCCAAAAATGAAATGGTACTGCAGCTACTTTAAACAACATTCCGATAACCATCAAAACCATTCCGATTGGAAACCAGATCGGCAATTCAGCAGAAAGAGAATTTTCACTTATTTCAACAATATCAAAACTTCCCATTGCTCCATAGATCAGGCAAATTCCAAATAAGATAATTCCTGATGCAAAAGATCCCATCAAAAAATATTTCATACCGGCTTCATTACTCTTTAAGTTCAATCGTTCACTTGCAGCAAGTACATATAATGAAATCGACAGAATTTCAATTCCTAAGAAAAACATAGCTAAATTTCCAAAAGAAACCATCGCAACACCACCTGCCAGTAAAAAGATTTTTATGGCAATAAAGTCAGAGATTTTAGTTTGATGATTCTCATAGAAATTATGACTTAAAGCGATAAGGAAAATAGTTATAACGATAAATAATGATGAAAATGCAGTCGAGAATTTACTCACCCTGATCATATTATTGTAATAACTTTCTGCTGCTCCAAATTCTGAAAAATTAAGTGCCAAAACAGCCAAAAGCCCAATAATGGAAAATGGAATAATGGCTTTCCTTAAATTAAGAATTTCAAATAATAGGCAGAAAATACCCAATCCTGTAATTGCTATTAATGTATTCATTTTTGTTTTTTTGATTTAGGAAATCTAAAACGAATGATGCCCTAATTTTTATTTAAAATATTAATTTTTATTGATGACGCTTAAAATGTTTTCTAAACTTGGCGTAATTAAGTCTGTAATCGGTTTTGGATAAAATCCAAAGAAAATTAAAACTGCAATAATTACTACTAATGAAATTCCTTCATTTACAGAAATATCTGGAAAAGTTTTTGAATTTGCTTCGCCTAACATTACATTTTGAAACATCTTAAGCATATAATAGGCTCCCAGAATAATTGTTGTTCCGCCTAAAACAGCAAACCACACATTAATTTGAGAAAGGCTATATAGTACTGTAAATTCTCCAACAAAGTTAAACGTACTTGGCAATGCAATAGAAGCCAGGACCAAAATTAAAAACATTGAAGTAAATTTTGGTGATTGAATACGAATTCCGCCTAATTGAGATATTTCTCTTGTTTCAAATCTTCTGTAAATAATTTCAGCAGCATAAAATAATCCAACCACGACGAAACCGTGAGCAATCATTTGTAAAACTGCACCACGTAAACCATCAAGGGTTAATGTATAAGATCCTGCAGCAATTAAGCCAACGTGAGCTAAAGAAGAATAAGCTAATAATTTCTTTAAATCTTTTTGTCTTAAAGCTACGATTGAACCATAAATAACTCCGGCAATTCCTAAAGCAATAAAAATATTCATATATTCTTTTGCAGCAAGCGGTGCAATTGGTAATTGCCAACGGATAACACTATAAAGTCCCATTTTTAGCATAATACCAGATAAAAGCATAGTTCCAACAGTAGGTGCTTTTTGGTATACATTTGCCTGCCATGTATGAAAAGGAATAATCGGAATTTTAATAGCATATGCTAAAAAGAAAGCCAGAAATATCCAGAACTGTTCAGTTTCAGATAAGTTTAATTTATAAAAATCTTCAATTAAAAAACTTCCGTTTGCTTTCTGAGATAAATAAATAAAAGCTACCAACATGAATAATGAACCTGCAAGTGTATAAATGAAGAATTTAACCACTGCTTTTCTGCGTTCTTCCGCATCTCCGTTACCCCAGATTAGGGCAATAAAGTATATCGGAATTAAAGCCAACTCCCAGAAAATATAATATAAAAGACCATCTGCAGCAAGAAAAGTTCCTGTCATTGCAAAAGCCATAAATAAAATTAAGGCATAAAAACTTTTAGCATTTTTGTATTCATTTCCAAAAGAAGAGAATATAATAATCGGCGTTAACGCAACTGTTAATAAAAGCATTGCAATTGCCAATCCGTCTGCATTTAAAGCCAGTGAAATCTTTGGCTGATTGATCCATGCGTTGATAACACTGATATTTTCGCCAGCATAAAAATGATTTAACAACACTAAAGAACATCCTAAAGCAGTTAAACTAAAGAGCAAAGCTACTTTTGAAGCTAATTTGTCGCCAGAAAAATACGTGACAAAAGCACCAATTAAAAGAATAATTAATATAAGAGAAACGTTCATAGTTATTAAATTAGTGAGCTAAAAATATATAGGAAACAATTGCGCAAAGACCTAAAACAAATACAAAAAGATATAATCCGATACTTCCGGTTTGTAATTTCTTTCCTTGAAAAGCCAGTTCATTAGTGATTTTACCCAATCCGAAAACCACTGCAGACAATCCAGTTTCGATATAATCTCTGGAGAATTTTGACAATGCATTTATTGTGCGTACAAATACAGCATCGTAAATCTCATCTACATAATACTTGTTGTACAGAACTTTTGATAGACCTGTAATGTTCTCGTCGGCTTCAGGAACATTGTTTTGTTTAAAATACTTTATGTAAGCAATTAAAATTCCAAGTAAACCACCTAAAACAGCAACACCCATCAAGGTATATTCTGTTGCACCCAAGTGATGTTCTTCTCCTGCCACCTTCGTGAAAAGCGGAGACAAATAGTCATTTAACCAGCTATTTCCAGGTAAACTTATAACACCTCCAAAAGTAGCTAAAAGAGCTAAAATCATTAAAGGGAAAGTAATTAAACCATCACTTTCATGTAAATGATGTTTTTGTTCCTCTGTTCCTCTAAAATCTTTAAAGAAAGTCAGGAACATCAATCTGAACATATAAAAGGCAGTCATAATAGAAGCAATAGATCCAACAACATATAATGGAATACTATGATGGAAAGCCGTTAATAAAATTTCATCTTTTGAGAAGAAACCTGAGAAAAACGGAACACCTGAAATGGCTAATGAAGAAACCAACATTGTCCAGAAAGTGATTGGCATTGCTTTGCGCAATCCGCCCATTTTACGCATATCCTGTTCTCCGTGTAAACCATGAATAACAGATCCTGATCCTAAGAACAAACAAGCTTTAAAAAAAGCATGTGTAATTACGTGGAAAACCGCTACTTCATAAGCCCCAAGTCCTAAGGCTAAAAACATTAATCCTAATTGAGAAACAGTAGAGTAGGCCAGTACTTTTTTAATATCGGTTTGAACTAATCCAATTGTCGCAGCAACTAATGAAGTTACAGCTCCAACTATTGCAATTATTATTTGAACATCCGGAGCTAAATCAAATACAAAGTTTAATCTTGTAACCATAAAAATACCAGCAGTAACCATCGTAGCTGCGTGAATCAATGCAGAAACAGGAGTTGGTCCTGCCATCGCATCAGGTAACCAAGTATATAACGGAATCTGTGCAGATTTACCACAAGCTCCAATAAATAAGCATAAAGCTGCTAAAGAAAGTAATGGTATATTTAAGTTTGTTGCTCCTGCAATTGCAGTTTTTAGAGTGGTATAATCTAATGTAGAGAACATAGACCCAATGATGAACATCCCAATCAAAAGACCTAAATCTCCAATTCTGTTCATGATGAAAGCTTTTTTTGCAGCATCATTGTAATCCTGGTTTTTATACCAAAATCCAATTAATAAGTACGAACAAAGCCCAACACCTTCCCAGCCAATAAATAAAACTAATAAGTTACTTCCAATTACAAGTGTGATCATAAAAAACACAAACAAGTTCAGATAAGAGAAAAACTTGTGCATATTCTCATCATCATGCATGTAACTGATAGAGTATAAATGAATCAAAGATCCAATTCCGGTTACGAACAATAACCAAAGAACAGATAATTGATCTAATAAAAATCCAAGATTGATTTTTAGATTACTAATTTGAATCCAGTCAAATAAAGTAACTTCAATTCCTTTTCCGGTTGAAGTTATTTGATTAAAAAGAACAAGTGTAACTATAAAAGAAACAGCTACAGCGGCAGTTCCGATAATTCCCGAAACTGTTTTTCCTAAGCTTTTCCCAAAAAAAACATTAATTAAAAACCCTAAAAAAGGAGCTAAAACTAAGACTAAAGCTAAATTGGTATTCATTTCCATTTATCCTTTTAAATTTTTTAAATTATCGATACTAATCGAACCTAAATTTCTAAAGATCGAAACTAAAATAGCCAATCCTACTGCTACTTCTGCTGCAGCAACTGCCATCGAAAAGAAAACAAAAACCTGTCCTTGTGCATCCTGATGATATGTAGAAAAAGCTACAAATAAAAGGTTAACAGCATTTAGCATGATTTCGATAGACATAAAAACGATAATAGCATTTCGTCTGTACAATACACCAAAAACACCAATAGAGAAAAGTACAACACTTAAAAAGATGTAGTTTTCAATACCTATTTGATTTAATATATTACCCATTATTTATTTAATTTTTCTTTTTTAGACAATAACACAGTTCCAATCATAGCTACTAAAAGCAAGACTGATGCAAATTCAAACGGAACCATATATTCGTTCAATAATATTTTACCTAAGACCTTTATAGATTGAAAATCTTCTCCTGTCGAATCGTATGCACCAACAATAGGTTTTGAGTTGATAAAGATTGCAATCAAAACAATTACGATAAGGCAAAAAGAAACAATAGCACCCAGACGAGTAATCCTTGGCCTGTGAACATCCCTTTGCTCATTCAGGTTCATTAACATGATGGTGAAGAGAAATAAAATCATAATGGCCCCCGAATAGACAATAATATGAACTATAGCCAAAAATTGTGAATTCAATAATAGATAATGACCTGCAATCGAAAAGAAACAAATCACTAAATAAATAGCACTATGAATTGGGTTTCTGCTAAAAATAGTCATGAAAGCAGTTATAACCGTAATAAACGCCAAAAAACAAAATATAACTTGAATAGTTGTTGCGTGAGCAATATCTGGAATATGTATCATTTAGTTAGCGTTTTTAAGTTGAGCATTTTTCATAGCCATTTCTAAAGGCATCACTAATTTGTCTTTTCCAAAGATAAAGTCTTCTCTCTCATAGCTGGCAGGAACCAGAACTTTAGAAGTAGTCAAATAAATAGCATCTTTTGGACATGCCTCTTCGCACAGACCGCAGAAAATACAACGCAACATATTGATTTCATAAATTTCGGCGTATTTTTCTTCTCTGTACAAATGTTTTTCATCTGCTTTACGTTCTGCGGCTTTCATAGTAATAGCTTCAGCAGGACATGACAAAGCACATAATCCGCAGGCAGTACAGTTTTCACGTCCTTGTTCGTCGCGTTTCAGCATGTGCTGACCTCGATAAACCGGGCTCATTTGACGTACCTGTTCTGGGTAATGAATCGTTACTTTTTTTCTAAAAAGGTGTTTAAGCGTTATAAACAATCCTTTTACAATCGCAACAAGATACAAACGCTCCAAAAAAGTCATCTCTTTATTAGAGACCATTTTTTTTCTACCCGATAATGATATAGTTTCTATCGACATTTTTTAACTTATGATTTACGATTTTCAACTTGAAATCAAACAAATTCAAAATCTATTTTATTTTTATTTGAAGCTAATCCTGCTATCCGCTTTATCTTTTATTTTTTTAAAGAAAAAAAATAAAAGGATACCGCTTCTATCAGGGCTAGGCACTCCGGTTTTTAGAATCCTAAGAAAACAGCTAAATCGTGTCTTAGAATTACAATACCGGTTACAATAATATTTGCAATAGAAAGCGGAATTAAAATCTTCCATCCTAAATGCATCAATTGATCATATCTAAATCTCGGAATCGTCCAACGAACCCACATATAGAAAAAGATAAAGAAACATATTTTAGCAAATAATACGGCAATTCCTAAAATGTTAGCCGTATTTACACCAACATTTTCTACCATCCATTGCATTCCGGGATAATTATAACCTCCAAAAAACAATACTGATATAATGGTTGCTGAGATAAACATATTTGCATATTCAGCAAACAAATAGAATCCCATTTTCATAGATGAATATTCTGTGTGATATCCTCCAATTAACTCAGATTCACATTCTGCTAAGTCAAAAGGTGTTCTATTTGTTTCTGCGAAAGCACAAATCAGGAAAATCAGGAAAGATAAAGGTTGATATAATATGTTCCAATGCCATTCTGATTGTTGCAAAGAAATCTCTTTTAAACTCAAAGTTCCGGTCATCATCAATAAGGCAATCATTGATAATCCCATGGCAACTTCATAAGAAACCATTTGTGAAGCCGCACGAACAGCTCCCATCAATGAGAATTTATTGTTAGAAGCCCATCCACCAATCATAATACCGTAAACTCCAACAGATACAACGCCAAAGAAGTATAATAACCCGATATTGATATCTGTTGCTTGAAGCACAACATCACGACCAAAAACATGCAGACGATCTCCCCAAGGAATTACAGCGCTTGTCATCAAAGCAGTACTCATTGCAATTGCAGGACCTACAACAAACAAAAATCTGTTTGGTGTATTTGGGAAAAATTCTTCTTTAGAAAATAATTTCATACCATCGGCCAGCGGTTGTAATAAACCACCCCAGCCAGCACGGTTAGGGCCTACACGGTCTTGTAAAAAAGCTGCAACCTTACGCTCAGCCCAGGTAGAATACATCGCCATAATCATTGTTACGGCAAAAACCACAAAAATTACAACACTCTTTTCTATAATAAACGCACCATCTACCATCATTAAGAAATTTTGTTGTTAGTGTTTAATGGAATTTCAGCCATACTAATTTTTTTACGATCTTCATCTCTACCTAATAGAATATTCTTTTCTGTAGCGATTTCTACTTTCTCTAATTTTTGAGTGTAGTTATTTTGGTTGATAACAGAATCTTTTTCAAATGCTCTTGGCCCTTCAATAACCCAGTCATTCACATCTTTGTGATCAAAACGACAGCTGTTGCAGATGAATTCTTCCACTTCATGGTACTCATCTTTGCGACCAGTAACTCGCTGAATTTCTCCACCAAACATCCAAACCGTAGTTTTGCCACAGCATCCCGGAGTAGTACATTCTCTGTGAGCATTATATGGTTTGTTGAACCATACTCTTGATTTAAAACGGAAAGTTTTGTCAGTTAAAGCTCCAACAGGACAAACGTCAATCATGTTTCCTGAGAATTCATTGTCGATCGCTTTAGAAATTCCGGTAGAAATATTAGCGTGGTCACCACGATCCAATACTCCGTGAACTCTGTTGTCTGTCAATTGATCTGCAACTTGTACACATCTTTGGCATAAAATACAACGGTTCATATGCAGTTGAATATTCGGACCAATATCTTCTGGTTCAAATGTTCTTTTTTCTTCAATAAAACGTGATTTCGGATTTCCGTGCTCAAAACTTAAGTTTTGAAGATCACATTCACCTGCCTGATCACAAATAGGGCAATCTAATGGGTGATTGATTAATAAAAATTCTGTCACAGATTTACGCGCTTCGGTAACTCTGGCAGAAGATTTACTGTTTACTTCCATTCCGTCCATACATCCTGTTACACAAGATGCCATCAATTTTGGCATTGGTCGTGGGTCAGCTTCACTCCCTTTAGAAACTTCAACTAAACAACAACGACATTTTCCTCCGCTGCCTTTTAATTTTGAGTAATAGCACATGGCTGGCGGAACCAAATCTCCACCAATCATACGTGCAGCCTGCAGGATCGTTGTTCCTGGCTCTACGTCTATACTTTGACCGTCTATGGTTACTTTCATCTCTTATTGATTTGAATGTTGAAAGTCGGAATATTTAAAAAGATTTGCTGTCCTTTTTATATTATTAACTTTATAACTTTCTCTTTATATTTCTTTATACGATTACTTTACCGCCTACTAAATGTTTCACTTGCGAGAAAGGTTCAGCAACAAAGTGATCTCTGTTTTTGATTTTTTCCGGGAAACGGACGTGGTATTCAAATTCATCTCTAAAGTGACGAATTGCAGCTGCTACTGGCCAGGAAGCTGCGTCACCAAGCGGACAAATTGTGTTACCCTCGATTTTGCTTTGAATACTCCACAATAATTCGATATCCTCTTCACGGCCCTGACCGTTTTCGATTCTCCACAATATTTTTTCCAACCATCCGGTTCCTTCACGGCAAGGTGTACATTGTCCGCAAGATTCGTGGTGGTAAAAACGAGCAAAGTTCCAGGTATTTCTTACCACACAAGCAGTATCATTATAAACGATAAATCCGCCGGAACCTAACATCGATCCAGTAGCAAAACCACCATCACTTAAAGATTCGTAAGTCATTAATCGGTCTTCGCCGTTTGCTGTTTTGAAAATCAATTCAGCTGGCAAAATTGGCACTGACGAACCTCCTGGTACAAAAGCTTTCAAAGGTCTGCTAGAAGACATTCCTCCCAAATATTCATCAGAATTCATGAATTCGTCAACACTTAAACCTAATTCAATTTCATAAACTCCCGGATTTTTAATGTGTCCCGATGCAGAAATTAATTTAGTTCCTGTTGAACGACCAACTCCGATTTTAGCATAATCATCTCCGGAATTGTTGATAATCCATGGCACAGTTGCGATAGTCTCCACATTGTTTACCACTGTTGGGTTTGCCCAAAGTCCCGATACTGCGGGAAATGGTGGTTTAATACGAGGATTTCCTCTTTTGCCTTCCAAAGATTCTATAAGTGCAGTTTCTTCTCCACAGATATAAGCTCCGGCACCACAGTGAACGTGTAATTCTAAATCGTAACCTGTTCCTAATATATTTTTTCCTAACCAACCGGCAGCTTTTGCTTCGGCGATTGCTCTTTCTAAAATTTTGAAAACCCACATATATTCTCCACGAATGTAGATATACGAAAGGTTAGCACCTAAGGCAAAACTTGAAGTAATCATTCCTTCAATCAATAAGTGAGGAATAAATTCCATCAAGTAACGATCTTTGAAAGTTCCCGGTTCAGACTCATCGGCGTTGCAAACTAAATGTCTTGGTTTTCCTGATTTTTTATCAATAAAGCTCCATTTCATACCGGCAGGGAAACCTGCGCCGCCACGGCCACGAAGACCTGATTTTTTTACTTCTTCAGTAACTTCATCCGGTGTAAGTGTTTTTAAAGCTTTTTCTACAGAGGCATAACCACCATTTTGGCGATATACTTCGTAGGTTTTGATTCCAGGAATATTGATTTTATCTAATAATATTTTTTGTGACATCTTATTTATCGTGTAATATTATTTTATTCTCTTTGCAATCAGCGATTAACTGATCGATTTTTTCTTCTGTCAATTTTTCTTTGTAGAAATCGCCCAACTGCATCATCGGAGCATATCCGCAGGCACCTAAGCATTCTACTCCGGCAATGGTAAACATTCCGTCCGGAGTTGTTTCGCCCATTTTAATACCTAATTTTTCAGAAGTATAATCCATTAAGTTTTCGGCACCATTTAAACAACAACAAGAAGTCTGGCAAAACTCAAACATGTATTTTCCAATTGGCTTTTGATTGAACATGGTATAAAAAGTAACCACTTCATAAACTTCGATTGGCTTTATTTGAAGAATTTCGGCAACCTTATCTTGCAGTTCAATGCTAAGCCAGTTATCATGCGCGTCCTGCACTTCGTGCAAAACAGGCAATAATGCCGATTTTTGTTTGCCTTCCGGATAATGACTGATCAATTCATTGATACGAGCGATCAATGCTTCAGTCATATTTATTTCTTGTTTGTAATGTTTTCTTTCCATTATTAATTTTAGATTTTAGATTTTAGATTTTAGACTTTTCAATCTGTTATCTATAAACCCATAATTCTGCAATCTTGTTTTGGTTTTAGATTTTTCAATCTGAATTCTTCAATTCTTATAATAGTTTTAGATTCAGTCTAAATTCTGAAATCTAAAATCTACAATTTTCTAGGCGTCTAATTCTCCTGCAATTACATTTAAACTTGATAAAATCACAATTGCATCTGATAATAAAGCGCCTTTAATCATTTCAGGATAAGCTTGGTAATAAATAAAACAAGGTCTTCTGAAGTGTAATCTATATGGAGTTCTGCTTCCGTCTGTAACTAAGTAAAATCCTAATTCTCCATTTCCTCCTTCAACAGGATGATAAATCTCTGCAACCGGAACAGGAACTTCACCCATTACGATTTTGAAGTGATAAATTAAAGATTCCATATTATTGTAAACATCTTCTTTTGGAGGAAGGTAATAATCAGGAACTTCAGCGTGGTATTCATTTCCGGCCGGCATTTTTTCCAACGCCTGACGAATGATGCTTAAACTTTCCCAAACTTCTGCATTACGAACACAGAAACGGTCATAAGTATCACCTGATTTTCCAACAGGAACAATAAAATCAAAATCTTCATAAGAAGAGTAAGGCTGTGCAACACGAACGTCGTAATCAACTCCGGCAGCACGTAAATTTGGACCTGTAAATCCGTAAGCCATTGCTTGTTCAGCTGAAATAGCACCAACGTTTACAGTTCTGTCAAGGAAAATTCTGTTTCTTTCGAATAAATTTTCGAATTCTTTCCAGGCAACTGGAAATTCTTCAAGGAATTTATCAAGTTTTTCAAAAGCGGCTGGAGTCCAGTCTCTTTCGAAACCACCAATTCTTCCCATATTTGTTGTCAAACGAGCTCCACAAATTTCTTCGTAGATTTCGTAGATTTTTTCTCTAAATTGAAAAACGTATAAGAAACCTGTATACGCACCAGTATCTACCCCTAAAATCGAGTTACAGATAAGGTGATCTGTAATACGTGCAAGCTCCATTACGATAACTCTTAAATATTGTGCTCTTTTTGGAACTTCAATACCTAATAGTTTTTCTAAAGTCATCCACCATCCCATATTATTAATAGGAGAGGAACAGTAGTTCATACGGTCTGTAAGAGGCGTAATTTGATAAAAAGGACGATTTTCGGCAATTTTTTCGAATGCTCTGTGGATGTAACCAATAGTTGGTTCAGCCTCAAGAATTCTTTCACCATCCATCAATAAGATATTCTGAAAAATACCGTGAGTTGCAGGGTGAGTAGGGCCCAAATTTAGGACAGAAAGTTCACTTCCGTCTTCATTTAGTTTCTCCTTAATTATTTTAGCATAGCGATGCTCTGGGGGTAATAATAGTTCTGACATTTTATAATGTTGAATTATTTATTTTTTAGCAATTTGTTGTTGTTCTTCCAAAGAATCTGTCGTCTTTATCAGTTCTTCCGCTGTCTTCCATTGGGAACTCTTTTCTCATCGGGAAAGATAGCATTTCATCCATATTCAGGATACGTTTCAATTGTGGGTGTCCAATAAAGTTAACCCCGAAGAAATCGTATGTTTCTCTTTCCATCCAGTTTGAACTTGGGAAAATATTTGATATTGTTTTGATCTCTGGTTTTTCACCATTCAGATAAACTTTAATTCGGATACGTTTGTTTTCATACCAGTTGTGTAAATGATATACTATTGCAAACTGACGTTCTGATTCGTTATCCGGATAATGAATTCCGCATAAATCGGTTAAGAAATGAAAACGTAAATCAGAATCGTTTTTAAGAAAAAGAATTAAAGCAGTGATCTTGTCAGCACTAGCTTCAAATGAATAAATATCTCTTTCTTCTTGAAAGTTAAAAACACTTGTGTCAAATGTTTCTGTAAGTTTATCCTGGATCAGGGTATTTTCTAAAGCCATTTTATGAAATGTTATAGGAAGCTAATAATTCTTGGTATTCCGGAGAACTTCTGCGTCTAACAGATTCGCTTTTTACCAAATCTTGTAATCTCATCACTCCATCGACTATTTGTTCAGGTCTAGGAGGGCATCCAGGTACGTAAACATCAACAGGGATTACTTTGTCAATTCCTTGCAATACAGAATAAGTATCAAAGATTCCACCAGATGAAGCACAAGCTCCTACGGCAATAACCCAGCGTGGTTCCGACATTTGTTCGTATACTTGTCTTAAAATCGGAGCCATTTTTTTAGAAATCGTTCCCATAACTAATAACATATCTGCCTGACGAGGAGAGAAACTCACACGCTCAGAACCAAATCGTGCTAAATCGTAATGTGAAGCCATTGTAGCCATAAATTCGATACCACAGCATGAAGTCGCGAAAGGAAGCGGCCACAAAGAATTGGCTCTTGCTAAACCAACAACATCATTTAGTTTTGTAGCGAAGAATCCTTCTCCTACAACTCCTTCCGGCGGCGCAACCATATTTACTTTTGAATCGCTCATTTTATTTTAGATTTCTGATTTTAGATTTTAGATTTTTGAAATCGTAAAACGTAAAATCAATTTTTTAAATCAGTATTAATTCAATTGAGTTTAAATTTTAAATTTTAATTCCAGATGTAATCTAAAATCAGAAATCTAAAACCTAAAATCTTTTTATTCCCACTCTAATGCTTTCTTTTTGATGATATAGAAAAAACCAACTAAAAGCAAAGCCATGAAAATAATCATTTTTAACATTCCTTCTATTCCAAGATCTTTAAAGTTTACTGCCCAAGGATAAAGGAAAATTACCTCTACGTCAAATAAAACAAATAAGATCGCAACAAGGAAATATTTTACCGAAAAGGGAATACGTGCATTACCAACAGATTCGATACCACACTCGAAGTTTTTATCTTTAACTTCAGAAGTTCTTTTTGGTCCTAATTTTCCAGAAATAATGATTGTTCCTACCACAAAACCAACAGCAAGAATTAGCTGCATTAAAATAGGAAGATAGCTGTATTGATCAGATTGCATAAACTTAGGGTTTTTACTTAAAAAATAAGCCACAAAGATAACTTCCAACTCTGTAAATCACAAGCTAAATGAAGATATAAGTAGGTGTGAAAAGTACGTTTATGTCTAATTTTTATTCATTATAAATAACTTTCTGTTTTTTTAATCTTTTTTTAAGATTTGGACAAAAAAAAACGTCTCGAAATTAATCGAAACGTTTTTAAAACCATTCAGAGGCAAAAAAAATAAATTGCTATATTTTTCTTAGATTACTGCTACTTTAGCAGCAACTTTCCCTTTTCTTCCTTCTTCTTCTTCGTAGCTTACACGGTCACCTTCGCGTAATTCTTCCGCGTTAATTCCTGAAGCGTGAACGAAGATATCTTTTCCTGTTTCTTCGTCTGTAATGAATCCATAACCTTTAGATTCATTGAAAAATTTTACTGTACCTGTACGCATTGTAATTGTAATAATAATTTATAATGAAGCAAATGTAATATATAAATTCATACAAAAGACAAGAAGGTGTTAATTTTTTGTAAAAATTATTGATTTCCAGTGTTTTTGCTATTTATATTGCGTTCATTTAAGTATCAACACTTATAAAAAGGGCATTATTAAAAATAGTTCAAAAAGTAGGAACTTTATGACTTTGGCGTTAAGATATTTATGGTCTTTTTGACTTTATTTATAAAAAAATCGCAGTCAAATGTTTAACTGCGATTTTGTATATAAAAAGTTCTTTAGTATTATGCGAGATCAACTTTAATATGTAATTCTTTTAATTGAGCTTCATCAATTGCAGCTGGAGCATCTATCATGACATCGCGCCCTGAATTGTTTTTAGGGAAGGCAATAAAATCTCTAATAGTTTCCTGTCCGCCTAAAATAGCTACCAGACGGTCTAAACCAAAAGCTAATCCACCGTGAGGCGGTGCTCCAAACTGAAATGCATCCATTAAGAAACCAAATTGTGCTTTTGCTTCTTCTTCAGTAAATCCTAAATATTTGAACATTAATTGTTGAGTAGCTTTGTCGTGAATACGAATTGATCCTCCACCAATTTCATTTCCATTCAATACCATATCATAAGCATTGGCGCGAACTTTTCCAGGTTCTGTTTCTAATAAGGCCATGTCTTCTGGTTTTGGAGATGTAAAAGGATGGTGCATAGCGTGATAACGCCCGCTTTCCTCGTCAAGTTCTAATAATGGAAAATCTACAACCCAAAGCGGTGCAAATTCTTCTGGTTTACGCAATCCCAAACGAGTTGCTAATTCCATACGAAGTGCAGAAAGCTGTGCGCGTGTTTTATTTGCAGGACCAGAAAGCACAAAAATCATATCACCAGGTTTAGCACCTGTTGCTTTTGCCCAATTTGCTAAATCATCTTGGTCGTAAAATTTATCTACAGATGATTTAAAAGTTCCATCATCATTACATTTTGAGTACACCATTCCGGATGCTCCAACCTGAGGGCGTTTTACCCAGTCAATCAATCCGTCTATTTCTTTACGGGTATAATTTCCTGCTCCAGGAACTGCAATACCAACAACCAATTCTGCAGCATTGAATACCGGGAAATCTTTGTGTTGTGCAAATTCGTTTAGTTCTCCAAACTCCATTCCGAAACGAATATCCGGCTTGTCATTTCCGTATGTTTTCATAGCATAATCGTAGGTAATTCTCGGGAATTTATCTACTTCTATACCTTTTATTTCTTTTAATAAATGTCTTGTCAATCCTTCAAAAACATTCAAAATATCTTCTTGTTCCACAAAAGCCATTTCGCAATCGATTTGTGTAAACTCAGGCTGACGGTCTGCACGCAAATCTTCATCACGGAAACATTTTACTATTTGGAAATATTTATCCATTCCACCAACCATCAAAAGTTGTTTAAAAGTTTGTGGTGATTGCGGCAATGCATAAAATTGTCCTTCGTTCATACGGCTTGGTACGACGAAATCTCTTGCTCCTTCCGGAGTTGATTTAATTAAATATGGAGTTTCAACTTCACAGAAATCTAAATCAGAAAGATATTTACGAACTTCCATCGCTACTTTATGACGGAATAACAAACTGTTTTTTACAGGATTTCTTCTGATATCCAGATAACGGTATTTCATTCTGATATCTTCTCCGCCATCAGTTTCATCTTCGATTGTAAACGGAGGCGTTAAGGCCGCATTTAAAATCTTTAATTCAGAAACTAAAATTTCGATTTCACCAGTTGGAATGTTTTTGTTTTTTGCTTCACGTTCGATAACAGTTCCTTTTACCTGAATCACAAATTCTCTACCCAGAGTTTTTGCCAGTTCAAAAACAGTTTTATCAGTACGGCTTTCATCAAAAATAAGTTGTGTAATTCCGTAACGGTCACGTAAATCAACCCAATTCATAAATCCTTTATCGCGTGATTTTTGAACCCAACCCGCTAGTGTAACTTCTGTATTAATATTTGAGGCGTTTAATTCGCCACAATTATGACTTCTATACATAATCAAAATTTTAGACTGCAAAAGTAAACACAAAATTCAAATTAATATAGTAAAGTCATAACTTGATGCTTAATAATTTGAAATATTTTGTTAATTGTTAAATTTTGCAATTCTAATTTCTTTAGATTTGATCCACAAAAAACAAACCTTATTATCTATGAAGAAATTTTTTATTGCCGGTTTAGTCCTTTTTAGTGCTTTGAATATCAGTGCTCAATCTAAAAAGTATGTCACTTTTGAAGCAAATATTGCAAATAGAAATAGCGACATTATTAAAATTATTAATGATGGAAAAGTTGTTAAGACGATTTATGTTAATGAAAAAGGTATTTTTAAAGATACTTTAGTATTGAACGGAGGAAGAGGTCGTATGTATGACGGTGTTGAATCAACGGAATTGTTTTTGAAGAATGGATATGACATTAAATTAAAGATGGATGCAAAACAGTTTGACGAGTCTATTGTATATACTGGTAAGGGAAGTTTAGAAAATAATATTTTGGCGCAGCGAATTTTGGCTGATGAGAAACTTTATGATAATAGTGTCGCAAATTTAAATGATGAGGCTTTTAATAAATTAATAGATGCTAAGAAAGCAGCTGATGCGGGCCGATTGAGTAATAAGCAATTAGATCCAGAGTTTGTAAAGATCGAAACTGAAAACGGAGCTGATGCAATTGCTTATATCTCGCAACTCCGTCAGAAAGGATTGGAAATGACAAAAATGACTAACACACCATCAGCTGATTTTGATTATGAGAATCATAAAGGTGGAAGAACTAAGCTTTCTGATTTAAAAGGAAAGTATGTTTACATCGACTTATGGGCAACCTGGTGTGGGCCTTGCAGAGCTGAGATTCCTTATCTTCAAAAAATTGAGGAAAAATATCGTGGAAAAAATATTGAGTTTGTAAGTGTTTCTGTAGATACTCCTAAAGACCATGATAAATGGCAAAAGTTTGTAACAGATAAACAGCTGGGAGGAATTCAGCTTTTGTCTGATAATGAATGGAAATCTGCTTTTGTAACGAGTTATAATGTCACCGGAATTCCAAGATTTATTCTAATTGACCCCAAAGGTAATATCGTAAGTGCTGATGCTGCAAGACCTTCTTCCCCAGATCTTCAGACACAGTTAGATTCATTATTGAACTAATTTATTTACGAAATTTATAACGTTATAGTAAATTTGTTTTTTTAGAAGAATATCAGTAAAACCAATGCCTCGGCGTTGGTTTTTGTGTTTTTATAAATTTCCCAATGTTAAGTTTTTATTCAATGTTACCAAATTGTTAAGCAAAAGTTTTTTTAATGTAAACAATTAATTATATTTGATAACGATTTGATAACATTAAAAACCTAAAGATATGAAAAAGTGTGTGATTTTAGTTGCAATGATGTTCTCTGGAATTTTAGTTGCACAAGAGGGAAAGCCAGAATTAGAAGCTGTTGGAAACAAAGTAAAAGCTACTTATTATTATGAAAATGGTAAAGTACAACAAGAAGGCTTTTTTAAAGATGGTAAATTAGATGGTGTATGGGTATCATATGACGAAAATGGAAATAAACTGGCAGTAGCTGAGTATACAGACGGATTGAAAACGGGCAAATGGGTTTTCTTTAATGAAAAAAACCTTTGCGAAGTTGCGTATGAAAACAGCAAAATTACTTCGGTTAAAAACTTACAGAAGAATGCTCTGGCAAATAGAAATTAAGCAATTTTAAAAATACGATATGAACCGCTTTTAATAGCGGTTTTTTTATGCCCTTAATTTCTTGCGTCTCTTATTTTTTCTTCCGTACCAAATCATGAAACCTGTAATTGGTAATGCGGCTGATAGTAAGCTTACAATAAAAGCAATAATTTTTCCCGGTAAATCTAAAATTTGCCCTGTATGAATTCCATAATTCATTTCGACTATTTGTAAGCCCAGTGTTTTTTTGCCATACGGCTGACTTTCTATTAGTTTTCCGTTTTCCGGATGAAAGTAATAATTGCTTTGATGATCGTATCGTAAAGTATGCGGATAAGCACCCGTGTTTATAATATCTCCTTTTTGCTGCGGAATGGTTACATAAAACATTTCGGCTTTTTGCTGTAATTGCATAGTTTGCATAAAAGCGCGATCTATAGCAATCACTTTGTTTGTTTCGAATTTAGTTGTGTCAATTACAGGTGCTTTTGTTTCAAAATTTTTATCTCCGCCTAAATTGAAGGTTTTATAAATTCCGTCGCCAACCCATTCGTAAGTAAAAGTTAAACCTGTGATGGCGATAATGGCAACAATTATCGAAATATAAAAACCGGAAGTATTGTGCCAGTCATAATTAACCCGACGCCATTTGGCTGTCCATTTTACTGAAAAACTTCTTTTAATATCACTTTTTCGTTTGGGCCACCACTGGATGATTCCGGTTATAAGCAAAATAATAAAAATAATTGTGGCACCGCCAACAATGTGTTTCCCAATATAATCGGGTAGAAGTAAGTATAAATGAATGTGTTCAACAATAATAAAAAAATCATTTTCAGGATTTTCAATTTTTAAATGTTTTCCGGTATAGGGATTAAAGTATAGGTAGAGACTTCCTATATCAGAATATGCATATACAATTGCAGATCGATCTTTTCCATAGTAGGAAATCATACCTGATTTATAAGACGGAAGAATTTCTTTGGCTTTGCCCAATAAAACAGATGGAGGAATAAAAGGTTTGTTTTGTGGCTCAACCAAACGCCATTCTTTACGGGTAATGTCTTTTATCTCGTCGTGAAAACAAAATATACAGCCGGTAATGCTTACAATAAAAACGATTAGCCCGGAAATAAGCCCGAGCCATTTATGTAGAAAACGTATTTTCTTTTTGAATCCCATTTTAAATAAAAACCGTAAATGTAGGCCTAAATTAATAAGAGGCAAATAGTTTTAATGTTTTCTTATAAATACAAAAAGTCGCTACGCTTTAATTGCAGTGTAACGACTTCTGGTTGTATGTTTAAATTGCGGTTAAACTATTTTTCTAATGTTGCTGTTTTAGGTTTTAAGTGATAAGCAACATAAAGCGATATAGAAGCGAGAACAATCCAGAAAACATCTACAAAGAAAACCTGAATGTGATTTTGAAGAAATGAATTCCAAAACCAATTTCCAGAGACAATTCCGTTTGCAATAGGAATTAAAAAACCTAAAATGCTTCCTGAAATCAGACAAAATTTATTGGTAAAGCTGTCATTCTTTTTAATGATAAAAAAGATGGAAAGCAGCAGCCATCCACCAAAATAAAGTGTGAATATATTAGATTGACCTAAAGGATAAAAAACTTTTGCTGCAATAAAAGCAAGTGCTGTAATAGGATACATACTAAGGCAGATAGCCAGATAAATACGAACAACGGCTGCGTTGAAACGTCTTTTCTTTTCTGGTATATTATTTTTTTGTCGTGCCACAAGCCAAATCATGACTCCTGAAATGATTACGAAGCAGGTAATGATTCCTAAAATAAAGCTCACAATTTTTAATGCATATCCTCCATAATCTCCGTAATGTATACGGTATAATACATTTTTTACGACATCCAGATAATTATTTTGCGTAATAGGATTTTTTCTGGCGATTTCTTTTCCGTCAGAAATTCGGTACACTATTTTTCCAACACCTGTAAATTTTTTATGATGTGGCATTTCCCCTTCTACCAGAACATGCATATTGGCATCACCATAATTTTGAATAAGTACTTTTGTTACTTCAAAATCTGCCCAATTGCTTTTTGTTTTTGCAACCAGCTGATCAATATTGAACGGAGCAACCAGTTTTTTATTTTCAAATTTAAAATCCGGATCAGTATATTCCAGCTCTTTGTATAACTTGGCCTGATCACCATTATATAAAGCCATTACAGCAGGCGCCACGATTAAAAGTTTAATCATAAAAAAAGCTCCGGTTACTGCATAAACAAACTGAAAAGGCAAGCCAATCATTCCTAAAGCTGTATGCGCATCTGTCCATAATGTTTTTAATTTTTCTTTTGGACGGAAAACGTAAAAGTTAGAAACGATTTTTTTCCAATGCAATAGAACGCCGGTTACAATAGCAAATAAAAAGAAAAGTGCTATAAATCCTGAAAGATAGTAGCCAATTGGATACGGGATTTGGGCTAGAAAATGTAAACGGTATAAAAATTCGCCCAATGAATACGAATCTTCATAAGTGTACGATTTGAAATTTTTATTGTCCAGATAAATAAAAGATCCTTCTTTTTGTTTGGCTGGAGCCAAAGTATCTTTGGTGCCTTCCATATAAACGGCAACCCTATTTTCTACAGAAGGTTTAGAGATGGTAATATTTCGTCCGTGTAAAACGTATTCTTTGTCAAGATGCTTCAACGCGGCATTATAGTTTAATTGAATCTCTTTTGTGTTTGGTGTCGCGTCATTTCGTTCCCAATTGATGATTTCATCCCTAAAAAAAGAAAAAGATCCTGCGAAGAAAATCACAAAAAGCACCACACTAATAACGATTCCGCTTACGGTGTGTGTGTGAAAATAAATATTGTAATTACGGTTACTCATCTTATGCCGTTGGATTATAGGTTTGACCTAAATAAATAAAAAGAGAAAAAACTAATGTAAGAAGTAAATAAATACCCCAGATTTTCCATCCGCTTTTTGCTAAAAAGGCAACTACCATAAGTGCTACCCAAAGAATAAAACCACTAAAGGCCATTGTCATCAAAACATTTGCGCGACTAAGCCATGAGGCCACTGCCAAATGAAATGTTACAGAAACAAAATAGCCGCCTAAAATGGCAGCAGTTATCTTGGCAAATCGTTGCCATTTTGATTGGGTTAAATATTTAGGATTAGCTGGCATAAAAATTCAGGAATAATTTAGTTGAAATAGAATTCTAGTAAAGCAATACCAATAAATAAAAGCAGAAGTGCTTTACTGTTCACTTTTTTCAAAGGAGTCAATAAAATTATTAAGCTTCCAACTGTCATTAACTGAATAAAAAACATTAAAGTTCCACATCCAAGTGATTGTGTAAATAACCAAAATGCATACGCTAATAAAAGTAAACTCAGTCCGGTAATTTTAGTTTGTTTTGGATTGTTTTTCATCCATTTTTCAAAACCTAAATCATAGGTCAAAACTGCTCTTTTTGATGTGTAATACAAAGTATAAAAAGCTAAAAAAACGATAAGGCTTGCTATTGTTATCATAATTGTTAGAATTTAAAAAACACCTCTCTTTTACAGAAAGGTGTTTTGTTTATTTGTTATTAGAATCTGTAAGTGAAACTTCCTATTATAGCTCTTGGATCTTTTGGATGAACTGTAGACCAGCCATCATATATTTCTTTATTAGCAATGTTGTTTAATTTAGCAGTAATAGTAAATTTTTCTGCACTGTAAAATAAAGATGAGTTTAAGACTGTGTATTCTGGAATTGTGAATGTTCCTGCAACATTTCTGTTCATAATCATGTTGTCACCAACATAATTACCTCCAAAACCTAAACCAAAGCCTCTTAATAAACCGTTTGTAAATTTATAACTAGCCCAAAGGTTTGCCAGGTTTCTTGGTCCGGCATTTTCAGATCTGTGACCTACAAAGTCAGGATCTCCCTTTTTTAAAACTGCATCATTATAGCTGTATCCCAAAACAATGTTTAAACCAGTAATTGGGTTAGCTACAAATTCTGCTTCAAAACCTTTGTTTTTCTGAGCGCCATTCTGATAGGTAGTCTGATTATTTGGCTGCTGAGTTGTAGGATCTGAGGGATCTACATAAGTAGTTTCTACTACATAAACCTGATCAGTAACCTTAATATCATAGTAACTAAAAGTAGCATAAAGTTTATCTTTAAAAAGATTCAGTTTTGTTCCAATTTCAAACTGATCTGCATGTTCAGGATTAAGTATTACTGGTGTTATAATAGTTGCAGTACGATTTTGTCCAGGTGCAACGTTCACAAATCCATTCATATAATTTGCAAAAATCGATACTTTATCCAGAATTGGCTGGTAAACTAATCCAAGTTTTGGAGAAAAAGCAGTTTGATTGTATCCGTCGTTTTTAGCATTCATAAAACGGTCAGCACGCAAACTTAACATCGCAGATAATTCAGGAGTAAAGTTGATCACATCAGAAACATAAGCACTATAAGTCTCCTGTTTAGTTCTAATGTTATTTCTTGGGCTATTTCCAATTATTGCAGCAGAACCGGCTTTAGTTAAATCTCCTGTATCGCCATTAGTTGTTTGTCCAACAAAAGCATTGAAAGATGCTAAATTATCTCCAATATAGACATATCCATTGCTAAAATATCCAGTACTGTGATCAGTTGCAGTTCTTTTAAAATAATCAAAGCCTACAACGATTCGATTTCTAATACTTCCAATTTTAAAATCACCATTAAAATTTTGCTGAATATCAGTTGTTATATTTTGATTGTCCTGTTCAGTAAAAGAGCGGCCCAACACAATTCCTTCTTTAATTGGTGTAAACCGTGTTCCTTCATATAAGTAAGTATAATTTCCCACTGATTTTGCTGAACTGGTAGAGAATATAGTTTGAGAACTCCATTGATCAGAAAGTTTATAATTCATCTGTGCCTGAATGTTATAAGAAGGCGTTTTCATTGTAAGTTCATTACTGGTGTAAGAACGTTTGTTGTCATACTTTAATTCATTAATATTATGAACACGTAATGGAGCACCACGATCTAAAAACAACATAGTAGCGTTTGTAGATTCATTGCTCATAAACTCAGTATTAACTAAGAATGATAATTTGTCATTTACTTCATAAGATAACGAAGGTGCTATAAAGTATGATTCTCTAAAACCGGCATCCTGAAAACTATTTTGTTTGTTGTAAGCAGAATTTATTCTGAAATTCAAAGTTTTATTCTCATTAAGAGGTGTGTTCAAGTCTACAGTTGCACGATTTAAACCATAACTTCCTACTGTATAATTTATTTCTCCTCCAAATGTTTTGTAAGGCCTTTTTGTGGTTGTGTTGATTAAACCTCCATAAGATATCAGACTGCTTCCGAACAAAGTTCCGGAAGGACCTCTGATAATTTCTATTCTGTCAATATTTGCAGGGTCTAAACTTCCGTTTGTTAAACCTGGAAGACCATTTACCATTGTAGGCTGAACAGGAAATCCTCTTAAAGAATAATAGGCTGCACCATCCCCGGCACGGCCTGTTGCTGCCCAAAGCGGTGTAATACCAGATGCGTTTTTCAAAGCGTCATCAAAATTGGTTACTACTTGTTCTTTTAATAATTCTCCGGTAATAGTAGTATATGATTGTGGATTTTCAAGGTTTTTAAGTGGTAATCTCGAAACCTGTTTTGTTTCTTTGCGTGCAAAATGATTTTTTCTTCCACCATTTACAACAACTTCTGTTAAATCTTCTGAGTTGGTCGAAATAGTGAAATTTTGAGTCAGGTTTTCACCCTCTTTAATTACAATTGATTTTTCCTGAGTATGGTATCCTACTGAAGAAACTTTTAAAGTATAGGTTCCCGGTTTTACATTTTTTAATATATAGTTACCCTCTTCATCAGTTGTTGTTCCTGATTTAGTACCTTTTAGAACAACAGAAATACCTTCTGAAGATTCGTTGTTGTTTAAAGTAATTTTTCCTTTAATAGTCGCTTTTTCCTGTGCCCAGGTTGTTGTACCTGCTAACAGTAAGAAACAAAAGCTCAAAAAAGAAATTGTAAATTTATATTTCATTTTTATTTAGAATTGATTTTAATAGTGCAAATCTAAGGCTTGAAATGAAACAAAACAAGTTATTCTTATTTATTCTAAATAAAATATTTTTTAAAAGGTAAAAATTGCATTTTGTTAAAAAATTAACAATTATGGATAATTATTTATTCGATTTAAATAAAAAAACCTGCCCAAATAAATGAACAGGTTTTAAATATGGATTGAAAACTATAATGATTACAATTCTAAAGCACGTTTAGCATCGCCATTCATTAATAATTCTAACGGGTTTTCTAAAGCTTCTTTAACCGCAACTAGGAAACCAACAGACTCACGTCCGTCAATAATTCTGTGATCATAAGAAAGGGCAACATACATCATTGGGTGAATTTCCACTTTACCGTTTACAGCAATTGGACGCTCAATAATGTTGTGCATTCCTAAAATTCCAGATTGAGGAGGGTTGATAATTGGAGTAGATAACATAGATCCAAAAACACCACCATTTGTAATAGTAAAAGTTCCTCCAGTCATGTCGTCAACTGTAATTTGACCATCACGAGCTCTTAACGCTAATCTTTTGATTTCAGCCTCAATTCCGCGGAAAGTTAAAAGTTCTGCATTACGAACAACAGGAACCATTAATCCTTTTGGTCCTGAAACTGCAATTGAGATATCGGCAAAATCATAAGCAATTTTATAGTCACCGTCCATCATAGAGTTAACATCAGGATATAATTCTAAAGCTCTTGTCACTGCTTTTGTAAAGAATGACATATAACCTAAACCAAGACCGCCATGTTTTGCTTTGAATGCATCTTTGTATTCATTACGAATTTGGTTGATTGGCGTCATGTTTACTTCGTTGAAAGTAGTAAGCATTGCTGTTTCATTTTTAGCTGAAACTAGTCTTTCTGCTACTTTACGACGTAACATTGATAATTTTGTACGCTCAGATCCACGGCTTCCACCAGTTGGAGTCCCCATAGATGGTACTGCATTTACAGCATCATCTTTAGTAATTCTTCCGCCTTTACCAGTTCCTGAAACTGCTGTTGGCGCTATATTTTTTTCGTCTAATATTTTTCTTGCTGCAGGAGATGGCGTTCCGGCTGCATAACTTGTTGCTGCCGGAGCCTGAACCGGAGCTGCTTTTGGAGCCTCAGCTTTTACTTCTGCCTTTGGAGCCTCAGCTTTTGGAGCTTCAGCGGCTGGAGCTGCTGTTGCGCTTCCTGCTGGTTTTGCAGCATCTGTATCAATTAAACAAACTACAGCACCTACTGCTACTGTATCACCTTCTTCAGCTTTTAGTGTAATTACACCGCTCATTTCAGCAGGTAATTCAAGAGTAGCTTTATCTGAATCAACTTCAGCAATAGCCTGATCTTTTTCTACATAATCTCCGTCTTTTACTAACCAAGTTGCAATTTCAACTTCTTTTATTGATTCCCCTGGTGATGGGACTTTCATTTCTAAAATCATCTTTGTTTTTGTTTAAGGTTCTTATGGTTTCAATCCCGATAGCTATCGGGATTGAAACTTGAAACATTTTTTTATCTAAATAAATCTTTATCGAATACCATTCTAATTGCATCTGCATGACGACGCTTAGCTCTTGTATAACTTCCAGATGCCGGAGCAGCGTAAGCTTTTAATGAAGCCAATCTCCATTTTACAAGATCAAAGTTCATTAACATAAAGCTGTAAGCTCCCATGTTTTTAGGCTCTTCTTGTGCCCAAACATAATCATCAGCGTTTGGATATTGTGCAATAATTGCTTTTAGTTGTTCAACTGGTAAAGGGAATAATTGTTCGATACGAACAACTGCAACGTCTTTTCTTCCGTTGTTTTCTCTTTCAGCAGTGATGTCATAGTAAAATTTACCAGTAACAAATACTAAAGTTTTTACACCTTTTTTGTCAACTGTATTGTCGTCAATTGTTTCCTGGAAACTTCCTGTTGCTAATTCTTCTACTGTAGAAACGCATCTTGGGTCACGCAATAAACTTTTTGGAGAGAAAACCACCAAAGGTTTACGGAAATTAGTTTTCATTTGTCTTCTCAACAAGTGAAAAAAGTTGGCTGGTGTTGTACAATCTGCAACGTACATGTTTTGTCTTGCACAAAGCTGTAGGTAACGTTCCATTCTTGCAGAAGAGTGTTCTGCACCTTGTCCTTCGTATCCGTGAGGCAACAATAAAACAATACCATTTTGGTTGTTCCATTTATCTTCACCACATGAAATATATTGGTCAATCATAATTTGGGCACCGTTAGAGAAATCTCCAAATTGTGCTTCCCAGATCGTTAATGCTTTTGGGTTTGCCAATGCATATCCATAATCAAAACCAAGAACTCCATATTCAGATAAAAGGGAATTGAATACACCAAATTTTCCTTTTTTGTTTTCGATAGCATCTAATAAAATTACTTCTTCTTCAGAGTCTTCAACCTTAACTACAGCATGACGGTGAGAAAATGTACCACGCTCTACGTCCTGACCAGAAATACGAATATCAAATCCTTCTGTTAAAAGTGAACCGTAAGCAAGTGCTTCTGCAGTTCCCCAGTCGATAGTATTGTTGTCGTATCCGGCTTTTCTGTCGGTAACAATTTTAGTTATTTTGTTGATGAACTTTTTGTCTTCCGGTAATGTAGAGATTGTTTTGATAATAGAATCTAATCCGTTTTTGTCAAAAGTCGTATCCACTTTTTGAAGCATTTGTGTATCAGTTACCTGAACAAATCCATCCCATTCGTTTTTCATGAATGGTGTTATAATAGTCAAATCTTTTTTACGGGAAGCTTCTAAGTTTTCCTCAAGATTAGTTTTGTATTCTTTTTCTAAAGCATTTACATAAGAAGCATCAATTACGCCGTCTGACAATAATTTCTCAGCATAAATATCTCTTGGGTTCTTATGTTTTGCAATGATTTTATATAATACGGGTTGTGTAAAACGAGGCTCATCACCTTCGTTATGACCATATTTTCTATAGCCTAACAAATCGATAAATACGTCACGACCAAACTCCATTCTGTAATCTAATGCAAAAGAAACTGCATGTACCACTGCTTCTGCATCATCAGCATTTACGTGTAATACCGGCGAAAGAGTAACTTTTGCAACATCTGTACAGTAAGTAGATGAACGAGCGTCTAAATAGTTTGTAGTAAATCCAACCTGATTGTTGATTACAATATGAATTGTACCTCCGGTTTTGTAACCATCAAGCTGTGCCATCTGAATGATTTCATATAAAATACCCTGTCCTGCAATTGCAGCATCTCCGTGAACGGCGATAGGTAATACTTTAGAGAAATCGTCAGCATAATATTTATCTTGTTTTGCTCTTGTGATTCCTTCAATTACAGCTCCAACCGTTTCTAAGTGAGAAGGGTTTGGCGCTAAATTGATGTTAATGCTTTTTCCTGATATTGTTTTCTTGTCGGCAGTAAGACCCAAGTGGTATTTTACATCACCATCAAAATATTCCTGATCGTAATCTTTACCATCAAACTCACCAAAGATATCCTGAGTAGATTTTCCGAAGATGTTTGCCAAAACGTTCAGACGGCCACGGTGCGCCATTCCCATAACAAATTGTTCAACACCTTTTTCTGCAGCTTTTTCTATAAGTGCATCTAAAGCAGGAATAATAGTTTCACCACCTTCTAATGAAAACCTTTTTTGACCAACATATTTGGTGTGTAAAAAGTTCTCGAAAGAAACTGCCTGATTTAATTTATCTAATATGATTTTCTTTTCGTCACCAGAAAAACTAGGCTGGTTAACATTTACCGCTAGTTTATCCTGAATCCATTTTACAACGCCAGGATTTCTAATGTACATATATTCAATACCAATATGCTGACAGTAAATAGCTTTAAGGCGGTTTACGATATCCTGCAAAGAAGAAGGTACCATTCCGATTGTCTGAGCAGCATCAAAAACAGTTGAAAGATCTGCGGCAGATAATCCGAAATTTTCAATATCCAAAGTAGGAGATGAAATTCTACGGTCACGAACAGGGTTTGTTTTAGTAAACAAATGCCCGCGTGTACGGTATCCGTCAATTAATTTCAGAACATTAAATTCTTTTTTAAGTTTTTCCGAAACCTGACTGTAATCAGTGTTAGTGTTCACATATTCAACAATCTGTTGAACGGGATTTTCGTCATTATAAGTTGTCATTCCAAAGTCAAAACCTTGAAAAAAACTTCTCCAGCTTGGCTCAACGCTATCTGGGTTTATTAAATATTGATCATATAACTGTGCGAAAAACTCTGTATGCGCTGCATTTAAAAATGAAAACCTATCCATAATATTAGTTGAATATACTTTTTGTTTAATAGAATGGCAAAAGTACAACAATCGCATTTATTTAAATCTTTTTTTTAAGTACTTTTACGTAAAAATTTGTTAAAATAAACGTTAAGTATGAATAGAATTGTATTTTCAATCGATTGCAAATCTCTTTTTGTGATATTGACAGTGTTATTTTCAAGTTATGCATCTGCACAACAAAATTATGTTATAGATAACAGCAGCCATTTTTGGGATAAGGTTCAGTTAGGAGGAGGAATTGGTTTAGGAATTGGCTCTGGATATACCGATATTTCGGTTATGCCAAGTGCTATTTATAATGTAAATGAAGTAGTTGCGGTGGGTGTCGGATTACAGTTTGGTTATCTGGCTTCAAAAAATTACTACGATTCATTTGTTTACGGCGGAAGTTTAATTGGCCTTGTGAACCCAATTCCTGAAGTTCAATTGTCTGCAGAATTAGAACAGGTTCGTGTCAACACAGATTACGAAGCAACTGCTTACAGGCCTGCGTTTTCAGATAATTTTTGGAACACTGCCTTATATCTCGGAGCCGGTTACAGAACGGGAAATGTTACAATAGGGGCACGCTACGATGTTTTATTTAATGATGATAAAAGTCTTTATGGTTCAGCATTTATGCCTTTTGTGAGAGTTTATTTTTAAAAGATACTAAGGAACTTAGGTGCAAGGCTCTAAGTTAAAAACATGAAATATTCATTTAAAAATAAAAATCTTAGAACCTCAGACCCTTAGAATCTCAGAATCTTAATAAAAAAAAGAGCGGCTCAACTGAGCCGCTCTTTTCTTTGCTGGTAGATTTTTAAGCCGGGCAAAACATAGAATACATACTGCGAGGATCTGTTTTTTCAGTAGCTGCGACAACACCTTCTATAATAGTTGTATTTCCTCCAACAATTTGACGTAATTGTTCTGAATTTAATTCTATGATATTAGTTTTTTTTAACACTAATTTTTTTAAGTTAATTTTTTTCATAATCTTTGGGTTTTAAATTGGTTTTGAATATGTTGTGAATATGTTGTGAATTTGATATTGTGAATTTATCCCAAAAAAACCACTAAAAAAACTCATAAATCCCCAGATTTATAAAAATAGTCTATTCCGAATCGTGCTTAACCACCTTATTATCAATATTTTATTTTAAAATAAATGAATATGAACGTATTAAATAAGATGTGCAGCTTAATTTTGTTTTTTACCATCAATTTTACTTTTTCTCAGAGTAAAATTGAAACTTATAAGGATTCTGTTCAAAGTTTGTTATATAATAATCCAAGCAAAGCAAAATACTACTGTTATAAACTTTTAAAATACGCTAAGGCCAATGATTTGGTAGTAGAAGAAGCAAAAACCTATTGTTTTCTGGCGGACTTAAGTGGTGCATTAACTCAAAAAGACAGCGCTTTTTATTATTTTGACAAGGCGATTCAAAAAGCGAATGCCATTGATAATGAAAAGCTTGAAATGGTTTTTAAAATCAATAAAGCAAACTATTTATTTAATGAATTTGATTTCCAGGAAGCTTTAACGCTTTATGAAGAATGTGTTATATTGTCAAAGAAACTCAATGATATCAATGCTTACAATTATATCTCTATAAAAAAAGGAAGTATCGCTTACGAATTAGAGAGGTATCAGGAAGCCTTAAAAATATACAAAGAGAACTTATCAAAGAAAGGCTTTGACAATGTCAGCAAACTTGATATAAAATTGGGTTTAGTAAAGACGTATATTAATCTAAATAAACAGGATTCTGCTTATGTTTTTATAAAAAGTGGTATTGAAGAATCACGAAAAAGTAACTTAAAAGAGCATGAAATTCATTTTTTGGCCCAATTAGGCTTAATTTATATCGATAAAAAGGACTTTCAAAATGCTAAAATAACCTTTGAAAAAGCCTTAATTATTGCTCAGGAAATAGAAAGTAATAACCTGATTACCGAAATCAATATCAGGATTTCAAAATTGTATTCGCTTCAAAAAGATTACGACAAGGCAATAACACTCTTACAGTCTATTATTAAAGACAAGACAAAAAAAGATATTCCGGCAGAAAGTCTGTCTGAGATATATTATCTTCTGGCTGAAAACTATAAATTCATAGAAAACTATTCTGAATCAAACTATTATTATGGTCAGTTCATCGAAAAATCTAAGAAAATTGGTGAAAAAAGAATTGAAGCCATTGATCATTTACATAAAATTGATATATCCGAGAGCAAAGAAAGAGAGACAGAACAGAAAAATCAGAAATGGATATTGTTAGGAGTAACAAGCTTTTTAATTCTGTTATTTATTGGTTTTTATATAAAAAGAAGAAAAGAAGGAATACAAAATCAGGTAAAGTTTGAGGAACTACTACTTAAAATTCAAAACTTTGAAAATCAAAATACAAAAGCAATTAACGAAATCCAGCATAACAATACAGCTATAAATAGTAATGAAAGAAACGAATCTAAAGCGTTTGAAGAAGAATTAGAAACAGAACTTATTAGCAACAGCATTGTAACTATTGATGACTCAGTTAATGATGAAGTAACTGCAGAAAATATTGAAACCAATATTGAAGAGGCAATCAATAACAATTTTATCATTAAAGACACTACCAGAACAGAAATTCTGGACAAACTAATTAAACTTGAAGAAAAGAAATTATTCTTAAGGCAGGATTTTACGCTCCATAATGTAGCTAAGCGATTAAAAACAAATACTGCTTATTTGTCTAAAATAGTGAATAGTGAACTGGATAAGAATTTTAGTTCTTACGTAAATGAGCTGCGAATCAACTATATTATTATTGAATTAAAGAATAATGCTAAACTAAGATCGTATTCAATTAATGCAATTGCAGAAGAAATTGGGTATAAAAGTCCCGAATCTTTTACCAAATATTTTAAGGTTGCAACCGGAATTAGCCCCTCAATTTATATAAAAAAGATAAATCAGATGAAGGAAATTGAAAACTCTTAGTTCTTTTGTAACTTATTGAATTTCAAATAATTAAACTCAAAAATACACCCCCTTATTTTATAAATATGGGGGTTTTTCATTTTTTTTGCAGGAAAAAAATATTTTACTTTGTCTCAGAATTAATCCGAACAACTGATTAGTTTCTACTTTGGTTTTGAAGGGTGGCGAAAATGAAAATGAGTAGCCACTTCAAAAACAAAAAAATAAAACAGAGTGTGGAGACTCTGTTTTATAAGGTGTTTTAACAAAAACGTAATACCTAACAAGGTTGCCAGAAATTACTTCTACAAAAGTAAAAAAAAATGTCTGTAATAAAACTTTTTTTTACTATTTCTAAAGTACTTCTATAAAGCACCGTGTTAGCAAAAAAAAAAATTATGACTAACAGTAATCAATCAGGCCAAAAAAGGCTCAGCAGAAATTCAATTTTTAAAATTGAAGATCATGATGGTGCAAAACAATCAAAATCTTTGTTTTACAAAATCAAAAAAAGAATTACTAAACTTTTTAAATAGACCTGATTTTTTTTTCAGGAAGTAAGTTTATAGTATTTCATTTTAGAAGAATATCAAAAAATCAGGTTGAATTGGCCTGTTTATAAAATTATTATTTATTAAAACCTGTTAAAGTTTTTTTAGCCAGGCATGACAATTCAATATTTGAATTTTGATTTTAAATACAAAACATTTACAAAAAACATTAACAATTAAATCTAAACAAACATGAAAAAGCACAATCAAAACAAATTGACTTTTAACAAAGCAGCTGTTACAGAATTAAACATTCAGCAATTAAGAAATATTAATGGCGGGATATCAGGACGTGATAGTGATACAAACCCAAACTCTGGTTGTATCTGTGATCCTGTATTGACAAAAATAACAATCATTAAACCAAATCAATTCTAATGAAAAATCTAAACCTAAGCAACAAACTGTATTTTAAAAAAGCAGATGTTACAGAATTAAATGACAATTTACTCAGAGAAATCAATGGTGGTTCGACAATTTTTTACGGAGACACTTGCACTGGATGCTGCTGCTTGCAAATAAGCATTGTAGTAATGC
>Ga0307408_100000352_pt1 | contig 43033 bp, 40 predicted proteins | sample 322Cmetagenome_FD_202116 | JGI IMG/M metagenome (GOLD analysis project Ga0307408, IMG submission 202116) | Maize rhizosphere microbial communities from greenhouse at UC Davis, California, United States - 322HYB-C-3 | ecosystem: Host-associated > Plants > Roots > Rhizosphere > Soil | place... | reverse complement strand
TAGAGATGACTAAAGACGCTAAAAACCTGATCGTCGGCCTCGACATCGGCACCTCCAAAGTGGTGGCCGTGGTGGCCGAGGTGATGGGCGATGGACGCCACGAAGTGATTGGCCTGGGCCAGCACGAATCCAGCGGCCTGAAAAAAGGCGTAGTGGTGAACATTGAAGCGACCGTCGAATCGATCCAGCGCGCGCTGGAAGAGGCGGAGCTGATGGCCGACTGCAAGATCCGCAATGTGTACGCGGGCATCGCGGGCAGCCATATCCGCAGCTTCAACTCCAGCGGCATGGTGGCGATCAAGGACAAGGAAGTCACCGCCACCGACGTGGCGCGCGTGATCGAAACGGCTAAGGCAGTCAACATCCCGACCGACCAGCAGCTGCTGCACACGGTGCCGCAGGAATTCATCGTCGACTCGCAGGACGACGTGCGCGAGCCGATCGGCATGAGCGGCATCCGCCTGGAAGTGAAGGTGCACATCGTCACTGGCGCCGTGAGCGCGGTGCAGAACATCGTCAAGTGCGTGCGCCGCTGCGGCCTGGAAGTGTCGGACCTGATCCTGCAGCCGATGGCCTCGGCCGACGCCGTGCTGACCACCGACGAAAAGGAACTGGGCGTGGTGCTGATCGACATCGGCGGCGGCACCACCGACGTGGCGGTGTTCAGCGACGGTGCAATCCGCCACACGGCCGTGATCCCGATCGCTGGCGACCAGATCACCAACGATATCGCGATGGCGCTGCGCACGCCAACCGGCGAAGCGGAAGAAATCAAGATCCGCTACGGCGTGGCCAAGCAGGTGCTGGCCGATCCTGGCGAGCATCTGGAAGTGCCGGGCCTGGGCGACCGCGGCCCGCGCAACCTGTCGCGCCAGGCGCTGGCGGCGGTGATCGAGCCGCGCGTGGAAGAACTGTTTGCGATGGTGCACCAGGTGGTGCGCGAGTCCGGCTACGAGGGCGTGCTCTCGTCGGGCATCGTGCTGACTGGCGGCACCTCGATCATGCCGGGCATGGTGGAGATGGCGGAAGACATCTTCCTCAAGCCTGCGCGCCTGGGCACCCCGGACTACCGCGGCCAGCTGGCCGACGTAGTGCGCAGCCCGCGCTATGCAACCGTGTTGGGCCTGTTGTTGGAAGCTAAGAAGCAGTATCTGCGCGGCCACATCGTTACGCGCCAGGATGGATCGGTAAAAGCAGTATGGCAGCGCATGAAGGAATGGTTCCTGGGTAACTTTTAATACACATTTTTGAATAATAAACCCCTGCAGTTTTCAATCTCCAGTTCTCCTAACTTTATGAGGCCTGGCGCTTGAAAACCGCATTCTAGATAGGAGTAAATCATGGAGTTTGATATGGTTGATAACGCAACACTGGGAACGGTCATCAAGGTCGTCGGCGTTGGCGGTGCGGGCGGCAATGCTGTCCAGCATATGATCAACAAGGGCATGAGCGGCGTGGAATTCATCGCTGCCAATACCGACGCACAGGCGCTGGCCACTTCGAAGGCAAGCAACATCATCCAGATCGGCGCGAGCGGCCTGGGCGCAGGCATGAAGCCTGAGATCGGCCGTGCGCTGGCGGAAGAGTCCCGCGGCCGCATCGAAGACGCACTGCGCGGCGCACACATGGTGTTCATCGCTGCAGGCATGGGCGGCGGCACCGGTACCGGCGCAGCACCGATCGTTGCGGAAATCGCCAAGCAGCAGGGCGCGCTGACCGTGGCTGTGGTGTCCAAGCCGTTCTCGCACGAAGGCCAGAAATGCCTGGACATCGCCGAAGCCGGCCTGGAAGCGCTGTCGCAGAACGTCGACTCGCTGATCGTGATCTGCAACGAAAAGCTGGAAGAGATCTACGAAGACGAGTCCCTGATCGAGTGGCTGCAGCACGCTGACGACGTTTTGAACAACGCCGTTGCCGGTATCGCCGAGATCATCAACGTGCCTGGCCACATCAACGTCGACTTCAACGACGTGAAGACTATCATGGGCGAGCAGGGCAAGGCGATGATGGGTACCGCCACCGCTTCCGGCGTGGATCGTGCACGCGTGGCCGCCGAGCAGGCAGTGGCATCCCCGCTGCTGGACGGCGTCGACCTGGCGGGCGCACGCGGCGTGCTGGTGAACGTCACCGCATCGCGCGGCCTGAAAGGTAAGGAAATCAAGGAAGTCATGGCAGCCGTACGCGCTTTCGCCGCACCGGATGCGTCGATCGCACAAGGCATCGCCTACGACGACGCGATGGGCGACGATATCCGTGTGACCGTTGTGGCCACCGGCCTGGGCAAAGCCAAGAAGCATGTGCAGTTGGTACCGCAGCAGCAACTGCGCACCGGTACCCACGGCGGCAACCCGCTGAACGTCAACGCAGCCCTGGGCGGCGGTGCAGCGACTGCAGCAGTGGGCGGCTTCGGCAACGCAGGCTTCTCCGGCGCGTCGGCCGATGTGCAGAAACAGCCAGCCGTGTGGCGCCGCGAATCGGCCACCGAGCAGGTGAACGCACTGGCCAAGTCGGGCATGGAAACCTACGACATTCCTGCCTTCCTGCGCAAGCAGGCTGACTAAATAAAGTCAGCCGCGCCGCCGGATCACGCATCCGGCGGCGCGGAGTTATACTCTGGGTTTTCACAAGAAGGAGAACCCGAAATGACCATCAAGATCGGCGACAAACTGCCGGAAGGCCAACTGTCCGAATTCATCGAAACCGAGACCGAAGGCTGCTCCCTCGGCCCGAACACCTTCAATGTGCAGGACATCGCCAAAGGCAAGAAGATCGCGATCTTCGGCCTGCCAGGCGCCTACACCCCAACCTGCTCCGCACAGCACGTGCCAGGCTACGTCAAGCACGCGGCCGAACTGAAAGCCAAGGGCGTGGATGAAATCTGGTGCATCTCCGTGAACGACGCCTTCGTGATGGGCGCATGGGGCCGCGACCAGAAAGCCACCGGCACCGTGCGCATGATGGCTGACGGTAACGCTGCTTACTCCAAGGCCCTGGGCCTGGACGCAGATTTCTCCAAGTTCGGCATGGGCACCCGCTCCCAGCGTTACTCGATGCTGGTGGAAGACGGCGTGGTCAAGCAACTGAACGTTGAACAAGGCGGCAAGTTCGAAGTGTCGAACGCCGAAACCATGCTGGGCCAGCTCTAAACAGCCCAATAATCTGTGAAAAAACGAGCGGCGCGATTGCGCCGCTTTTTTTTTAACTTACTCTGGGTAAATCAGTTTACACTCTTGGAAACGTAATTGCGAGAGAACAGGAGATTTGATGAAGAAGAAGGGCGCGAAACGGAATGAAAAACTCGTAGATGTCAAGGCGGATAAAATTAAGTCCAAATTGAGGTTTGGAGGAAACCTAGCTTTGTCGGCTGTTTATAAGTTCAAATCGGATCGCGATATTCAGTGGGTTCTTACAAAATTCCCTTCCTTCTTTGCAATTCCCCATTTTCGCGACGTTGCTTTTCCATATCCTTTCCCCGATTCACCTGGGCAGATGCTTCGGCTCAACCCACTTGGTCTTCCGTCCTCTTACCTAACAGAAATATATTGGGCGACTGCCATTTGCCTTCAATTTACGGCCCAGCTTAACGAATTTATTGAGAACCGAAAGGGTTTTGAGCATGCTGTACTTCAATCCGCTCATGCTGATGCTCGAGTGGTGCTGCAGCAGATTTTCGATCGATTTGGGTATTCGATTTGGTACATTCAAAATGATCTGACGCTGACTCAAGATGAGTTCGGACTTGACGAGCAGCGCCGGAAATCAATGAGTTATCGAAGACTAATCGGTGATGGTAATGTCTTATCCCTGATATTGCGCTTCATCAGTAAACGCTCCGAGGGTACCTCGCTTCGCGATGGCCTCCGCCAAGATATTGATAAACTTCTCTCGGGGTATGAGGATAATCCACACTTCACAAGCTATTTCAAAGCTAAATTGGTTTCTGCGCCCTATTATTCAGTTAGGGACATCTCGGGTATTTTGTACTTTGAGGCAACGTCGTCACTGATTGATCTCTATGAATCTTTGATAATGATTCTCCAAATTGTTTCCGGAGATCCCGATGTCCCTACGGATACTAGAGAAAAGTTAATAATTCCGCTCGCGAAAATGAGCAGCGTGATTAACGATGGGAGGCTAAAGCAGATACTTCGAGGTTTAGGGTCACCTGTAGAGTATTTGCCTAATGAGATTGGCCAAGTTCGGAGTAAAGTGTTCGATTTCTATACGCTTGGGGAATACAGCGATTGCATTAATTGCGCCGAGCGGGTGTTAGAGCACGATCCAAACGACATCGCTGTAATTATGGTCGTAGCCAGGGCTTTGGCTCAGTCTGGTGAAAAACTTTCGGATGCTGAAGTTCTGTGGAAGGAGGTAGTAAATTCCCTGGCCAATATCTGGCGCGCAAGTGATAGTTCGTTCTTTGCCGCGTACACAATGATGACGCTGGTTGCAAAGTATTATGGCCATACGTGGGCAGCACAATTAAAGATCGCAATTCATGAAATGCTAGCAATTCCGGAAACAGCCTTGCCCAGCGAGTCAGAGCGGCATCTCTACATTTTCGCCGAAAAGACCTCGCCATTTGCTGCTTTAGCTTTTCGTAATGTTGCGCAGCGGCGCTTTTTGGCATCACTGAAGCAATATAACGAGGCACCAGTTACAAGCTCACTAGTATTGGTAATTATGGGCGACGAATGCCCGCTTGCGTCAGAGGTGGTCGTTCTTCGTTTAAGGAAGTACCGGGCGCGTCAGCTATTGGCGATTAGGGATTTCGCAAAGGCAAAATTGGCCCTTGAATCGCTTCGCGACGATTCGGATGGAATTCAACGTCAAGTTGCTAACGTATATTTGTTGTTGTGTGCTGTGCTGTCCTCCGATACCGGCGAAGCGATTAAGATTGCCGTCAATTTGTTCTTGGAGAATCCGAACCTCGTTAGCCGAATTCCGCTAAATAAGATGGGGAAATTGTTGGATGATCCTAGTGTTTGGCCTTTTAATATTGAATTGCCTTTATTTTTCGAAATTTATTCAACCTATTCTTCGAATGATAAGGACCAGCACTTGCGTTATTCATTTGAGAGATTCCAGGAGCACCATTCCTTATCTTCGCCGGCGGAACTTGTGGGCCATTTCGATCAGTTTCGAAAGGAGCTCGTTGTTGCATATCTCGATAAGGTTTGCCAACCAAACGTGATGCGTCAGACACTCTTATTCGAAGACGCGAAAGAGGTTGATAATGAACGCGTAAAAATATGCCGCGTATTGGCGGAAATCGATCCTATCAATTCCAATCGTTATTTGGATGAGGTGAGGGAGAGGGTCAAGGCACTCGAGATCAGCAACGGATTATCTATAGTTGAGCAGAGCTTGGTTTATGTAGATATAGCCGCGATTACGAAATCGCTAAAAGCAAGGCTGAAAGATTCTTATTCGCAGTACCGATCCCTGTCGGAAAACTCGAGGGCAAGCGGTGATGGTCTACTAAAAGACGCAGTTGTCACTCTCTCGAATATTAACCCTGCATTCAGGAATATTCATTTTCTTGATTTTAATCAAAACGAGCAAGGCTCAGTGTACGAAGAGATGTTTCGAGAGGTGACAAATGAGTTTCTGAAAAGTGACCACGGCTTGAATGCATTTTTAAGTACGAGAATTAGACACGGGAAACTTCGAAATCTTCTGAGAAAGCCAGTAGAGGATGGTTTCCTCGTTACGTCGCGAAAGGAAGTTTCAGATGTCTACCAGCGTAATAGCTACTGGCTAGAAGAGCTGGGCGGCGAGAGCCCTGAGAACGAACAAATTCTACTATGCTTGACGAAATTCTCGCGCGATTATGATAATGCAATTTCGTATATCCTAGAAGTTCTTTTGCAAATCCAAATCATTGGCAGCCCGATCCAAGAAGGGGATACAAAAGCTTGGTTCGTCTATCATTCATCCAGTATTGAAATGACGTTGATGCGTTGGGGTGGTGGTAAGGATGAAACATTGGAAGAATTCATTGATCGGTCCATCGAGTTTCTTTGGCAAAAGACTGATGCAAATTTGCAGTACGTCAAAGCTGAATTTGCAGGTGAGCTACACACAAGATTTGTGGCTATATTTGACGAGCTGACGCGAGGTGTCGTCGAAGCGGGGGCAAGAGAGAATGTCCAGCCTTTACTTGATGCAATCGCTTTGGCAAAGAATGAGACACAACAGCGCCTGCACACGGCGGCAAATTGGTTCAATCGCAGCGTTGTTTATGACAGACCGGATTATGCTCTTGATGTGCCTGCTAATATTGCCATTGCAGTTATAAATAACATCCGCTCTGGGTTGACTTCAGACTTTTCTGATTACGTCAAATTGATCCAGGCAGTGGATTCAAAAATGCCAGGACGGACGCTCGATGGATTAGTGGACTTATTTAGTATTTTGCTTGAGAACGCTATTGATCATTGTGGTTTGGGTATCAATGAATTGGATATAAATATTTCCATAGAGTACGAAAATTCTAGTCTTAGAATTTCTGTGACGAACAATATACTATCAGATGTGAAAAGCGAAGAGTCTATTCTTGTTCTAAATGGGATTAAAGATGCGCTTGGTAAAGATGGTGCTAAAAAGTTTCTTCAGAATGAGGGTCGATCTGGATTTCATAAAATATGGAAAATTTTGTCTGGTCCAGCGTATAGTGGTCCGAAATTGACTTTTGACTACGTTGGAGAAAAGGAGTTTTCCGTTGTGATAGAGGCTGAGGTTGAACAATATGAAGAAAATACTATTCATTGAGGATGATGAGGATAAGCGTGAAAAGGTCACTGCGGAGGTGGCATTTCGATTTCCAGACGTAAGTCTTGATTTCGCTAGCTCATTCAATACTGGGCTTCGGATGATGATTCGTAATAAGAGCTACTCTGTTGTTCTTTTGGATATGAGTGTTCCCAATTTCGATCATAAGTTGGGGGAACCATCTGAAGGGCCTCCGGAGAGCTATGCCGGAAAAGAGATATTGATGCAAATGAAATTGCGTGGAATATCAATCCCGACGATTGTTGTGACGATGTTTGATTCGTTTGGCGACGGTGAGAGCCGACAGTCGGCGAAAGAGCTTGATGAAGAGCTCATGCGAGCTTTTTCTCCATCCTATCTCGGAATGGTGTATTACAATTCAGCGCAAGAGGGATGGAGATCAAAATTGACTAAAATGCTAGAGGGAGTTATTGTTGAGCGAGATTAATGTTTTAATTCTTGAGGATGAGTATCAAAAGACTGAGCAGATTGTTGCATTGCTTTTGGGCGAAGGCGTTTCGCAACAGTCCATTCGACAGGTCGTGACGGCAAATGATGCGCGTCGGGAGTTGCGAGCCAATCAGTACGATCTCCTCATACTGGATATCCATGTCCCGGCCATGATTGGCGCCCCGGTCCAGGCCGATGGCGGGATTGCGCTCCTGAAGCTTTTGAAGATGGACTCCCAAGTTAAGATGCCATCCCAAGTGATTGGCATTACTTCTAAAGACGGCGCATTTGAGGAAGCAGAGAAAGAACTCAAGGCTCTTTCTTGGACGCTTTGTAAGTTCGATTCTGGCTCGGAAGCATGGAAACAGGAGTTGCGTGAAAAGGTCGCGCATACATTGCGCTGTAAGAAGCTCGGCAGTAAGAAGAGCTACGATATTGCGCTAATTACTGCCCTTCGCGAGACTGAGTTCGAGGCCGTCCTTGCCTTGCCGTGCTCGTGGCGAGAACTCAGCCTGGAGGATGATAGTACTGTCTATTTCGAGGGAGAAATCAAGACTCAGAGTGGAGTTTTGTCTATTATTGCTGCCGCCGCGCTTCGCATGGGAATGCCTTCTGCGGCTGCATTAGCTAGTAAGATGACTATTCAGTTTCGTCCCAAGATTCTCGCTATGGTGGGCATTTGCGCAGGTAAGTCAAGTGAAACTAAGCTCGGTCACGTCATCGTGGCCGATCCCGTTTGGGATTGGGGAAGTGGCAAGATTAAGGAGCGTGATGGCGAGCTTGAGTTTGCAATTTCGCCACATCAAGTGGCTCTTCATTCTACGATTCGGTCGAAAATCCGTAACGTAAAGGATAGTCCAGAAATCTTGCGCGAGATTCGCGCAGGTTGGGACGGTGATTTGCCAGAAGGGGCATTAAAGATTCATATTGGACCGATGGCATCTGGCGCGAGCGTCGTTGCAAACTCGTCCAAGATGGACGAAATTGGTGAACAACATAGAGACATGATTGGGCTAGAAATGGAGGCCTACGCTGTGATGGCCGCTGTCGAGTATGCGCTTGATCCCGCGCCAAAGGCGATTGTTATCAAATCAGTTTGCGATTTTGGAGATTCAAACAAACATGCTCGATGGCAGAAATATGCCGCGTATACGTCAGCTCAATGCTTCTATATTTTGTTCCGCGACTACCTAGAGGTCTAAGTAACCCATATTCAATTGTTCATATTTCAGACACAAGGCTGTCCGCAGCAGATGGAGTTTGTTTGCTGCGTTTACGCTTTCTTGGCGCCAGCATGACGCCGCTGCAGGAAGGCGCGCCGCAATAGCAGGCGAATTCTTTCTTTACCTTGGCGGTGTGACGGGCTTCGTAGATCAGCCCGTAGTTGTAATTCAGCTCTTCGCCTTCTTCGATGTCGCGCAGGGAGCAGATGTAGACACGGTCGTCCTCGTCTTCCTCGGCCTCGCAATTGGGCTCGCAGGAGTGGTTGATGTAGCGCGCCTCGTTGCCGCCCGACCCGCCGTCGATCAGCATGCCGTTGTTCAGGCTGAAGAAGAAGGTGTGGCCGATCGGGCCGCCTTTTTCCTCGGTGCGGCGGCAGCACTCGTCCCAGTCGACGATCTCCCCGGTGTATTCGATGATGCGGGTGCCGGCCGGAATCATCCGGCGCGCGAAAACACCGCGCCCATGCACAGGCGACTCGTGTACCACATAGAGTGGTTCAGCCTCTTCAACTGGTAGCAATCCCGTATTCATCCCATCATCATAACTCGCCGCGAATTTCTTCGTGATTTCTTTCAGAAGTCGGGAACTAATCCAGTGCCGGCTAGTCTCATCGTTTTTTCATGACTGGCGGCGATATGAGACGAGTCGAATTTCAGGAACTGTCGCGAATGCGCGCCGAGGAAGGCAAGTGCTTGCTTGACGCTGGCCACTTCTCAGGTAGCTATTACTTGACGGGCTATGCAGTGGAATGCGCGTTCAAGGCTGTGATTGCCGCACATTGCGAGCGTTACGAATTTCCTGACAAAGCATTTGCGACCGCCTGCTATACGCATGACCTGAGAGTGCTGATTAAGTTGGCCCAGTTGCAGGACGTGTTCCTCAACTCCATTGCTTCAAGCGGCGCTTTCAGGGAGAACTGGGAAGCTGTGAGCGAATGGAGCGAAGTGGCGAGGTATAGATCAAAGGTATCGGCACACAAGGCGCAATGCCTGTACCTCGCATGCGCCGGTCAACCCAAAGGAGTATTACCATGGATCGAGCAATACTGGTAGAGGGCGCTATGACAAACGGCATGGTCCAGTGCGGAAGAGACCTTTTGACGGGGCTCGATAACGAAGGACTGTGTCCACAGGCAATGTACTGGGAATATAACGAAGAATGCCGGGACTGGTACCTGCAGATCGTTACGAAGAAGATGGATAGGGGCGATCCTCGCAAGATCATTCGACGGGTCTTCAAAGTCATCGACGCCATCCCTTCAGTGAGGCAGCAACTCTGGCCTGACTATTTCAATATCAGGGGCACTTGGGATGGCGTCTATGAGGAGGCCAGGAGCAGGATGCCATACGGCAGGCAAGTGGGCGGGGCGGAACAGCGAGAGTGGTCAAACAGGGACTTTTACTGTTACCGGTTAGGCTGAAACGGCCTCAGCAGCAAACCCTTTCTTTCAGTACAATGGACGACCCGGCAACGGATTTGGGCCTTCCATCGTGACTCCGCAACAAAAAGAAAACCTGCAAGCTATTTACGCCATGGTGGCCGCGGTCGCCATGTTCTCCCTCATGGACGCCTCCATGAAAGTGCTGGCCGCACGCTATCCGGCCGTACAGGTGACTGCGTTGCGATGCATGCTTTCCATGCCGCTGGTATGCGCCTTCATGGCCTACCGAGGCAAGTTCACCGGAATTTTCAAGGTGCGCTGGCCGCTGCATCTGCTGCGCGGCGCGGTCGGCATCGCCATGCTGTCCCTGTTCGCCTATGCGCTCAAAACGCTGCCGCTGGCCGATACCTACGCCATCTTCTTCATCGCCCCTGCGCTGGTGACGGCACTGGCGGTATTTATCCTCAACGAAAAAGTCAGCCTGGGGCAGTGGGTGGCGATCTTCGTCGGCCTGGGCGGCGTGCTGGTAGTGCTGCGCCCGGACGGCACCAACTTCGCGTCGATTGCCGGCCTGGCCGTGCTGGCTTCCGCTGTGTGCTATGGCATTTCCGCGATTGCCGGCCGCGTGCTGGCCAAGACCGACGCGCCGGAACACGTGATGTTCTGGGTGCTGACCTTGATGGGCCTTGGCGTAGCGCCGCTCGCAATCAACGCCTGGGTGCCAATCGACTGGTCCCTGTGGCCAGCCATGGCGGCGCTGGCGGTGAGCGGCTTCTTCGGCCAGCTTGCGCTGACGCGCGCTTTCAGCATGGGCAAGGCCTCCATCGTCGCTCCGTTCGAGTACACGGCGCTGGCCTGGGGCGTCGGCATCGACTGGCTGCTGTGGCATACGCTGCCCGATGCCTACACCCTGGTGGGCGCGGCCATCATCATCGGCTCCGGCATCTACCTGGTGCGGCGCGAGTCGCAGCATGCCGAGGCCGAGCATCCGTAAGCGGGGAAGGGCGCAGGGCGCTATAATCCTTGCATGCTGAAACAACGAACCATCAAAGAAATCGTCCGCACCACCGGTGTCGGCCTGCACTCCGGCACCAAGGTCGAGTTGACCTTGCGCCCTGCTGAGCCGGATACCGGCATCGTCTTCCGCCGTGTGGACCTGGACCCGCAGGTTGTCTTCCCGACAAGGGCTGACATCGTGGGCGATACCCGCATGGCAACTGTACTGATGAAGGACGGTGGCCGCGTCTCGACCGTCGAACACCTGATGTCGGCCTGCGCCGGCCTCGGCATCGACAACTTGTACGTCGATGTGACGGCAGAAGAAATCCCGATCATGGATGGTTCGGCATCTTCGTTTGTCTACCTGCTGCAGCAGGGCGGCGTGCAGGAGCAGGAAGCGCCGAAGAAATTCATCAAGGTGAAAAAGCCGATCGAAATCCGCGAAGGCAAGGGCAACGCTGAAAAATGGGCGCGCCTGGTACCGCATGATGGCTTCAAGCTGGACTTCTTCATCGAATTCAACCATCCGGCAGTGGATGGCACGGCGCAGCGCGCGACCGTGGATTTCGGCGACGTCTCCTACATCCAGGCGATTGCCCGCGCCCGCACCTTCGGCTTCATGCAGGACGTGGAAATGCTGCGCGGGATCGGCCTGGCGCGCGGCGGCTCGCTGGAAAACGCGATCGTGATGGATGAATACCGCATCCTCAACCAGGATGGCCTGCGCTACGACGACGAATTCGTGCGCCACAAGATCCTCGACGCGATCGGCGACCTGTACATGGTCGGCCACTCGATCATCGCCAGCTACGAAGCCCACAAATCCGGCCACGCCCTGAACAACCAGCTGCTGCGTGCCATGCTGGCCGACCCGGATTCCTACGAGCTGGTCACCTTCGACTCCCTCGACACCGCGCCGCCATCGTACGCCAAGCAGATGTCGCGCGAGTGGGCCTACCTGTAATCTAGTTCTCCTGCTCTGCTTGCCAGACCGGCCTTCCGTTAGCAATACTGACAGTATTGCAACGGGAGGATGCCATGACACAGATCACCCTTGAAGTTAGCGACGAAGTCGACCGCATTATTTCCGATATCGCGGATCGAAATGGTGTAACACGCGGCTTGGCGATTGGCAGGGCCCTGGCGCTTCTCGCTATTGCAGATGAAGAGCAAACAAAGGGCAATTCACTCGCGATAGTGGATGCAGGGTTTAATCCGCTGCATCGCCTGGTCGGTATATTTTGATGGCATCCGGTCGCGTGAACGGTCAGCAGTATGCTGACATTGACGTCGCCCGGCATGTGCCATGGTCGGCGACGGTTGCCGACATCAGTCCCGGGGCGCGTCTGACATTTGCGAAACAAGTGCTTGGCTGCCTGGCGATCATCTGCATCGGAATCATGGTCGCGTATGGACTTGACCCTGAAAATCCCGCGCTCAAAGCCATGTTTGAGCTCGTGAAAATCGGCGCGTTGCCGATAGTTACCTTGATGATCTCTTTTTACTTCCCGATCAGGAAATAACAGGTTAGCCGCGGCGGCGGGCGACCAGGCGCCGCATTGCTTCGATCAGCGGCTCGTTGGCGGCGGTTGGTTCCAGCTTCTGGCTCAGCTCGTCGAAGGAGTCGACGGCGGTTTCCGGCAATTTCAGGCCTTCGCCGCTCGGCCCGACGTGCGCAATCCCTTTCGGCATCTGCACCCGGAAGCGGATGTTGCTAATCTGCCACCCCTTCTCATTGAGCGCTTCTTGCATTTTCGGCACTTGCTGCTTGAGCTTGGCCGCCACCGCCGTATTGGGCACGGCAAGGGTCAACTCACCGCCATCAAAAGCGAAAACTTCGCAGCTTTTGAACGCCGTAGGCAGCACTTCGTAGCAGTCGTGTTGCAATTTCGCCATGCGCTGCACGGCCGGCAGCAGCTTGGCCAGCGTGGCGTTGCCTTGGAGGAAATTGGTGGCTTCCTGCGGGGCGTGCTTGCGATTGGTGAACGAGAAACCCATCCCACCATTTTACAGTGGCGGCCTCAACCGGTGAATTTTTCATCGCTAGCCTATTGTTATATAGGCCAAGATCCCAACCTTGCTACGAACGCATGATAAAATCACGCACTTTTGCCATTGGCGGACCCGAGGAAGAATTTAAGAAATGTCCTTACTGACCCAGATTTTCGGCAGCCGCAACCAGCGTCTGCTTAAGCAATACCAAAAAACGGTAAAGGCGATCAACGCCCTGGAGCCGGAGTTTGAAAAGCTGTCGGATGCCGAGCTGCAAGCGAAAACGCCTGCCCTCAAGGAACGCGTTGCCAATGGCGAATCGCTGGATACCCTGCTGCCGGAAGCTTTCGCCGTCTGCCGCGAAGCGTCCAAGCGCGTGTTCAAGATGCGCCACTTCGACGTCCAGCTGATCGGTGGCATGGTATTGCACTACGGCAAGATCGCCGAAATGGGCACCGGTGAAGGCAAGACCCTGACCGCGACCCTGCCGGCCTACCTGAATGCACTGTCCGGCAAAGGCGTGCACATCGTGACCGTCAACGATTACCTGGCACAGCGCGATGCCGAAACCATGGGCAAGCTGTACCGCTGGCTGGGCCTGTCCTGCGGCGTGAACCTGTCGCAAATGCCGCACGCCGACAAGCAGGAAGCTTACGCGTCCGACATCACCTACGGCACCAATAACGAATTCGGTTTCGATTACCTGCGTGACAACATGGTGTTCGAAGCCAGCGAGCGCGTGCAGCGCACCCTGAATTTCGGCATCGTCGACGAAGTGGACTCGATCCTGATCGACGAAGCGCGCACCCCGCTGATCATTTCCGGCCAAGCGGAAAACCACACCGACCTGTACCACAAAATCAACCTGGTACCGCCGCAACTGACCCTGCAGATCGGCGAAGAAACCGCCGACGGCAAGGGCAAGATCGAAGTCCCTGGCGACTACACCAAGGACGAAAAAGCGCACCAGGTGCTGCTGACCGAAGCCGGCCACGAGAAGGCCGAAGCGATCCTGACCAAGATGGGCCTGCTGCCGGAAGGTGCGTCCCTGTACGACTCCGCCAACATCACCCTGGTGCACCACCTGTACGCCGCCCTGCGCGCGCACGTGCTGTACTTCAAGGACCAGCACTACGTAGTGCAGAACAATGAAGTGGTGATCGTCGACGAATTCACCGGCCGCCTGATGACCGGCCGCCGCTGGTCCGACGGCCTGCACCAGGCAGTCGAAGCCAAGGAAGGCGTGAAGATCCAGAACGAGAACCAGACCCTGGCCTCGATCACTTTCCAGAACTACTTCCGCATGTACGGCAAGCTGGCCGGCATGACCGGTACCGCCGACACCGAGGCTTACGAATTCCAGGAAATCTACGGCCTGGAAACCGTGGTGATCCCGCCGAACCGTCCTTCGCAGCGTAAAGACCGCCAGGACCAGGTGTACAAATCCAACGCCGAAAAGTACAACGCGATGATGCTCGATATCCGCGATTGCTACGAGCGCGGCCAGCCAGTGCTGGTGGGTACCACCTCGATTGAAAACTCCGAACTGCTGTCCGGCATCCTGGACAAGGCCAAGCTGCCGCACAACGTGCTGAACGCAAAACAGCACGCCCGCGAAGCGGAAATCATCGCCCAGGCAGGTATCCCGAAAGCGATCACCATCGCCACCAATATGGCAGGCCGTGGTACCGACATCGTCTTGGGCGGCAATATCGAGAAGCAGATCCAGATCATCGAAGCCAACCCGGACCTGAGCGACGAAGAAAAGGCAGCCAAGGCGCAGCACCTGCGTTCCGGCTGGCAGTCGCTGCACAACCAGGTGGTGGCGGCCGGCGGCCTGCATATCGTGGGTACCGAGCGTCACGAATCCCGCCGCGTCGACAACCAGCTGCGTGGCCGTTCCGGCCGCCAGGGCGACCCGGGCTCCTCGCGCTTCTACCTGTCGCTGGACGACCCGCTGCTGCGTATCTTCGCCGGCGACCGCGTGCGCGCGATCATGGACCGCCTGAAGATGCCGGAAGGCGAACCGATCGAAGCGGGCATCGTGTCCCGTTCCATCGAATCCGCACAGCGCAAGGTTGAGGCCCGCAACTTCGACATCCGTAAGCAGCTGCTGGAATACGATGACGTCGCCAACGACCAGCGCAAGGTGATCTACTCGCAGCGCAATGAGCTGCTGGAAGCGACCGACATTTCCGAAACCATCATGAACCTGCGCCACGGCGTGTTCACCGACGTGGTGCGCACCTACGTGCCGGAAGAGTCGGTGGAAGAGCAGTGGGATATTCCTGCCCTGCAGAAGACCCTGGCGCAAGAGTGGATGATCGACGTGCCGCTGGTCGAGATGATGGAGAAGGAAAGCAGCATCACCGACGAAGACATCGTCGAACGCGTGATCGCAGCAGCCGATGCCGTGTACCAGGCCAAGGTCGATATCGTGTCGAAGGAAGCCTTCGGCGGCTTCGAGCGCAACGTCATGCTGCAGTCGGTGGACACCCACTGGCGCGAGCACCTGGCAGCGCTGGACCACCTGCGTCAGGGCATCCATCTGCGCGGCTATGCGCAGAAGAATCCTAAGCAGGAATACAAGCGCGAAGCGTTCGAGCTGTTCGGCACCATGCTGGACATGATCAAGAACGACGTGATCCGCATGGTGATGATGGTGCGCATCCAGTCGCGCGAAGAAGTCGAGGCAGCGGAAGCGGCCATGAACCAGTCGCACGTCGAGAACGTCCACTACCAGCACGCCGACTTCAACCCGAACGCGGCGCCGGAAGAACTGCTGGCCCCAACCGCCATGCCGGCAGGCGACCTGGAAGCTGCGATCAACCAGGGCTTCAAGGTTGGCCGCAACGATCCATGCCCATGCGGCAGCGGCAAGAAGTTCAAGGCTTGCCACGGCAAGCTGGCATAAGCCTTAAAGCCCCCAAAAACGGCCCGGCCGCGCAAGCGCCCGGGCCGTTTTGCTTGGTGACGCCAATTTGCCACTACGTCACTTGACGTATGGGCCATCGCGGCCGGCCTCTTTACTCTGACACAAGCGGCAACATTTCCAACTTGTGAAAAGAGGACTGGCATGCAAAAGAAGATCAAGCTCTCCCTATTACTCAGCGCCGCCATGGCGTCGCTGGCGCACGCGGGGGCCACCATTCCAATCGGCGAGGACAAGTCCGTCAGCGTGGGCTTTGGCGCTCGTGGCAGTTACACCAGTGCCAAAGATGGCGCGCCGGATGGCTCGCGTTCGAACGATTTCAACCTGGACAGCGCGCGCTTGTTCTTCGGCGCTTCGCTGAATAAGAACATCAAGGGCATGCTGAACACCGAGTGGGACGGCGACCAGATCCGGGTACTGGATGCTGCCGCGCAGTTCGCGTTCTCGCCGGAGCTGAATGTCTGGGCCGGACGCCTGCTGTCGCCGAGCGACCGGGCAAATATGGCCGGTCCCTATTATTCGCTGGGTGGCGGCTACTGGGCCGGTGTGGCTTCTCGCTACGGCTATAACGGCGGCATATTCCGCGGCCGAGACGATGGCGTGGTGGTGTGGGGGAATGCGGCCGATGGCAAGCTCGGATATTCCTTCGGTGCTTTCGAGGGCCATACCTTCGGCATCGGCAGCCTGACACAGAAGGAAGCCAAAGCCGCGGGCATCAAAGCCGACGACAGTTTGATGTACGCAGGCCGCGTGCAATATGACTTCTGGGATGCGGAACCGGGCTACTACGGCACCGGCAACTACCTGGGCAGCAAGGATATCCTGGCCATCGGCCTGGCTGGCCGCTACCAGAAGGATGGCGTGCTGACCGTCGTCAGGACCGGCGATTACAAGGCCTGGAACCTGGACTTCCTGCTGGAGAAGCGTATCGGGACCGGCGCAGTGTCGGTGGAAGCGGCCTACTACAACTACCGCAACGACGATGTCATCCTGGCGGAGCAGGGCAAGGCCTGGTCGACCGGGCTCGCTTACGTGTTCAACCTGGCGCCAGGCCAGGGCAAGCTGCAACCCTTCGTCCAATACCAGAAGTTCAAGCCCGATAACAACATCGACGTCAAGCAGTCGGACATCGGCCTCAATTACATCATCGATGGCTACAACGCGCAGTTGAGCGCCAAGTATTCGAAGACCGAAACCGTCGCCGCCGCCGACCAATCGAAGTTCGTGCTCGCGCTGCAAGTCCAATACTAAGCACCATCCTTCCACCATCAGAAGAGGGTAACCATTATGCAAACTCGCCGTCATTTCATCGCTTCCCTGACCCGCCTCGCGGCAGCTGCCGCCATGCTGGGTGGCAGCTTCTCGGCCTACGCGGCCGACACCATCAAGGTCGGCATCCTGCACTCGCTGTCCGGCACCATGGCGATTTCCGAAACGTCGCTGAAAGATGTGGCCTTGATGGCCATCGACGAGATCAATGCCAAGGGCGGCGTGCTGGGCAAGAAGCTGGAGCCGGTGGTGGTCGATCCAGCGTCGAACTGGCCGCTGTTCGCCGAGAAGGCGCGCCAGCTGGTCGCGAAGGATAAGGTGGCTGCGGTGTTCGGCTGCTGGACATCGGTGTCGCGCAAGTCTGTGCTGCCGGTCTTCAAGGAATTGAATGGGCTGCTGTTCTACCCGGTGCAGTATGAAGGGGAAGAACTCGAGAAAAATGTGTTCTACACCGGCGCGGCGCCGAACCAGCAGGCGATTCCTGCGGTCGAATACCTGATGAGCAAGGAGGGCGGCGGCGCCAAGCGCTTCGTGCTGCTCGGCACGGACTATGTGTACCCACGTACCACCAACAAGATCTTGCGCGCTTTCCTGAAGAGCAAAGGAGTCAAGGACAGCGATATCGAGGAAACCTATACGCCGTTCGGCCATTCGGACTACCAGACCATTGTTGCCAACATCAAGAAGTTTTCGGCCGGCGGCAAGACCGCGGTGATTTCCACCATCAATGGCGACTCCAACGTGCCCTTCTACAAGGAGCTGGGCAACGCCGGCCTGAAGTCGACGCAGGTACCGGTTGTCGCCTTCTCGGTGGGTGAGGAGGAGCTACGCGGCGTGGATGCCAAGCCGCTGGTCGGCCACCTCGCAGCCTGGAACTACTTCGAATCGGTGAAAAATCCGGTGAACGAGGCCTTCATCAAAAAATGGAAGGCCTATGCTGTGGCGAAGAAGCTGCCGAATGCCGCCAACGCCGTCACCAACGACCCGATGGAGGCAACCTACGTCGGCATCAATATGTGGGCGCAGGCAGTCGAGAAGGCCAAGTCCACCGATACTGACAAGGTAATCGCGGCAATGGGCGGCCAGTCATTCAGCGCGCCTTCCGGCTTCACCCTGACCATGGACCCGAGCAACCACCACCTGCACAAGCCTGTGATGATCGGCGAAATCAAGGCGGATGGCCAGTTCAGCGTCGTATGGAAGACCAAGGAGCCGATCCGCGCCCAGCCTTGGAGCCCGTTCATCCAGGGTAACGAAGGCAAGCAAAAGCTGTAAGTCGCTACGCCGGCGGGGGCTGCGCGCCACCGCCGGCCTTGATTACTGGAGACTTCCCCATGATGTATTCCGCTGTGCGCCGGCTGCTGGCCGGCATCGCGCTTTGCCTGCTGGCCGGCGCCGCGCAAGCGGCCATTGCGCCAGCCCTGTTGCAGCCGCTGGCCGGCGACGATCCCGACGCGCGGGTGGCTGCAGTCGCTGCCATCGGCGCGCTCGGCACGCCGGAAGCGGCGGCAGTGCTGCGCGCTTTGAAGGACGATGCCTTGTACCTCATGCCCGGCGGGCAGGTGGCCGCCATTGCGCCGCCGGCGGCGGCGCCCGAAGGCGCGACCGCGATTGTCGTCAATAATCGCTTGCGGGCCGCCATCGAGGCCGCCCTGTCGGGCATGGATTTGCTGGCGCCCGATCCGGCGCAACGCCTGGCGGCCGCGCGTGGCTTGCTGGGCCAGGAACTGAGCCCCGCCCAGGTGGCGCTGGCACGCCGTGCCTTGCAGGGCGAGCAGGATGGGCAGGTGCGCTCCGCGCTGCAGTTGCTGCTGGCACTCGCCAGCCTGCAGGCACCGCAGGCGGTGGAACGCGCCGCAGCCGCACGCCAGTTGGGGGAACTGGGCGGCAGTGCGCAGCGCGCCCCGCTGCAGGCCATGCTGGAGCCGGCTTCCGCTGATCCGGATGCCGCGGTCCGCCTGGCGGTAACGGATGCCTTGAAAGCTATCGACGCACGGCAAGCCCGCACGGAGCTTGTTGGCAACCTGTTTTACGGCGTCTCGCTGGCCAGCGTGCTGCTGTTGGCGGCACTCGGCCTCGCCATTACCTTCGGCCTGATGGGCATCATCAATATGGCGCACGGCGAATTGTTGATGATTGGCGCCTATACGACTTACCTGGTGCAATCGCTGTTTCGCCATTACTTGCCGCAGGCGGTGGACCTGTACCTGTTGGCGGCGCTGCCTGCTGCTTTCACCGTGGCGGCGCTGGTGGGCATGGCGCTGGAGCGCACCGTGATCCGCTGGCTGTACGGGCGCCCGTTGGAAACCTTGCTCGCAACCTGGGGCATCAGCCTGGTGCTGATGCAGGCCGTGCGCACCCTGTTCGGCGCGCAGAACGTGGAAGTGGCCAACCCGGCCTGGATGTCGGGCGGCGTGACGGTGCTTGGATCGCTGGTACTGCCCTACAACCGCATCGCCATCATCGTGTTTGCCGTGCTGGTGACGGCTGGCGTCTGGCTGCTGTTGAACGGCACCCGGCTCGGCCTGTTCGTGCGCGCTGTCATGCAGAACCGCCGCATGGCCGGCTGCGTCGGCGTACCGACCGGCCGCATCGACATGCTGACGTTCGGACTGGGCTCCGGCATTGCGGGGCTGGGCGGGGTGGCGCTGTCGCAGCTGGGCAATGTGGGGCCGGACCTCGGGCAGTCCTACATCATCGACTCGTTCATGGTGGTGGTGCTGGGCGGGGTGGGCCAACTGGCCGGCACCGTGATCGCTGCGCTGGGGCTTGGTGAAGCCAACAAATTGCTGGAACCAGTTGCGGGCCCCGTGCTGGCCAAGATCGCCATCCTGGCCTTCATCATCATCTTCATCCAGCGCCGGCCGCAGGGGCTGTTCGCTGTCAAAGGCAGGAGCGTGGAATGACCAAGCTGTTTTCTCGTCGCACCTGGTGCGTAGTGCTGGGCCTGACCCTGCTGGCGGCCTTGCTGCCGGCATGTAATCTCGCCTTCCCGCCTGGCCATGCGCTGCACGTGCCGGATTACCTGGTCGGACTGACCGGGAAGTTCATGTGCTATGCCCTGGCGGCGCTGGCGCTGGACCTGGTGTGGGGCTACACCGGCATCTTGTCGCTGGGCCACGGCCTGTTCTTTGCCTTGGGCGGGTATGCGCACGGCATGTACCTGATGCGCGCGATCGGGCGCGATGGTGTTTATCAAAGCGCGCTGCCGGACTTCATGGTCTTCCTGGACTGGAAGGAATTTCCATGGTACTGGACCATGACGGACAGCTTCTGGTACTGCCTGGCGCTGGTGGTGCTGGTGCCGGGCGCGCTGGCCTTCGTATTTGGCTATTTCGCCTTCCGTTCGCGTATCAAGGGCGTGTATTTTTCCATCATCACACAGGCCCTGACTTATGCCTGCATGCTGCTGTTCTTCCGTAATGACACCGGCTTCGGCGGCAATAACGGCTTCACCGACTTCAAGCGCATCCTCGGCTACAGCATTACGGCGCCGGCCACCAAGGCGGTGCTTTACCTGGTGACGCTGTGTTGCCTGGTGGGCGCGCTGCTTTTGTGCCGCTGGATCGTGACTTCGCGCCTGGGCCGTGTGCTGCAGGCGGTGCGCGATTCGGAGGCGCGCCTGATGTTCATCGGCTACAACCCGCTGTGGTTCAAGCTCTTTGTCTGGACTTTATCGGCCGTTCTGTGCGCGATTGCAGGTGCGCTGTATGTGCCGCAAGTGGGCATCATCAACCCCTCTGAAATGTCGCCGGCCAACTCGATCGAGATGGTGGTCTGGGTGGCCGTCGGCGGCCGCGGAACGCTGCTGGGCGCGATCCTCGGCGCCTTCACCGTGAACGGCTTGAAGAGCTGGTTTACCGCCGCCTTCCCGGACTTGTGGCTGTTTGCGCTCGGCCTGCTGTTCATCCTGGTGACGCTGCTGATGCAGAAAGGGCTGCTGGGCCTGCGCCTGCCAAAGCGCACCCAACCCGCGCCGGCGCCTAAACAGGAACTGGAGGAGGTGGCATGAAGGTCGCGCAAGACAATGGGCTGGATACGAGCCATGGGGCCATCCTCTACCTGGAAGACGTGACGGTCGAATTCGACGGTTTCCGTGCATTGAACAAGCTCAGTCTCGACATCTCGGTGGGTGAACTGCGCTGCATCATCGGGCCCAATGGCGCTGGAAAGACCACGATGATGGACGTCATTACCGGCAAAACACGCCCCAGTTCGGGCAGCGCGTGGTTCGGCCAGCGCCATGATTTATCGGCGCTGACGGAATACCAGATCGCGCAAGCCGGCATCGGCCGAAAGTTCCAGCGGCCCACGGTCTTCGAATCGCACACCGTGTTCGAGAACCTGGAGCTGGCCATGAAGATGGACAAGCGTGTACGGCCCACGCTGTTCGCGCGCCTGAACGGAGAACAGCGCGACAAGATCAGCGCCATCCTGCGCCAGATCCGCCTGGAAGCGCAGGCGCAGCGCCTGGCGGGACTGCTCTCGCACGGCCAGAAGCAATGGCTGGAAATCGGCATGCTGCTGATCCAGGACCCGCAACTGATCCTGCTCGATGAACCGGTGGCCGGCATGTCCGACGCCGAAACGGCCCGCACGGCGGAACTGCTGAACGAATTGCGCGGCAAGCATTCCATCATGGTGGTGGAGCACGACATGGGCTTCGTGGCCGAAATCGCGCAGCGCGGCAAGGTGACGGTCCTGCATGAAGGCGCGGTTCTGGCGCAGGGCCGCATGGACGAGGTGCAAGCCGATGAACGCGTGATAGAAGTCTATTTGGGACGTTAGAACGATGATGCTGCAAGCCGAAAACCTGAACCAGTATTATGGCTCATCCCACACCTTGCGCGGCGTTTCGCTGCAAGTGGCGCGCGGCCAGTGCCTGGCCTTGCTGGGCCGGAATGGCGTGGGCAAGACCACGCTGCTGAAGTGCCTGATGGGCGTGCTGCCGGTGTCTGGTGGCACGGTGCGGCTCGCCGGGCGCGACATCACCCGCCAGCCGCCCCATGCGCGCGCGGCGGCCGGCATCGCCTATGTGCCGCAAGGCCGGGAAATCTTTGCGCGACTGACGGTGGAGGAAAACCTGCGCATGGGCATGGCCACGCTGCCGGGCCGCGAGGCGGCGCGCATCAGCGGCGAAGTCTACGAGCTGTTCCCCGTGCTGAAGGACATGCTGCAGCGGCGTGGGGGCGACCTGTCCGGCGGCCAGCAACAGCAGCTGGCCATCGCGCGCGCCTTGCTGCAGCGGCCGCAGGTGCTGATCCTGGATGAACCGACCGAGGGCATCCAGCCCTCCATCATCAAGGATATCGAACGCGTGATCCGCCTGCTGCGCCAGCGCGGCGACATGGCGGTCCTGCTGTGCGAGCAGTACTTCGATTTCGCCCACGCCCTGGCCGACCAGTTCGTCGTGCTGTCGCGCGGCGAAGTGGTGGCGGCCGGCAGCCAGGCGCAGATGGCGAGCGACGACGTTACCCGCCACCTGTCGGTCTAGACGACACGGCCAGCGCGGCGGCAGCTGTGCGCGTCTCCACGCCCAGTTTGGCGAACACGTGCTCCAGGTGCTTGTTGATGGTGCGCGGGCTGGTGCCGAGGATGTCGCCGATGTCGCGGTTGGTCTTGCCCTTGCTGACCCAGTGCAGCACTTCGGCTTCGCGCTGGGTCAGGCGGTGCTTGGCCATCAGCGACTGCACCAGGGCGTCGTCGGCCTCCTCGCGCAGCACCACGCTCCACTGGACCGCCTCATCCGCTTCGCCAAGCGTGAAGATCAGGCGCCGCGTGCCTTGCGCAATGACCAGCGCTGCCGCTTCTTCGCCGGCGGAGCGTGCCCGCACGGCGCGCTGCAGCCAGGGTGATACTTGCGGTGGCAGCGTGGACTTGGCATGGGCCGGGAAGTAGATGTCCAGCCATTGCCGCGCCAGCGGCGTTTGCCAGATGATGCGTTCGTCCGGATCGACCGCCAGTACGGCGTGGCCAAAGGCGTCGAGCGCGCTGCGGGCCTGGCTCACCAGGCGTGCGTTCTGCGTGTGGGCGCGGATGCGCGCCAGCATCTCGTTCTGGCGCACCGGCTTGGTCACGTAGTCGCTGCCGCCAACCTGGAACGCCGCCACCACATGTTCGCTCTCCGTCAGCCCTGTCATGAAGATGACCGGTATGGCGCGGGTCTGCAGGTCCGCTTTCAGGCGGCGGCAGACTTCAAAGCCGTCCATGCCGGGCATGACCGCATCCAGCAGCACGACGTCCGGCACCAGCGCGTGGGCCTGTTCCAGCGCGGTGGCGCCATTGTTGGCGACTACGACGGAATATCCCGATTCATCCAGCGCGTCGTGCAGCACGGCCAGGTTTTCGGGCATGTCGTCAACTACCAGCACCAGTTGGCCTGGTGGGCGCTCAATCGTGTGTTGCATGGGGTGCTCCCTGTTCGAGCAAGCGCGCCATCGCTTCCAGTTCGAAGCGCTGCGCGTGGGCTCGCATGATGTCGACAAAATGCAGGTACGGTTCACCGAGCGCGGCGATGACGTCCAGCTGCTGCTTGATGCCGCGCATGTAGCCGGCCTTGACCTGGGCGCGCAAGGGCGCGAGGTGGGCGGGTGATGGCAGTTGCGGCTGGCCGGATGGCGGCGTGCTGGCGGCGGCCGCTTCGGGCGCGAGCCAGTCGAGCTGCAGCCGGCGTCCGATCCAGTCCAGCAGTTCGGCCAGTTGCACCGGCTTGGTGAAGAAATCGTCGGCGCCAATGCCGGCCGGATTGGGCAGGCCCTTGTCGTAGGCGTTGGCCGAGACGATGCCGATCGGCACCGTACAGCCGTGCCCGGTGCGCAGCAGGTGGCTCGCCTCCCAGCCGTCCATGCCCGGCATGGCCAGGTCCATCAGGATCAGGTCCGGTGCGAAGCCGGCATGGCATTGCAGGCACTCCTGGCCGGAAGCGGCCTGGCCGACGATGAAGCCGAGCGGCGTCAGGATTTCCGCCAGCAGCTCGCGGTCGTTGCGGTCATTGTCGACCACAAGTATGCGGCGGCGGGCCCCGGCATAGCCGCTGCGCTGGCGCGGGACGGCATCGGGCTCCGGTGCTTCGCCATGCAGGCGTGGCAGCAGCAGGTGGACGCCGAAGACACTGCCCGCGCCAGGCGTGCTGCGCACCGTGAGGTCGCCGCCCATCAGTTCCGTCAGCAGTTTGCTGATCGGCAGGCCAAGCCCGGTACCGCCGCAGTTGGCGGCATCGCCGGCGCTGCCGCGCGCGAAAGGCTCGAAGATGCGTTCCAGTTCGTGCTCCAGGATGCCGGGACCGCTGTCCTCCACCTCAAAATGCGCCATGTCGCGCTGGTAGCGCAGCCGGAAGACAATGCTGCCCTGGCTGGTGAACTTGACCGCGTTGCCGAGGATGTTGATCAGGATCTGGCCGAGCCGCTTGCGGTCCGCCCGCACCACCGCCGGCAAGCTGCCCTGCACCTCGTAGTGGAAAGCCAGTCCCTTGCTGGCGGCCTGCTGTTCGAACATCTGCACCAGCTGCGCGATGAAGGTGGCGAATTCCAGCGGACGCAGGTCGACGCTCAGGCGGCCGCCTTCGATGCGCGCGATGTCGAGCGTGCCCTCGATGAGGGACAGCAGGTGCTCGCCACTGCCGCGGATAACGCGGATGGCCTGCTGCCGGTGCAGCGGCATGGCCGGGTCGTTCTCCAGCAATTGCGCATAGCCGAGAATGCTGTTGAGCGGCGTGCGGATTTCATGGCTGATGCCGGCGATGTAGCGGCTCTTGGCCTGGTTGGCCTGGTCGGCCAGCTTCCTGGCCTGCTGCGCTTCTTCCTGCGCCACCCGGCGGCCTTCGCGGTTCAGCACCAGCCACCACGCCACAATGGCGCTGACCAGCAGCAGTGCACCGAAGATCTTGAGGAAGGCCAGGCGCAACGGCGCCAGCAGCTGCATCTGGCCAGCCTGCGCCAGGGATGCCGCCTCATGCAGGTACAGCAGTCCAAGCAGGCCGGCGAGGAAGAGCAGGGTCAGCGTCATCAGCAGCATGTAGTAGCCCAGCCCGCTGACCAGGTAAGGCCAGGCCGACTTGGGCAGCAGCCAGTGCATGGCGGCCTGCCATTGGACGGACAGGCGCGCATGAGGCTTGCATGCATCGTCGCAGCGCGCGTCGAGGCAGCAGCATAAGGAGCAGATCGGGCCCTGGTAGGCTGGGCAATGTGCCATGTCCTCCGCTTCGTAGGCTTTTTCGCAGATGCTGCAGGTATTGCTGTGCGGGGCAGCCGCCTGGCGTGCGATGTAGTAGCGGCCGCCGGTGAGGTAGGCGATAGCCGGCGCCGTGGCGAAGGCCGTTGCGAGCGCGATGAACGCTGAAAAGGCCTGGGCCGTGGCACCGAACAAGCCGGTGAAGGCGGCCACCGACAACAGCGAGGCGAGCAGCATGGCGCCCACGCCGACCGGATTGATGTCGTACAGGTAGGCGCGGCGGAATTCGATGCCTGCCGGGCTCAGTCCCAGCGGCTTGTTGACCACCAGGTCGGCCACCACGGCGGCGATCCAGGCGATAGCGATATTGGAAAAAAGCCCAAGCACCTGGTCCAGCGCCTGGAACACATTCAATTCCATCAGCAGCACGGCAATCAGGGCATTGAAGCAGGCCCACACCACGCGCCCGGGATGGCTGTGGGTCAGGCGCGCGAAGAAATTCGACCACGCCAGCGAACCGGCATAGGCGTTGGTCATGTTGATCTTGATCTGCGATACCACTACAAACACCACGGTGGCCAGCAGCGCCAGGCCTGGACCGGCGCCGACCAGGCTGAAGCCGGCCAGGTACATATGGGTCGGGTTGACCGCCTGCGCCAAGCTGGCGCCGCCCTGCAGGGCGAGAAGTGCGAGCAGGGCGCCGGCCAGCATTTTCAGCGCGCCGACCACCGTCCAGCCCGGCCCCGCAGCCAGCACGCCAAGATGCCAACGCCAGCGCTGCTTGCCGGGCGGCGGCATGAAGCGCAGGAAATCGACCTGTTCGCCAATTTGCGGGATCAGGGCCACGCCAACCGCGGTGGCGGCGCCAAAGGCCAGGGTGTTGAAATGGGCGTTGGCGGGGTTGGTGCCGGCGAACTGCAGCAATTGGCCGGGCAGCTCAGGACGCTTGAACGCAATCGCGATGAAGGGGAGTGCCATCAGCAGCAGCCAGAGTGGCTGGCTCACCATCTGGATGCGGCTGATCAGCGTCACGCCATGCGTCACCAGTGGCACGACTGCCAGCGCGCTGGCCAGGTAGCCGAGCCACAGCGGCAGGCCGAAATACAGCTCAAGAGCGTAGGCCATGATGGCCGCTTCGAGTGCAAACAGGATGAAGGTGAATGAGGCGTAGATAAAGGAGGAAATGGTGGAGCCGATGTAGCCGAAGCCGGCGCCGCGCGTCAGCAAGTCCATGTCCACGCCGTGGCGTGCAGCGTAATAGCTGATGGGCAGGCCGGTAAGGAAGATGATCAGGCTGACAGCGAGGATGGCCCAGAAGGCGTTGATGAAACCGTAGTGGACGGCCAGCGTGCCGCCAATCGCTTCCAGCACCAGGAAGGCAATCGCACCAAACGCGGTATTGGCGACGCGAAAAATGGACCATTTGCGAAACGCGCGCGGCGTGAAGCGCAGCGCGTAGTCTTCGATAGTTTCATTCGCGACCCAGGTGTTGTAGTCGCGCCTTATCTTGACGATGCGCTGAACCGTTTTGGTGCGAGGGCTTTCCAAATTTGGTGCAGAGGTAGTCATGATTCGCGTTGTTCGTACAGGCTACTGCTTAGATGCAATTACTATGCCTATTTGGCGCGGCCTTGGGGGGGCTTAACTGGTATGCGTCTTGCTTATTGAAGAGCATGACTAATACCCTTCCCGACAATTTGATTGGACTCTGTTTGCTGGTGCTCAGCCTCGGCCTGAAGCACGGCTTCGACGCTGACCACCTGGCGACGATTGATGGCCTGGCGCGATGGAATATGCCGGCAAGGCCGCGACTGGCGCGCCAGTGCGGCGCCTGGTTCTCACTGGGGCACGGCGCCGTGGTTATCGCCATTTCGGTGGCACTCAGCTCATTGGCAGGCTACTGGCAGCCGCCGGCCTGGCTCGAACTGTGCGGTGCATGGTTTTCGGTCGCCTGCCTGATCGGCCTGGGGCTGCTGAATGTACAGGCTTTGCTCAGTGCACCTGCCGGGCAGGTGGTTGCGCCGGCAGGATTGAAAGGCCGTTTCCTTGGCCGTCTTGCCGCTGCATCGCGGCCGGGCGGGGTAGCGCTGGTTGGCGCCTTGTTTGCCTTGTCGTTCGACACCGTCAGCCAGGCCAGCCTTTTCGCCGTGGCAGCCACCCAGTTCGGCGGCTGGCAGCATGCATTGCTGCTGGGCGTACTGTTTACCCTTGGGATGCTGGTGGCCGATGGCGTGCATGGTTTCTGGGTTGCGCGCTTGCTGCGGCGTAGCGGCGAGACGGCCGTACTGGCCTCGCGCATCATGGGCTGGGTGGTCGCCGGCGTGAGTTTCCTGGTCGCGGGATTCGGCATCCTGAAGCTGTCATCGCCCGCAATCGGCGCCTGGAGCGATGGCAAGGAACTGGCCTTCGGTGCGGCGCTGGTAGTGGTACTGGCCGGCAGCTTCCTGCTGGCCAAAGTCGTGGCGCGCCCGCGGGCAACGGCGCCGTCCGACGCGTCCCTGGGATAGGCGCGCCATGCGCATTGATCATCCTGCAGCAACCTTGCCCCCAGCCTCATGGCGCGCCAGCCTGGCGCTGGGCTATGCGCGCGCAGGCGCTGCGACGCGGCTGGTACAGCGCGCGCACAGCGGCCCCTTGCGCGTACAGAAGGCCTTCTATCCGGAAGGGGAGGCGGTCTGCCACAACATCCTGCTGCATCCGCCGGCCGGCATTGCAGGTGGCGATGAGCTGTGCATCGACATCACGGCCGGCGCCGATTCACATGCACTGCTGACCACGCCGGGCGCGGCCAAATGGTACCGCGCCAATGGCAGGCCGGCCTGGCAGCGGGTCAAGATCAGGGCCGGCCAGGACGCTCGCCTGGAATGGCTGCCGCAGGAAACAATCTTCTTCGATGCCACGGACGCCAACCTGCTGCAGGAGGTCGATCTGGAACCCGGGGCGCGCTACCTCGGCTGCGATATCCTGTGCTTTGGCCGAAGCGCCAGCGGCGAACGCTTTGCGCGCGGCACGGTGCGCCAGCAACTGCAAGTGCGCCAGGCCGGGCGCCTGCTGTGGTGGGACCAGGGCGTACTGCACGGCGGCAGTCGCGCCATGCAAAGTCCTCACATACTGGGCGGCGCCACGGTTTGCGCCACTTTTCTGGCTGCGGGACGTTCCGCCGACGCTACGCTCATCGCGCAGTTGCGCGCACTGGATCCGGCGCTCGGCGTGACCGCGCTCAAGGCTGTGCTGGTGGTGCGCTACCTGGGCCACGATGCCGAACAGGCGCGCAAGCTGATGGCGCGAGCTTGGCAAGTCCTGCGCCCGCACTGGATGGAGCGCCCCTCAACTGAACTCCGCATATGGAATACCTGACATGGATCTCTCCCCACGCGAAAAAGACAAACTGCTGCTGTTCACTGCTGCGCTGCTGGCGGAACGCCGCCGCGCGCGCGGCCTCAAGCTCAACTACCCGGAAGCGGTGGCCCTGATCAGCGCGGCGATCCTGGAAGGCGCGCGCGACGGCAAAACCGTGGCGCAACTGATGTCCGAGGGCACCCAAGTGCTGGCGCGCGAAGACGTCATGGAGGGTGTGCCGGAAATGATTCCGGACATTCAGGTCGAAGCGACTTTTCCCGACGGGACCAAGCTGGTCACCGTCCATCACCCTATCGTTTGAGGACGGCATGATACCTGGCGAATACCTGCTTGAAGAAGGCGACATCACGCTCAACGCCGGCCGCGCCGGCTGCACCCTGGTAGTCGCCAATAGCGGCGACCGGCCGGTGCAGGTCGGGTCGCACTTTCATTTTTTTGAAGTCAACGAGGCGCTGCAGTTCGACCGCGCCCAGGCGCGAGGCATGCGGCTCGATATCGCAGCCGGCACCGCCGTGCGCTTCGAACCCGGCCAGCGCCGCACGGTGCAGCTGGTGGCGCTGGCCGGTACGCGCCACGTCTATGGCTTCAATGCGCGCGTGATGGGCGCATTGGACGGGGAGGCATAATGGCCCGGATTTCGCGCCGCGCGTACGCGGAAATGTTCGGGCCGACCAAGGGCGACCGCATTCGCCTGGCGGATACCGAACTATTCATCGAGATCGAGCATGACTATGCCATTCCCGGCGAGGAAGTGAAGTTCGGTGGCGGCAAAGTAATCCGCGACGGCATGGGGCAATCGCAGCTGCCGCACCGGGACGTGATGGATACCGTGATCACCAATGCCGTGATCCTGGATCACTGGGGCATCGTGAAAGCCGATATCGGATTGAAGGATGGCCACATCGCCGCCATCGGCAAGGCCGGCAACCCCGACATCCAGCCCGGCGTCATGATGGCCATCGGCGGTGCCACCGAGATCATTGCGGGCGAGGGCATGATCGTCACCGCAGGCGGGGTCGACACGCACATCCATTTCATCTGCCCGCAGCAGATCGAAGAAGCGCTGGCATCGGGCGTGACCACCATGATCGGTGGCGGCACCGGACCGGCCGTCGGCACGGCGGCCACCACCTGCACTCCCGGCCCGTGGCACATCCACTCCATGCTGGCGGCAGCAGATGCCTTCCCGATGAACCTCGGCTTCCTGGGCAAGGGCAATGTGAGTTTGCCACGCCCGCTGGAGGAGCAGATCGAGGCCGGCGCCATCGGCCTTAAGCTGCACGAAGACTGGGGCAGCACGCCGGCTGCAATCGACAACTGCCTGTCGGTGGCCGACCGCATGGACGTGCAGGTCGCCATCCATACCGACACGCTGAACGAAGGCGGCTTCCTGGAAGCGACGCTGGCAGCGTTCAAGGACCGCACCATCCACACCTTCCATACCGAAGGGGCGGGCGGTGGCCACGCGCCGGACATCATCGCGGCAGTCGGCCAGTCCAATGTGCTGCCTTCGTCCACCAACCCGACCCGCCCGTTTACCGTCAACACCCTGGACGAGCACCTTGACATGCTGATGGTGTGCCACCACCTGGACGCCGCCATCGCAGAGGACGTGGCCTTTGCCGAATCGCGCATCCGCCGCGAGACCATTGCGGCCGAAGACATCCTGCACGACCTGGGTGCGATCTCGATGATGTCGTCGGACTCCCAGGCCATGGGGCGTGTGGGGGAAGTCATCATGCGCACCTGGCAGACCGCCCACAAGATGAAGGTGCAGCGCGGAGCGCTGCCCGGCGACGACAGCCGCAACGACAACACGCGCGTCAAGCGCTACGTGGCCAAGTACACCATCAACCCCGCCATCGCGCATGGCGTTTCGCACGTGGTGGGCTCGCTGGAGGTGGGCAAGCTGGCCGACCTGGTGTTGTGGCGGCCGGCCTTCTTCGGCGTCAAGCCATCGATGGTGCTGAAGGGCGGCATGATCGCCTGTGCCCAGATGGGGGACCCGAACGCTTCGATTCCCACACCGCAGCCGGTGTACACGCGGCCGATGTTCGGCGCCTTCGGCGGCGGGTTGAAAAAGTCGCTGACCTTCGTCTCGCAGGCGGCATTCGAGGCCGGCGTGGCGCAACGCCTCGGCCTGGCCAAGCGCGTGGTGCCGGTACGCGCCACGCGCCAGCTGCGCAAAGCCGACATGATCCACAACGGCGCGACCCCGCATATGGAGGTCGATCCCGAAACCTATGAAGTGCGTGCCGACGGCCAGTTGCTGGTGTGCGAAGCCGCGCCCGTGCTGCCGATGGCGCAGCGCTATTTCCTGTTCTGAGCAAACGATGACCATGCTGACCCTGCACACCAAACTGCCCGCCGCCGAACGCGTCGATGGCGAACTGGTCCTGACTTACGACCAGCGCGAGAAATGCCGCCAGCGCGCGCGCCTGGCTTCCGGCGAGGAGATCGCCCTGTTCACTGCGCGCGGCACGGTGCTGCGCGACGGCGACCTGCTGACCGGTGAAACCGGCTTCGTTGCGCGCGTGCGCGCGGCTGCGGAGCCGGTCTACACCGTGCGCGCTGCCGATGCGCACGGCCTGCTGCGCTGCGCTTTTCACCTCGGCAACCGCCATAGCCAGGTGGAGGTGGGCGCCGGTTTCCTGCGCATCCGCGTCGACCCGGTGCTGCGCGACATGCTGACCGGCCTCGGTGCCGATGTGACGGAAGATATGGCGGCGTTCGAGCCGGAGGCCGGCGCCTATTCCGGCGGCCATGCTCATGGCCACCCGCTGGCGCCGGTGCCGCTGCGGCAAAAGATCCATCGCCCGGCTGACGCGTAATCATGGAAGCACAGGCGCTGCTGCATCTCCTGCAATTCGCCAGCCCGGCGCTGCCGATTGGCGCCTACAGCTATTCGCAAGGCCTGGAAGCGGCGCTGGAAGAGGGCAGCGTGCACGATGCTGCCACGGCGCGCGCCTGGATGAGCAGCATGCTGCACGAAGTGCTGGCCCGCTGGGATGCGCCGCTGTTCTGGCGCCTGCTGCAGGCCCACGCGGCAGGCGATGCGGCGGCTGCATCGTGCTGGGCCGAGCGTTACCTGGCCTCGCGCGACACGGCGGAGTTGAGAGCTGAATCGGTGCAGATGGGCTTCTCGCTGGCGCGCCTGCTGGTCGAACTGGAGCTGGCGCCGGTCACCGAGGGCGAAGAAGCCTACCTGGCAGCGCTGGCGCGGGCCGTGCACGCGCTGGGCATTCCGCACGAGGCGGCGCTGCTGGCGATGTTGTTCGGCTGGGCCGAGAATCAGGTACTGGTGTGCGTCAAATCCATCCCGCTGGGGCAAGTGGCGGGGCAGCGGCTGCTCTTGTCGCTGCGCCCCGAAATCGAAGAAGCTGCCCGTACCGCGCAAGCGCTGGAAGATGCGGAAATGTCCAACTGGGCGCCCGGGCTGTCCCTGCTGTCGATGCGGCACGAAGTGCAGCACGGCAGGCTTTACCGTTCATAAAGGAATTACTATGGTATCCAATCCCCTGCGCGTCGGCATCGGCGGGCCGGTCGGCTCCGGCAAGACCGCGCTCTGCGAAATGCTGTGCAAGGCCATGCGCGACGATTACGACATGGCCGTGATCACCAACGACATCTACACCCGCGAAGACATGGAGATCCTGCTACGCGCCCAGGCCCTGCCGCCGGAACGTTTGATGGGGGTGGAGACGGGCGGCTGCCCGCACACCGCGATCCGCGAGGATGCTTCGATCAACCTGGAGGCGATCGCGCGCCTGCAGGCGGATTTCCCGGCGCTGGACCTGATCCTGGTCGAATCCGGCGGCGACAACCTGGCTGCGACCTTCAGTCCCGAGCTGTCGGACCTGACCCTGTATGTTATCGATGTGGCAGGCGGCGAAAAGATCCCGCGCAAGGGCGGCCCCGGCATCACGCGCTCCGACCTGCTGATTATCAACAAGACGGACCTGGCGCCGCATGTGGGCGCCGACCTCGAAGTCATGGCGCGCGACGCCGCACGGCAGCGGGGCGACCGTCCTTTCGTGTTTACCAACCTGCGCAGCGGGCAGGGCGTGCAGGAAGTGGTCAGCTTTATTCGCGAGCAAGGATTGCTGGGCGCGCCAGGATCACAAGCCGCAGCCGCCTAATCCTTTTGCGGTGAGCTGGCCGGCAGCGAGATGCGGACCGTGGTGCCTTCGCCCGGCGCCGATTCGATCGCGATCCGGCCTCCCATCACGCCGGTGACGATGTTGTAGACGATGTTCATGCCCAGGCCAGTTCCGCCATTGCCCATCTTGGTGGTGAAGAAGGGATCGAAGACTTTGCGCTGCACCTCTTCCGGCATGCCAGCACCATCGTCGCGGAACACAATCTCGACCTGCCCGTCTTCGGCGGTGCGGGCGGACAGCCAGAGGTGGCCGCAGTTGCGGCCCTCGAAGGCGTGCATCAGGGCGTTGTTGATCAAGTTGTTGAAGACCTGATACAGGCTGCCCGGATAGGAATCGAGCTCCAGCTCGTACGGCACATCGACTTCCATGTGGATCGCGCTGCGGCGCAGGCGTGGCGTGTAAGTCGCTGCGGTATCGAGCGCCACTGCTTGCAGGCGGAAGCGGCGGCGCTGGTCGTTGGTCTGGTCGACCGCGATCTGTTTGAACGAGGCGATCAGCGATGCGGCTTTTTCCAGCGAACTGGAGATCAGGCCACATGCAAGCTGCACTTCTTCCAGGTGGTGATTGAGCGTGGAGCGCCGGACCGAGCCATCGGCGACCGATTGTTTGAACTCCTTCACGCGGTCGTCCAGCGCGGTCGAGGCGAGCAGGCTGTTGCCGATGGGCGTATTCAATTCGTGTGCGATGCCGGCCACCAGCGAGCCGAGGGAAGCCATCTTCTCCGATGCGATCAGGTCATGCTGCGTGCGCTGCAAAGTCTCCAGCGCGTGCGACAGGTCGTGGTTGGCCCGTTCCAGCGCCGCCGAGCGCTCGCGCACGCGCGACTCCAGCGCATCGTTCAATTCGCGCAGCTGCTGCTTGGCCTTCATCTCCTGCGTCAGGTCGAGCAGGGCCCAGATGATGGCGTGCTTGCCGTCGAGCAGCAGCGATGAAGACCAGATTGCCACCTGGCCCGGCCCACCGTCAGGCAACACCACATCGGCGATCTCGCCGCGCACCACGCCGTGCAGGCGGAATTCATTCCAGATGCGCTGGCGCTCGTGCGGGGAAGCCCAGAACGTCACTTCGTCCGAGCGCCTGCCAATCAGTTCATGCAGCGGAGTGCCGAAGGTGCGGGCCAGAGCCTGGTTGGCGGCGATGATGCGGCCGTCCTGGTCGGAAACCGACAGCGGCAATGGTGTCATGTCGAACAGCGTGCGGAAGCGCTCTTCCGACTCGCGCAGGCGGCGCTGCGATTCTTCGAGCTGGGCGATGCGCTCGCGCAGGGCGGCGCTCATCAGGTTGAGCGAGTGGGTCACCACTTCCAGTTCGTCGCCGCCGCTTTCGGGCAACTGGCTGAACTGGCCTTCCGCCAGTTTTTCCGAATGGCGCGCCAGTGCGCCGAGCCGCCTGCCAACGCCGCGCGTCATGGCGAAGAACAGCAGCAGGGCCAGCGCGAAGCCGAGCAGGGCGATCAGGCCGCCCTGGCGCAGCACGTCGTCGCGCGCCGTCACCAGGTCGACGGTGGACAAGCCAAAGTGCAGCATGCCTACCTGGTTGTCTTTCAATAGCAGCGGGGCCTGGGCGTGCAGCAGGTTGCCGTCGACGGAAGTGCGTACGCCACCGACCAACTGGGCCTGGCGCAGCGCTTCCGGCATGAATTCCGGGCGCTCGCCCGCTTCCAGCACGGTTTCGCCGGAAGCGTCGAGGATCACGATATAACGCAGGAAGCTGTCGCGCGGATCGGACAGCATTTCCGACCAATAGCTGCGCAGCTCGCCCAGGCGGCCGCTGCTGGCGTAGGGCGTCAGGGTCAGGTTGAGGTTGACGGCGTATTCGTGGGCGACCCGGTCGGCATTGCGGCTGACGGCATTGGTCATCAGGCGCAGGCTGTTGCCGATCAACAGGGCCACCACGACGGCTTGGACAAAAGCGCTCAGCAGCAGGAATTTCGCGCGCAGCGAAAGCTTCAAGTTGTGCTCCCCAGCTTTGTTAATTTTTGATTATCGTGCCATTGTATCCCTTCATAAGTGAAAGTTGCCGAAATTTAAAAAAAACGCCGCCCGGCTGTTGCGGGGCGGCGTTGGCGCGTAGCGGGCGCAGTAAAAATTGCCGGCTTATGGCAGGGTCAGGATGACCTTGACGCTGTCGTCGACAGCCGATTTATCGATGTAGCCGATGGCTTTCGGATCGTCCGCCACGGCTTTCTTCACCTCGGCGTTGGACTTGAATTCCTTCGGTGGCGTGGCCTTGCCGGTAAATACCAGTTTGGACCAGATCGCTTTCACCTGGGCTGGGTCCTTGTCGGCGACTTTCTGGTAAAAGTCGGCGCGGATCTTGGAGCCTTCCGCCTGGTCCACCGGGGTGAACATGGCCGATTTGCCGAGGAAGAACTGGGACGCCTGTTCCGAGAACATGCGCGAAGCCGGATTGTCCTTGTTGACGATCACGACGATTTCAGCCGATGCCGGCAGGGCTGCGGCAGCGAGTGCCGAAGCGAGGAGGGCGGTCAGGATCTTTTTCATGGCCATGGCTCCTTAGAAGACGAAGTCGATGCCGGCGGCATAGACGTTCACGCTCTTGTTATAGGTCATCACGCCGGAAGGCAGGATCAGGGAGCCGCCTTTTTTCTGTGGCTTGACGTGGTCGATCTGGACTTTCAGGGCCAGCGACTTGGCGAAGTCCCAGCGCATGCCGACCAGGTCGGACTTCTGCTCAGGCGATACCAGCAGGCCGCGCACGGCGCCGTAGGTTGCGGCCAGCGGGTGGGCGGCAGGCACGGTCGGCACGGTGACGGACGAACCGTGGCCCTTGTAGTAGGCGTGGGCATAGTAAGGCAGCACTTTGCCGAAGCGGTAGCCACCCATGATGTAACCGGAGTTGGTTTCCGGGATGTAGACCGGCTCGTGGGCGCGGCGCTGGGCGTATTCAGCTTGCAGCACGATGTTCTTCCAGTCCATCGTCAGGCCGATTTCGGTGAAGCTCATCTTCTTGCCGCCCTTCAGGGTCAGGTCGTCGGCGAGCTGGATGGCGGAAGGCACCTTGGTCGCGGCCAGGCCGTCGGTCAGGGCATTGATCGGCGCCAGGTTATTGACTTCGATCTTGGCACGGGCGTGGGCCAGGCGGCCGGTGAACGGGCCGTATTCGGCGGTTACTGCGGCGCCGAAGACCGGCGACTGGTGCTTGGCAACAGAACCGCCGCCGGTCGGGATGTACAGCTTGCCGCGGCTGACGCCGCCGAAGCCTTGCACGGTGACGTTGGTGTCGCCGAAGGCGTGCTGCCAGTTGACGTCAGCACCGTCCATGTTTTCGATCGGCGCCTGGCCGTACATTTCGATCGGCGGGCGCATCATGGTGTTGGCGTAGCCAACGTTCTGGTAGTCCGAGATCAGGAAGGCTGGCAGCACCACGCGGCCCAGGCGCACATTGGTCTCGTCGTTCAGTTTGTACTTCAGGAAGCCCCAGGTCAGGTCGGTGGTGAACTGCTGGCTGGTGTTCTTGCGGGTCAGCACCTGCACGGTGCCGGACAGGCTCTCGTTGAAGGCGTAGGTGGCTTGCAGGCCGAGGTTGCTGTCCAGGCCGATGCGCGGCGAGTCGCCGGTGCCCGCAGCCTGGTTGTAGCGTGCGAATTTTGCGTCATCGGAGTTGGTCTTGGCCACGCCCAAGGTGCCAAAGCCACTGATACTCAGGTTGCCGTCGCCCAGGGTACCGGCCTGAGCCATCATGCTGGTAGCAGCCAGCATGGCGGCGGCGAGAAGCTGTTTCTTCATGAAAGTGATCCGATCGAGTGTTATTTTATTGATAGTGCAATGCACCAAAGTCGTGCCATTTTGTATATGGCAGTTGCCTAGGATAAACGAAACTTGCACCAATTTGTATCGGAAACTGCACAAATAGAGAGCAGCTTCTAGAATTTGTGGGATTTTTGAGTTCTTTAATTGGCGTTATTGCACTGCGCATCGAAATGCGCGTGCGTTTAAAATAACAGCTTCGTTCCCTACCAAGATTGAGAAGAAAACCATGGCCGTCAATTCCCCTATCCCTGTCGCCGCTGACCTGAAGCCGGTTGCCGGTATCGAGCTTGGCTATGCCGAAGCCGGTATCAAGAAGCCGGGCCGCAAGGACGTGCTGGTCCTCAAGCTGGCCGATGGCGCCACCGTGTCCGGCGTGTTCACGCTGAACCGCTTCTGCGCGGCACCGGTGCAGATTTCCAAGGAAAACCTGGCGACCGTGAAAGCTGGCGGCAAGCCGATCCGCGCGCTGATGATCAACACCGGCAACGCCAATGCCGGCACCGGCGACTCCGGCCTGGCCAACGCGCGCGCCACCTGCGCCGCACTGGCCAAGGAACTGGGTTGCGACGCGCAGCAGATCCTGCCGTTCTCCACCGGCGTGATCCTGGAGCCGCTGCCGGTCGAAAAGATCGTGGCCGGCCTGCCGAAAGCCGTGCAGAACCTAAAGCTGGACAACTGGTTCAACGCCGCCGAAGCGATCATGACCACCGACACCCAGCCGAAGGCGGGTTCGCGCACGGTCGATGTCGCCGGCCACAAGGTCACCATGACCGGCATTTCCAAAGGCGCCGGCATGATCAAGCCGAACATGGCCACCATGCTGGGCTACCTGGCCTTCGACGCCAAGGTCTCGCAGCCAGTGCTGGACGTGCTGGTCAAGGAAGCGGCCGACAAGTCCTTCAACTGCATTACCATCGATGGCGACACTTCGACCAACGATTCCTTCATGCTGGTCGCCACCGGCGCCGGCACCCTGGTGGTCGATTCCGTCGATTCGCCTGAATACAAGGCACTGGCAGCTGCCGTCACCGAACTGTCCGTGTACCTGGCGCAGGCTATCGTGCGCGACGGCGAAGGCGCGACCAAGTTCATGACCATCACCGTGGAAGACGGCAAGGACACCGACGAATGCCGCAAGATCGCCTACTCGATCGGCCACTCGCCGCTGGTGAAAACCGCCTTCTTCGCTTCCGACCCAAACCTGGGCCGCATCCTGGCCGCCATCGGCTACGCCGGCGTGGACGACCTGGACGTCAGCAAGATCAACCTCTACCTGGATGACGTGTGGGTGGCCAAGGACGGCGGCCGCAATCCGGACTACAAGGAGGAGCAAGGCCAGCGCGTGATGAAGCAAAGCGAAATCACCGTGCGCGTGAAGCTGGCGCGCGGCACTGCTTCTTCCACCGTCTACACCTGCGACCTGTCGCACGACTACGTGTCGATCAACGCCGACTACCGTTCCTGAGCGGATGTCGCACCAACTCGACCAATTCCTCAAGCGCGCCGAGGCTTTGCTGGCGCGCGTGGAAGCCATTGTGCCGCCGGCGGCCGTCGCGCCGGACTGGCTGGCTTCCACCGCCTTCCGCTGGCGCAAGCGGGGGCATACCGGCTTCCTGCAGCCGGTGCCGCGCCCTGCGAAAATCGCTTTCGACGACTTGCAGCACATCGCCCGCCAGAAGGCGCAGATCGAGCAGAACACGCGCCAGTTCGTGGAAGGCAAGCCAGCCAACAACGTGCTGCTGACCGGTGCACGCGGCACCGGCAAGTCGTCCCTGATCAAGGCTTGCCTGGCAGCGTTCGCACCGCAAGGCCTGCGCCTGATCGAAGTCGACAAAGCCGACCTGCACGACCTGCCCGACATCATGGACCTGGTGGCCGGCCGCCCGGAACGCTTCGTGGTGTTCTGCGACGACCTGTCGTTCGAGGAAGGGGAGAGCGGCTACAAGGCGCTGAAGGTGGCGCTGGATGGCTCGGTGTCGGCCGTGATCGACAATGTGCTGATCTACGCCACGTCCAACCGCCGCCACCTGATGCCCGAGCGTATGTCGGACAACGCCACCTACAAGCATGACGAGGATGGCGACCTGCATCCGGGCGAAACGGTGGAGGAAAAGATTTCACTGTCCGAACGCTTCGGCCTGTGGCTGTCGTTCTACCCGTTCAAGCAGGACGACTACCTTGGCATCGTGGCGCACTGGCTGGCCGCTTTCGGCTGCAGCGTGCCGCAGATCGCCGATGCCCGCACCGAAGCGTTGCAATGGGCGCTGCAGCGCGGTTCGCGTTCGGGCCGCGTGGCCTGGCAGTTCGCGCGCGATTACGCCGGGAGGCTGAAATGAGCGGCATGCAGCCACGCCCGATCGATGTCGCCGTCGGCATCCTGATGCAGCCGAACGGCGACGTCCTGCTGGGCCAGCGGCCGGAAGGCAAGCCCTACGCGGGCTATTGGGAATTCCCGGGCGGGAAAGTCGACCCGGGCGAAACCATCCTGGAAGCGCTCAAGCGTGAATTTGTCGAAGAGCTGGGCATTCACATCCAGAGCGCGGAAGAATGGTGCGGCGTCGAGCACGTCTACCCGCACGCCCACGTGCGGCTGCACTTTTTCATCAGCCGCGAGTGGAACGGCGAGCCGCAAAGCCTGGAAGGCCAGGCCTTCGCCTGGCAAGGAACAGTGGGAGTAGAACCGCTGCTGCCCGCCACCATTCCCTTGCTGGAATGGCTCGATAAAGTACGTTATTAAAAGTCGGGGTCAGGTCTGGCAATCCGCCAAAATGGCGGATTGCCAGACCTGACCCCGACTTTCTTATTGCTTGTCTTCGTCGAGCGGATCGGTGGGGGCGGCACCGGGGATCGTGTATTTTTCCTCGGCCCAGGCGCCAAGGTCGATCATCTTGCAGCGCTCGCTGCAGAAAGGGCGGTATTTATTGGCTTCCGTCCACTCTACCTTGGCATGGCAGGTGGGGCATTCAACGACAGTAGGCATGGTGCTTAGAAATTACAGAGGGTGAGCTCGAATGGTACATCTTCTTCCAGCGGCTTGGGTTTCAGGTCGCCGCCCTGGGAAGTGAAGCGCACCCACAGCATGTATTTGTTGGCCGAAATTTCGGGAATCGCCCCCAGCGCTTCGTCGACCGACAGGCGCAGCATCTGGTAGACCTTGCCTTGCAGCATCTGCTGATAACTTCCGGCATTGGCAATCATCTTCACCGGGGCGCCGGAGTCGCGCAGCAGGCGCAGCACCAGGGCCAGCGCATCGAACAGCGGCGCCAGCGGGTTGAACCAGGTGACGATGTCGTTGAAACGCTTTTCGGCCGGCTGCTTTTGCCAGGCGTAGTAGGAAGGCAGGTCGAATTCGCAGGCACCGCCCGGAATGATGGTGCGGCCGCGAATGCTCATCAGCCATTCATTGTCGCGCACGTTCTGGCCGGTCTTGCCTTGCGAGGCGACCAGGGCGCTCGAGACGCTGTCGAGTTCGGCCAGGATCGCATCCAGCATCTCGGCCTGGACATTCGGGTTGGAGCGGTAGCCCAGCAGGCTCTGGCGCTGGCGCTCGAGTTCCTGCAACAGGTCCGACTTGAGATCGGCGCGGCCAGCGACTTCGAGCATGTCGAAGATGGTGGCCAGTGCGACGTGGTGCTGCATCGGGTGTTCCTGATGCACGAAGAACTTGAATTTCTCGTATAGATCCTCCAGGCGCAGCAGGGTGCGGATGCGCTCATTGAAAGGATATTCGTAAACGATCAAAGCATCCCTCGTGTGGAAGACCTATTAATAATCTCGTGATTCTGAACTATGCGAAGCAAAATTACAAATATTGCTGATAAAAACCATGCAAACGGTCTACTTGAAGGGTTAAAGCTTCGATCCGGCCGCCATTGTCTATGACATCATCGGCTGCTGCCAGCCGCACGGCGCGCGGCACCTGGGTGGCCATGATGGCCCGCACCTGGTCTTCAGCCAGGCCATTGCGCGCCATCACGCGCGCCACCTGGACTTCTTCCGGGCAGTCGATCACAAGCACGCGGTTGACGCGCTCTTTCCAGGCGCCGGATTCGACCAGCAGGGGAATTGCCAGCATCACGTAGTCGCCGCTGGCAGCGGCGGCGGCGGCCAGGGTGGCGTCGCGGATCATGGGGTGGAGGATGGCTTCCAGCCGGCGCTTGGCCGGTGGTTCGCGGAACACCAGTTCGCGCATTCTGGCGCGGTCCATGGCGCCGCGGCTGTCGGCCATGTGGGTGCCGAATTCAGCCAGGATGTCGGGCATGGCGGCGCCATTGGGCCCGGTCAGGGCGTGGGCAATCTGGTCGGTGTCGACGATGCTGGCGCCGCGGTCGGCAAACATATTGGCGACCAGGCTTTTACCGCTGCCTATGCCGCCCGTCAGGCCGACCACGAAGCGCGCCGTCATGTCAGGGCGGGGCCGTACAGGAGGGAGGTGATCTGCTGGCCGAAGAACAGGGCCGCCAGGCCGGCGCCGGCCAGGTAGGGGCCGAACGGGATCTTGTGGTCGAAGCCCATGCGCGAAGCGATGATGATGGCGATGCCAACCACGGCGCCCACCACCGAGGACAGCAGGATAATCGCCGGCAGCATCTGCCAGCCCATCCAGGCACCCAGCGCGGCCAGCAGCTTGAAGTCGCCATAGCCCATGCCTTCCTTGCCGCGCACCAGCTTGAAGACCCAATACACGGTCCACAGCGCCATATAGCCGGCAGCTGCGCCCAGCACCGCGTCCTGCAGCGGCACGAACAGGCCTTTGACGTTGACCAGCAGGCCCAGCCAAAGCAGCGGGTAGGTCAGGTCGTCCGGCAGCAGCTGGGTGTCGAGGTCGATGAAGGTCATCGCGATCAGCAGCCAGCCGAAGACCAGGGTGGCCATGCCGGCCCAGCCCGAGCCGAAATGCCACACCAGGCCAGCCGACAGCAGGGCGCTCAGGGCCTCGATCGCCGGATAACGCGCCGAAATCGGCGCCTTGCAGGAGCTGCACTTGCCGCGCAACACCAGCCAGCTGATGATCGGGATGTTTTCCAGTGCCGTGATCTGGTGGCCGCAATGCGGGCAGGCCGAACGCGGCACCACCAGGTTGTAGCGCTCCGGATGCGGTTCCGGCTCGTCGCGCTCGCAGGCACATACGCTGTCGACCTCGCGCTGCATCATGACCGGCACGCGGTGGATCACCACGTTCAGGAAGCTGCCGATCAACAGGCCAAGGATGCCGGCCACCACAGCGGCGGCCAGCGTAGCTGGTGGCGAGAACAGCATGAATACGTCTTGCATGCTGATTACACCACCGAGCCGAGTTTGAAGATTGGCAGGTACATCGCAACCACCAGGCCGCCGATCAGCACGCCCAGGATCACCATGATCATCGGTTCCATCAGGCTCGACAGCTGGGCAACCGCCTCATCCACTTCTTCTTCGTAGAAGTCGGCCACCTTGCCCAGCATCGAGTCGAGTGCACCGGATTCTTCGCCAATGGCCACCATCTGGGTCACCATGCTCGGGAAGACGTCGGCGTTTTGCATCGCCACGGTCAGGCTGGTACCGGTGCTGACTTCGGTCTGGATCTTCTTGGTCGCTTCCAGGTAGACGTGGTTGCCCGCTGCGCCGCCCACCGAGTCCAGCGATTCCACCAGCGGCACGCCGGCGGCAAACATGGTGGACAGGGTACGGGTCCAGCGTGCCACTGTGGCTTTGCGGATCACCTCGCCGAACACGGGGACCTTCAGCAGCAGGCGGTCCATCGAGGCCTGCATCTTTTCAGAGCGCTTCCAGCTCTGGAAGAAGAAGTACAGGCCGGCGAACAGGGTGCCGAATATGAGGTACCAGTACCTGACGAAGTATTCCGACAGCGTCATCACGAACACGGTCGGCGCAGGCAGGTCAGCGCCGAAGCTGGTAAACACTTCCTTGAAGGCCGGCACCACCCAGATCATGATCACGGCCGTCACGATGAAGGCCACCGCCAGAACGGCGATCGGATAAGTCAGGGCCGACTTGATCTTGCCCTTGATGGCCAGCGTCTTTTCCTTGTAGACCGCCAGGCGGGTTAGCAGCTCTTCCAGGATACCGGCCTGTTCGCCCGCCGCCACCAGGTTGCAGAACAGCGGGTCGAAATACAGCGGGTACTTGCGGAACGCCATGTTCAGGCTGGTACCGGTCTCGATGTCGGCGCGCAGGTCCAGCACCAGCTTCGATACCGAAGGATTGGCGTGGCCCTTGCCGACGATGTCGAAGGCCTGCAGCAGCGGTACGCCCGCCTTCATCATGGTCGCCAGCTGGCGCGTAAACAGGGTCAGGTCTTTTTCGGTGACCTTTTTGCCGGAGCGATAGACCTTTTTCTTGATCTTGGTCACCATGATGCCCTGGCGGCGCAGGGTGACATTGACCACGGCTTCGCCGCCGGCGCGCATTTCTCCGCGCACGGTCTTGCCGGTCTTATCCTTGCCTTCCCATGTGAAAACCTGTTCTTTTGCGGTGCCCGCAGTAGCCATATCCTAAGTTCCTATTCGTTGGTGCAGCCCAGCACTTCTTCCAGGCTGGTCAGTCCGTT